>Ga0256841_1003161_pt1 | contig 12514 bp, 11 predicted proteins | sample 356308metaG_FD_185971 | JGI IMG/M metagenome (GOLD analysis project Ga0256841, IMG submission 185971) | Hydrothermal vent microbial communities from Mid Atlantic Ridge, Atlantic Ocean - 356-308 | ecosystem: Environmental > Aquatic > Marine > Hydrothermal vents | place: Atlantic Ocean: Mid...
GTAGCTTGGAAGCCGGTAAATCGGAAAAAGGGAAAGGAACGAGGATTATTTCACCGACTGCAAGTGCGCCCATGCAGGGTTGTTTTAGAGAGTTGGGTGGTTTCGTCGAACAACTGCCAGGCAAAATTACCCACATACCGGAGCCAGAGTAAACTTATTAGATCGATTATGAAGGACAGCTGATAAAGCTTAGGCTAAAATGCGAGTAGCGCTTGAAGGCATCCAATAATTTCTCTGACCCCGGTAATTTTAAGTGAAGTCACCGATTCTGGTTATTGTCAATCTTTCCGCCCGGGGCTGAGCAATTCGATTTTGTAGCCGTCTGGATCTTCGATAAAGGCGAGAATAGTATTGCCGTGTTTCATGGGTCCTGGTTCCCGCACTACCTTGCCGCCTAGGGCGCGGATTTTTTCCACTGCCTCATAGACATCTTCCACTTCAATGGCGATATGGCCAAAGCCATTGCCCAAATCATAATGGTGAGTGTCCCAGTTGTAGGTCAGTTCCAGGACGGTATGGTGCGCTTCATCGCCATAACCCACAAAGGCCAGGGTAAAGCGTCCTTCGGGATAATCCCTTTGGCGCAACAATTTCATCCCCAGGACTTCCGTATAAAAGTGCAAGGATTTGTCCAGATCTCCTACCCGAAGCATGGTATGCAAAATGCGCATAAGTTTCCTCCTATTCGGATGTGTTCGAACCAGAGGCTGGCGTGCCGGATTCAATCAGCTTGCCCATACAATGCATGATATATTCAGTGATGCTCAGCGCTGCGGCGCTGGCTTTTTTCTCCGATCCGAAAACGTTGGCGGCTTTCTTGACAGCAGAAAAAGCTTCCTCCGTATTGCGGGAAGCCTCAAAACTGGCGTAGGCCTCCCAATAAGGCTTTCGTGCCGGGGTGCCGCGGAAACCTGGCAGGGTTTTGGCGATCTCGCTGGTGACGCATTCGGCCACTTCATTGGGGTCCAGATTGTAATCTTTGAGATCTTCGTCGGTTGCCAGGCGCGCGGCGAGCTTTTCTTGAAATTCATTGCGTTCCTTGTAGGAACAGCCGCCAATAAGCAGGCTGGCCAGAATCAAAAATAATATTTTTTTCATGATGTTAAGTGTGGTAAATGATGAACAGGCTTGACTCAGTATTATCTCGCAATTGGATCAGCTCTGTATAGGGGCATGTCTTATTTGACTCAAGCTGATTTAACCCGAATCCGGCCGCTGCAATATTCGGGTTAAATTGGCGAAATCTTCCAGGGTCAAGGTTTCCGCCCGGGCCTTGGGATCTATCCCGGCAGAAGCTATTTCTTCGGCCGAAAGCAATTTTTTAAGTGCGTTTCTAAGGGTCTTGCGGCGTTGACCAAAAGCCGCGGAAACCACTTGGGTAAAAACGGCATGATCCGCTACAGAAACAGGTGGCGCCGCGTAAGGCACTAACTTGACGACTGCGGAAGTAACTTTGGGCGGTGGATTGAAACTGCCGGGACTGACGGAAAAGCATTTTTCTATCCGGCAATGATATTGGGCCATAACACTCAAACGGCCATAGCGTTTGTTGCCAGGGACTGCGCTCAAACGATCCACTACCTCTTTTTGAAGCATAAACAGCATTTCGTCAATAACACTTTTGTATTCAAATAAATGAAACAGCAAGGGCGTGGAAATGTTATAGGGTAAATTGCCAACCAGAGTGAATTTCTCTTTTCTCTGAGCCAGGGACGAGTAATCAAAACTCAAGGCATCGGCACTGTGAATAGTGATTTTCTCATGGTGGGCGTAGCGCTCTTCAAGGATTTTTACCAAATCACGGTCAATTTCGATCACATCCAGATGCCGGCAGTGGTCCAGCAACAGTGAAGTTAAAGCGCCTTGTCCTGGGCCGATTTCAACCAGGTGTTGATTGGGCTTTTGAGGCAGCGCTGCCACAATTTTCGACAATACGGAAGCATCGTGCAGAAAGTGCTGGCCGAATCGCTTGCGGGCTTTATGCGGCATGCAGACTCAATTCAATGGCACACTTTACTGCCCGTTCCAGGCTGCCGCAATCGATTTGGCCACTGCCTGCAAGTTCCAGAGCGGTGCCATGGTCAACGGAAGTTCGGATAATGGGCAGGCCCAGGGTAATATTGACCGCCCGGCCAAACCCTGCATATTTGAGAACGGAGAGTCCTTGATCGTGGTACATGGCTAGAAAAACATCTGCTTGTGAAAGATATTTCGGCGTGAAGGCCGTATCAGCCGGAAGAGGTCCGAGTAGTTGCCAGCCTTTGGCGCGGAAAGCGTCCAACACGGGAGAGATGGTTGCTATTTCTTCGGTTCCTATATGACCGCTTTCTCCGGCGTGAGGGTTGAGACCAAGTACGGCGATCACAGGATCTTTAAGTTGGAAGCGGTTTTGCAGGTCTGAAAGTAAAGTTTCCAGGGTGTGTGCCAGTTTTGCCTGGGTGATGGCTTCCGGGACCTGAGCCAAAGGCAGATGGGTGGTGACTAGCGCGATCCAAAGAGATGTTTGCAGCCCCCCAAGCGGGAAAGTACCTCCTGCCATGGTATAGGATGAATGTTTGAAGTGAGAGCGCAGTTCAGAGGGAAGTCCTGTGCTCAGCATCATGACCGGCTCCCCGCCAGTGATTTCTGCAATAAATTCAGTGTGTCCAGTGAAAGGGATGCCCGCGTCGTTTATTATTCCCTTGTGAACGGGGGCGGTGACCAGGGCGTCGAATTGATGGGCCAGACAGCCTTGAACCGCCTTTTCAATCATTGCCAGAACGTAAGAGGCATTGGCGCTGTCGAGTTTGCCTGGAGCCACTGGAGCGGCGGCCGGGCAATTCAAAACCGATAAGCTGCCGGCCCGATGAAGCGCTGGGACTGGTTCCTCGATAAACTCGACCTCCAGCCCCAGTAAGTCCTTGCGTTGCCTAAGGGTTTCCAGATCGGCCAAGACAGTCAGTTGGCAGGGTAAATCCTTTTGCGCCAGCATCAGGCACAAGTCCGGGCCAATGCCTGCCGGCTCGCCAGAAGTCAAAACGATGTGCGCCGGGCTATTCATCCAGGTGGATTTCAACGTAAGATTCGTTGCGGAGCTTGCGCAGCCACAGTTCGGTTTCTTCCTCCGCCTTGCGGCGCATGAGCACTTCCCGGGCTCTTTTTTTGCGGAATTCTAATGTATCATCCCGCGTCTTGCGCCCCAAAACTTGAATGAGGTGCCAACCAAAAGGGGTTTGCACAGGCTCGCTGATTTGGTTGACTTGAAGCTGCTCCATGGCTTTGGCAAAAGCCGGTACCACCACATCCGGGGTGATCCAGCCCAAGTCCCCGCCCTTGACACTGGTGGCCTGGTCGTCGGAAAAAGCCCGGGCCAGTTCGGCAAAGTCTTCCCCCTTCTCGATGCGTTGTTTGATTAACCGCAAGCGCCGTTGGGCTTCTTCGTCATCGATAATTTCATTGGTTTTGATCAGGATATGGCGCGCATGAATTTCAGTAACAATATGCTTGTCGGCGCCTTGGATATCCACCAATTTGATAATGTGGAATCCACTGGGGCTGCGAATGGGCGCATGGATTTCTCCTTTTTTCATTTTCGGGACAATCTCAGCGAAGAGAGTTGGGATTTCACCAAGCTTGCGCCAGCCCAGGTCCCCCCCTTTAAGGGCCTGGGCACCATCAGAAGCGCTCATGGCGGCTTGATGAAAATCCAGCCCCTGCTCAAGTTCTTTATAGATCCGCTGTGCTTTTCGTTGCGCTTTCTGAATCTCCTTGGGGGAAGCGGCCTCGGGGGTTGCTACCAGAATATGTCCCAGGCGGTATTGAATCGCACCTCCTCCTTTGGCTTCGGTCTCGAGAAAGTGATTGATTTCCCGGTCCGTCACTTGGATTTGGGAATTGATTTGGCTGGCGCGGAGCCGGTTGAGCATGATTTCTTGGCGCAGGTTTTCGACAAATTCGGGATAATTCATTCCTTCATTTTCAATTGCCTGGCGAAAAGTATCCAGATCCATATGATTACCTTGCGCAAGCTCTAATAGGGACTGGCGCAATGTCTCATCATCCACCTGGATGCCGTGTTTCCGGGCGAGTTGGAGCTGCAAGCTATGCAGGATCATCCGCTCGAGGATTTGCCGCCGCAGAATATCACGGGGTGGAAGCTGGGCGCCACTCGTTGTAATCTGGTGTTCCAGTGCCCTAAGCCTTTGTTCCAGATCGCTTTCCAGAATGACATCGTCTTCTGCTACGGCAACGATTCGATCCAGAGGGACGGCCCCCTGATTGAGACTGGGCCAAAAGACCAGAAGCCAGGGTAGCCATAAAAAAGTAAACCAGTGCTTCACAACTTGTCTGCTCATTGGATTAATCGGAAATTCCATAGCCACGGATATTGCGTTCCAAGAATCGATCTACCCGTTTACCTAGCGTGGCCAAACCTTTCAGTTCCAGTTGGGCAAAGATGGCATTGTCTGAAGATCGGCGAATGTCACGAATATAATGGCGGCCAATCAGCCGCAAACGCCAACAACATGATTCCAGTTCCGCGCCCAGAAAGCTTTCCAGGGTGATATTGTCCCGCAACGAATATTGCCAGCGGCCTACCATGTGCAAATTTTTGTAAACCAACCAGCGGAAAGAGCCATCAATATTTCTCAGGCGGTCGCGCCGGAAGCGATAGCTGAGATTGAGTATATAATCCTCCGTGTCTTTATATTGTAATAGCGCTTCCCCCCGGTCGAATTGATTTTTTTGAGGGTTCCACTGGGCGCCAGAGCGCAGCGATACAGTGTCCCACGGCAGCCAGTCCAGCTCGCCAATAATATTGGAGCTTCGGCGTGTATCTGGCTTATTGTCGGGTAATGTGACTCGGCGGTCCCGTAGATAATAGATCTGACCGATGCTGGCTCGTAAACGTTCCCGGCCGGTTTCAGATTCCAGGAAGCGGGAGGTCAAGGCAACGGAAAATTGATTGGCATCTCCGCGCCGGTCCCGGCCGCTAAAACGGTTATCCCGGAAAAGTTGACTGAAGTTAAAATCATAGGTTGTCGTGTCGAAGATTGGGATATCCTCTTGATTTTGCCGAGGAATGAATAAATAAAAAACCCGGGGTTCCAAGGTTTGCAAGTATTGATTGCCCCAGGATTTTTCCAGGAAAATGCCGCTGTCCACAGAAGCGATGGGGATGGTGCGGGCAAGAGTGTTTCTTTTTTTGCCATCTTCGAAAGGGTCCAACAGCCAGTAACGGGTATGTTGCACGCTGATTTTGGGGATGACAAAAGTGGCCGCAGTCCTCCAAGGAAATGACAAGCTTGGCTGAAAGTCCAATCGCTGCCCTTTGAGACGGTTTTGGTGATGAAAAAAAACAAATTCGCTGTCCCATTTGAATTGGGACCAGGGGGTTAGATTTTTATTGTATTGCAGTTTTAACTGGGGCAGCCTTCGATAGGGCCTGTCTTTTTTGGAGATGTTGGGGTCAATGGTTTGCCAATTTTCTGCTTTTGCCAGGAAATGCCATCCCCCTTGACGGTAGTCTATTCTCGCTTCGCTGCGCATATGCCGGTTGCTGGCAATGGATAAAGTGTTGCCTAAGTCATTGATGTAATGTTTGTCGGAAACATAACGAATATCGACATGACTAGACCAGTAAGGGTTGAAACGGGTTTGATTCAAAAAGGCCAATTGCCCCCGGGTTGCATTTTTAACAGCGTCATAGGGCAAGATTTCAAAGGCAAATCTGCCGCGAGTTTGCTTGAATAAATATCTAAACTCTGTTCCCAGCATGAATCCCCGGCGGGAGAGAATTCGCGGGGTTATCGTTAAGTCATAATTCGGGGCTAGGTTCCAATAGTATGGAATGGAAAAATCTATGCCATTGATTTCCGACCGGCCAAAGGAAGGGGTTAGGAAACCGGTCATACGCCGGTCGTCTATTGGATAGCCAAAGACCGGCGAATACAGAACCGGAACCCCCTTGAATTCGAGCCAGGCATGATGGGCAAAGGCGGTTCCTACTTCCCGGTTGATTTTTAAGTCCTTGGCATGCAGGACCCAATCTTCATTGCCAGGGGGACAGGTGGTATAGGCGACGCGCTGATGACGGGAGAGAGACTCGCTTTCAAAGCGGCTGCGCAGAGTGACTCCGCGGGCAGGAATGGTGCTTAAAATAAAGCGGGTATTACGCAGGCGGGCCTTGTCATTTTCCAAATCCAGAAACCCGCTATCGCTGGCAAAAATAAAACCTTCTTCTTCATAAATGACGTCACCCCAGGCATTGATGGTTTGAGATACATCATCATAAGTCAGTGCACCGGCCCAAAGTTTTTGCTGCCCCCGTTCGACTTTGACATTTCCCGAGAAAAATAATATTTCATCATCAATGGATTGACTGTAATCTGATTCCAGATTCAAAGGGATACCTTGCCGGGGCAGGGATTTTGCCCGTATTCCTAGTGTTGCTGCGCTACTTTGGCAATAGTTCTCCCAAGGATCTTGCGGAAGCAAACGGACCAAATCAGCGAAGATTCTTTCATCCTCAGGAGTAAAGGTTGCGGGAAGCTCAAAAATTCCCTGTTGTGTTTCTCTGGCGGCCAAGTGAGGTTTGCCTCCCGGTTCTGTGCCTTTTAATTTACAGCGCCAGCCCTTGCGATCTTCATCTGCCAGACAAGTCCAGCCTTCCGGTTGCTTTTTGTCAGCGCCGATGGAAGGCGCTTCAGGCATCGAAGGAACTTGTCCCACAATGATTTTAGGTGAGGTTCTGGTGTTTTGGGGCTCGGCAATGACAGCTTTGAGCTGAGTTTGCGCAGTGTTTTTTTCTGCTGCCGGTTTTGGGGCGGTTTTTTCGGACGAACGGCAAACCCATTCCTCGCCTTTTTGCTGACAGTCCCATTTTGCGTTGTCGATGCCTGTTGTGATCGGACTATGAAATATTGCCGCTGCACTGGCGAGGAAAACCGATAGCCCGAGGGTTTTTCCCTTGTATTGTTCTGGCATCTTGTTATTGTTTTGCTTTCACGAAATGCATTGGGAAGGATTTTGGCGGATAAATCACGTAAATTCTGCATTTTAACATGAGGGTAAAGAGAAATTGATGACTCGTTCCATGGCGTTTGAAGTGGCCACCGATCCAAAAGCAGAACGTTCCCAGGCGCTTTTGTCTTGGCTAGGCTCGGTGCTTAATATTTCTCAGGTAACCTTGATCCCGGTAGCTGGAGATGCAAGCTTTCGGCGTTATTTTCGAGTGACACATGGTCCGCAAAGCTTTATTGTCATGGATGCGCCGCCAGAACTGGAAAATGTCAAGACTTTCATGGAAGTTGGGGAGGTTTTTTCCCGCTCAGGCATACGGGTGCCAAAAGTCCATGAAAGCGATCCGCAGCAAGGTTTTTTGTTGCTGGAAGACTTTGGGGATAAAACATTTTTTTCTGTGTTGAACGCCGATAATGCCACTGATCTTTATCAGCAAGCAATGTTTTCTCTGGAGCGCATTCAATGCGATATCAGTAGTAATAATTCTTCATTGCCGATATACAATCACAAATTGCTGGCAAGGGAGTTGGAGCTGTTTCGGGAGTGGGTCATGGAAGCTTGGCTTTCCTTGGAAACCCCCGTTTCTTTATGGCAACGAATCGGTCAAATCCTGATTGAAAATGCCTTGGAGCAACCGCAAGTCTGCGTGCATCGAGATTTTCATTCTCGTAATCTTATGTGCCTTCCCAGCGGTGCCCTGGGCGTTTTGGATTTTCAAGATGCCGTAATCGGCCCAGTTACCTACGATGTGGTTTCGCTGCTAAAGGATTGCTATATCCAGTGGCCAAAACAATCGATCGAGCAGTGGCGGGAAATCTACCGGCGACGATTACAAGTAAGAGGGTATGATGTTGATGCGCGCCGTTGGCAGGTTTGGTTTGATCGCATGGGCATGCAGCGTCATTTAAAGGCCTGCGGCATTTTCGTGAGATTATGGTTGCGCGACAAAAAGCCGCAGTATTTACAGGATATTCCCAGGGTTCTGAACATGCTCCTGGAAAGCTCCCGGCATGATCCGCAATTCCATGATTTTGCTGTGTTACTTTCCCGGACGGTCATGCCAGAAGTGAAGCGCCGGCTTTCGTCACTGTGAAAGTAATGATTCTTGCCGCGGGTCGTGGAGAGCGCCTGCGCCCATTGACCGACAACATTCCCAAACCTCTCGTCGAGGTGGCGGGGAAACCTGTCATAGTACGATTGATTGAGAGTCTTGCCAGCGATGGCTTTCGAGAATTGGTAATCAACTTGGGTTACCTGGGCGATAAAGTCCGAACCGCCCTGGGAAATGGCAGCCAATATGGCATTTCCATCACTTATTCCCGGGAACCCGGCCATGCTTTGGAAACGGGGGGAGGGATTTTTCAAGCTCTGCCGTTATTGAGCGACCCTTTCTTGGTGGTAAACGGAGATATTGCCACCGATTTTCCTTTCCTGCGGGTGCCCACCGAATTTAACTCAGTTGCCCATTTGGTATTGGTGCCTAATCCACCCCATCATCCTCATGGAGACTTTTCTTTGCAGGGAGATCGGGTGGGACTAAAGGAACAACCTCGTTTTACCTTTAGTGGCATAGGGATTTACAGGAAGTCATTTTTTTGTCAATGTAAACCTGGTAGGTTTTCCATCGCACCCTTGTTACGTGCGGCTGCCGCCAACGGGCAAGTGAGTGGTCAGCTATATCGAGGTTTTTGGAGCGATATCGGGACTCCAGAACGATTGCAAAGATGGTGCGAGTTACTTCGATCACAGCAGGAGAATGACAATGAGCCAAACCAGTGACATAACCTGTGAGCAACGTATTCAAGAGGCAAAGAAATGGGCGATGATAGTTTATGCCTTGCAAGCTGCCTCTTTCGTAATTGGCGTGACTTATATCGCTGCTTTGATGATTGATTACTTGAAAGCGCCGATAGCCAAAGGAACCTGGGTTGAGTCTCATTTTACCTGGCAAATACGCACTTTCTGGTTCAGCCTGCTGTGGGGGGTTTTGGCTGCGATATCCATGATGTGGATGGTGGGGATGGTTATCCTCACAGCGGATATCCTATGGATGGTGTACCGCATCGTGGTGGGATGGGTACGTTTGACAGATAATAAGCCCGCCTACCCGGAAGGCATTCCGCCCATCGAAGGCAATCCTCCAGAGCTAGGGGAGTAGCGAGGTAGCACGGCGAAAGCCTTCACTGTGTGGCAGGCTCAATGTGGATCAAGGCTTCTTGGGGAGTAACCGAATCGCCTTTGGCGACATAAATCTCCGCCACTTGACCACTGACGGGCGCTTGTACTTCGGTTTCCATTTTCATGGTTTCCACAATCAAGACCGGCTCACCAGCTTGGACTTGTTGTCCTTCTTTCACCAGGATTTCAACGATATTACCGGGCATTGACAGGGTAACGTCCCCCTCACTTGTGGCCTTGGGCCGCTTGCTGCTTAGGCGCCTTGGTATCGCGCCTTCGGTACCGCCGGTCAGCACCACTTCATCCAACGTCTCTATGATGACTTCTTCCGGCACACCATCGACCACCATGTAGAAATGCCTTTCTGGTTGGTGTTTCGGGCCAGCGCCTGTGACCCGGACATGGTAACTTTCGCCATGTAGATGGACGTTGAATTCTGTCGGAGCGACTTGTGCTTCGCCCTCTTTTGCCGCCGGCGGGGTTATCGGTTCTGGTTGCAACTTGCCGCTGGCTCGCTGTTCTAAAAATTGCCTGCCCACATCGGGAAACATGGCATAGGTAAGGACATCTTCCTCCGACTGTGCCAGCTCGCCAATTTCTTGCCGTAGTGACTCCATTTCCGGAGGAATCAAATCCGCGGGTCGGCAATCGATGATTTCTTCTTTCCCGACGGCTTGGCGGCGTAGCGCTTCATTGAGGGGGCCTGGCGGCTTGCCATATCCTCCTTGCAGATAGCGTTTCACTTCGTTGGTAATGGTTCCGTAGCGTTTACCAGTGAGGACATTCAGTACTGCCTGGGTTCCTACGATTTGAGAGGTGGGTGTGACCAGGGGGGGATAACCCAAGTCTTTTCTGACACGGGGGATTTCCGCCAGCACTTCGTTAAGCTGTTCCAACGCGCCTTGTTCCTTGAGTTGATTGTACAGGTTGGAAATCATTCCGCCCGGTACTTGATGAATATGAACACGGGGGTCAACGCCGGTGTATTCCAATTCAAACTGCCGGTATTTCTTTCTTACCTCCCAGAAATAAAGCGCAATCTCCTCCAGGGCTTTTAGATCCAGCCCGGTTTCATGTTCTGTGCCCTGAAATGCCACGACCATACTTTCGGTAGGCGGGTGGCTTGGTCCTCCGGCAAATGACGAGATTGTCGTATCAATACGATCACAGCCACTTTCCACGGCGCGCAGGTGACACATTTCTGACAGTCCGGAAGTCGAGTGAGAATGCAGGTGCAATGGGAGTTTGACAGCTTTCTTCAAGGCACTGACAAGTTGTTCAGTTGCCTTCGGTGTCAGGAGGCCCGCCATATCCTTGATGGCGATACTGTCGCAATCCATGCGTTCTAGTTGTTTCGCTTGTTCAACGAAAGATTCAATGGTGTGGACGGGACTCACGGTATAACAGAGGGTGCCTTGTGCATGTTTGCCGGATTTTTTTGTGGATTCGATGGATTTTTCCAGGTTGCGTAAATCATTGAGCGCGTCGAAGATCCGAAAAACATCCATGCCATTGGCAGCTGCCCTTTCGATAAAGCCTTCCACCACATCATCGGCGTAGTGACGATAACCCAAGAGATTTTGCCCTCTCAGTAACATTTGTGTTCGAGTATTCGGCAGCGCTTTACGTAACTGTTTCAACCTTTCCCATGGATCCTCTTTCAGGAATCTAAGGCAGGCATCAAAGGTTGCGCCGCCCCAGCATTCCAATGACCAATACCCGATTTGGTCTAGTTTGGGACAAATAGGCAACATATCTTCCGTGCGCATGCGTGTTGCAATTAATGATTGATGAGCATCGCGCAAAATGACATCGGTAATTTGTACTTTTGTCATCAGAGTCTCCTTATAATCCGGCGTGAGCGGCAATGGCTGCAGCTATTGCAGTTGCAACGTGGCTTTTGCTTCTTTTTTCCGAGTAGCGCAACAATTCCGGATGCGTGTCCACAAAGCTGGTATTAAATTTTGCCTGTTGGAACTCGGGGGATTTCAAAATTTGTTTATAGTAAGATTTTGTAGTTTTGATACCGCTGATTTCCATGTCATCCAACGCCCGATCGCTACGGGCTATTACATCTTCCCAGTCAAGTGCCCACACAATCAATTTTGCGATCATGGAGTCATAAAACGGTGGAATATCATAGCCGGTGTAGATCGCAGTATCGGTTCTTACACCTGGGCCACCGGGAGCATAGTAACGAGTAATTCGGCCAAAAGTCGGCAAAAAATCATTGCGGGGATCTTCAGCGTTGACCCGGAATTGTATAGCGTAACCCCTTTTGGAAATTTGCTCTTGGGAAAACCTTATAGGCAACCCCGAGGCTATGCGGATTTGTTCTTCGACAATATCTATTCCGGTGATTGCTTCTGAAATAGTGTGTTCCACCTGCACCCGGGTGTTCATTTCCATGAAATAGAAATTATTCTCGTTATCCAGTAGAAATTCCACTGTCCCCGCATTTACATAGTTGACCGTCTCAGCTGCTTTAATAGCCAAAGTGCAAACGTATTCGCGCTGTTTTTCCGTTAATTGGGGTGACGGGGCGATTTCGATCAGTTTTTGATTCCGGCGCTGGATAGAACAGTCCCGCTCAAACAGGTGAATGGTTTTACCATGGTTATCTGACAGAATCTGTACTTCTATATGCCGTGGATTGACAATACATTTTTCCAGGAAAATTTCTGCGCGACCAAATGCCTTGGTGGCTTCTGATATCACCCGATCATAATTCTTTTCTAATTCCTCAGGGTTGTTGCAGCGCCTGATTCCCCGCCCCCCTCCGCCGGAGGTGGCCTTTAACATAACCGGATAGCCGATAGAATCGGCTAATTTTAGTGCTTCATCGACATTGTCCAAGTTACCTTCACTTCCAGGTACCACAGGAACACCCGCTTTTTTCATCGCTTGTCTAGCGGCGATTTTATCCCCCATCTGTTGGATTATTTCGGCATTGGGCCCGATAAATTGTATGTTCCGGCGTGCGCATATATCTGCGAATTGGGCATTTTCAGATAGGAATCCATAGCCAGGATGAATACCATCGCATCCTGTTTCTTTGGCTAAATTAATTATTTTGTGTGGATTTAAATAGCCCGCCAGTGGATCTTCTCCCACGCAATGTGCTTCATCTGCTTTTTTAACATGCAAGGCATTTCTATCGGCTTCACTAAAAATAGCTACTGAGAGTATGCCCATTTCGGCGCATGCTCTAATGATGCGAACCGCGATTTCACCCCGGTTAGCAATGAGTATTTTTTGTAACATTGATATTCCGAGTTATTTGAATTATTCAACCTGGTTCTTATATTACCTCAGCTACCCTACCTGTTTCTTA
>Ga0256841_1003162_pt1 | contig 12511 bp, 10 predicted proteins | sample 356308metaG_FD_185971 | JGI IMG/M metagenome (GOLD analysis project Ga0256841, IMG submission 185971) | Hydrothermal vent microbial communities from Mid Atlantic Ridge, Atlantic Ocean - 356-308 | ecosystem: Environmental > Aquatic > Marine > Hydrothermal vents | place: Atlantic Ocean: Mid...
CATGTCGCTGCTGGCGGTCTGGCTGGTGAACTCCCTCGACCCGATGATCCTTCGGGACCCCGACGTCTCGGTGGCCCGCACCCGCCCCCTCCCCCCAGGCGCCCGGCTGTGGGAGCTGGTCGACGGCACCAAGCTGCATCTGGGGCTGTTCCTCATGTTGGGTCTGGTGGTGGGCACCGCCTGGGTGCTGTCCCGCACCACCTTCGGTTTCGAGGTGCGAGCCGTCGGCGCCAATCCGGAGGCGGCGACCTACGCCGGGGTGAACGTCAACCGGATCACCGTGCTGGCGATGGCCCTGTCGGGGGCGATGGCCGGGCTGGCCGGGGCAGGTCACGTCTCGGGCGCGGAGGGATATCTCAGTCCGGGGGTGTTCGTCAACGTCGGGTTCGACGCCATCGCCATCGCCCTGCTCGCCCGAGCCAACCCCTACGGGATCGTCCCGGCGGCGCTGCTGTGGGGTGCCCTGCTGTCGGGGGCGCCGCTGATGCAGCAGCGGGCGGGCATGTCCACCGACCTGGTTCGGATCATCGAGGCGACGGTGCTGGTGTTCATCGCCGGCGACGCCATGATCCGCTGGCTGTTCCGGGTGCGCACCCCACGGGAGGCGGAGAGCACGTGAACGGTCTCGCCCTGCGACGTCGCCTCAGCCTCGACCGGGTCCGTGCCCTGGGGGTCATCTACCTGATCTTCGGACTGGTGCTGGTCGCCCGGGTGGCGCCCGCCTTCCCCGACGAGCCGGAGCGGTTCCTGTTCGGCACCGGCCCCGACGCCCTCGCCTGGAGCTTCCGCCCGTCGACGGCGACGGTGGGGATCGGGCTCGCCCTCGTCCTCTTCGGCGTCGCCGCCGTCGTCCACCGGGGACGGCTCGTCTACGGCGGTCTCGTCGTCGGCGGCGCCCTGGGGGTGCTGATGCTGCTGGTCGCCTCCCTCGCCCTCTCCCCCAACAAGAGCACCAACCTGGTCCCCCTGTTCATCCAGTCGCTCCGCCTCGGCTCGCCGATCGCCCTCGGAGCGCTGGCGGGGATGTGGAGCGAACGGTCCGGGGTGGTGAACATCGGGATCGAAGGGATGATGCTGGCCGGGGCCGGGATCGGCTTTGTGGCCTACGCCCTCATCAACGGCGGTGCCGGAGGGCTCCCCCTGTATGTGGCGGTGCTGATCGCCGTCGCCGCCGGGGGGCTGTTCGCCGCCCTCCACGCCCTCATGTCGGTCACCCTCCGCACCGACCAGATCGTCTCCGGGGTGGCGGTGAACCTGTTGGCGATCGGACTCACCTCCTTTCTGCGGAGCCAGGTGCTGGTTCCTCTGAACGCCGACTCCGCCACCACCCTCCCGGAGCTGTCCGTGCCGGTCCTCTCCCGCCTGCCGATCGTCGGCGGGCTGTTCTCGGCGAAGCCGATCTTCTTCCTCACCTTCGTCGCCTTCGCCGCCAGCGCCTTCGTCCTCACCCGCACCCGATGGGGGCTGCGGGTCCGCTCGGTGGGGGAGAACCCCCATGCGGCGGAGACCCTCGGCGTCGACGTGATCCGGGTCCGGTATCAGGCGGTGATCCTCGGCGGATGCATCGCCGGGCTGGCCGGTGCCCAGTTCTCGCTGGAGACGGTCGGCTCCTTCGACGACCTGATGACGAACGGCACCGGGTTCATCGCCCTCGCCGCCCTCATCTTCGGCAAGTGGCGTCCCTGGCCGGTGCTGGCCGGATCCATGTTCTTCGGGTTCGCCCGGGCCCTCGGCGTCCGCATCCAGCTCCTCAACGTGGAGGTGGGGGGCTTTCCCCTCCCCAGCCAGTTCCTGCAGGCGGTCCCCTACGTGGTGACGATGGTGGTGTTGGCGGGGGCGATCGGACGGGCGATCCCCCCGGCAGCCATCGGACGCCCCTATCGTCGACCAGGATGACCTCGATGTTGGCCTTCATCACCGGATCCGGCTTCTACACCCTCCCCGGCCTCGAAGGGGCCGAGGAACGACGGGTCGCGACCCGGTTCGGAGAGGCGACGGTGACGGTGGGGACGATGAGGGGACGCCCCGTTGCGTTCCTGCCCCGCCACGGGCGGGACCATTCGATCGCCCCCCACCGGATCGACTACCGCGCCAACCTGGCGGCTCTCGACGCCCTGGGGGTGTCGGCGATCGTCGCCACCGCGGTGAGCGGCAGCCTCCACCCCGAGGTCGGCCCCGGCAGCCTGCGCCTCATCGACCAGTTCATCGACCTGACCTGGGGTCGGCCCTCCACCTTCTTCGACGAGGAGGTCCGCCACGTCGACATGTCCGAACCCTACGACCCCGACCTCCGGGCGGCGCTCCTCGACGCCGCCCGGGCCGAAGGTGTCGAGTTGATCCCCACCGGCACCTACGTGTGTTTCAACGGCCCCCGGTTCGAGACCCCGGCGGAGATCGAGATGGCCCGACGCATGGGAGGCGACCTGGTGGGGATGACCGGCTGCCCCGAGGTGATCCTCGCCCGCGAGCTGGGGATCCGCTACGCGTCGGTCGGCGTCGTCTCCAACCTGGCGGCGGGACTGTCCGCCGAGCCGCTGTCGGTGGACGACATCGTCGCCATCGTCGACGAGGTCGCCGCCGTGCTGCACCGGGTCATCGACCGTGCCCTCCCCGCCCTCTTCGAGGTGGCAGGGTGAGGAACCGCTGGGACGACACCGAGGCGGCCCGGTTCCAGGGACCGTTGGAGGAGTGCGTCTACGGGTCCCGGCTGCTCGGTGCCGACCCGGCGCTGGTGCTCCACGGCGGCGGCAACACGTCGGTGAAGACCACCGAACGGGACGTGTTCGGGGAGGAGGTGGCGACCCTGTGGGTGAAGGGGAGCGGCTGGAACCTGGCGACGATCGAGACCGCCGGGTTCGCCCCCCTCGACCTGGCCCGAACCCGGGCCCTGGCGGCGCTGGACGAGCTGTCGGACACCCAGATGATGCGGGAGCTCCGCCGCTGCCTCCTCGACCCCACCGCCCCCAACCCGTCGGTGGAGTCGATCCTCCACGCCGTCATCCCCGACCGCGCCGTCCAGCATTCCCACGCCGACGCCGTCGTCGCCGTCACCAACACCGCCGACGGGGAGGCCCGCATCCGGGAGCTGTATGGGGAGCGGATGGTGGTGGTCCCCTATGTGATGCCCGGGTTCCTCCTCGCCAAGGCCTGCCGCGAGTTCCTCGACCGTCACCGGGGCCCCGACACGGTGGGGATGATCCTGTTGAACCACGGGATCTTCACCTGGGGGGAGACGACCCGGGAGGCCTACGACCTGATGATCGAGGCGGTCGGCGAAGCCGAGGCGTACCTGGCGGCCCGGAGGACCTCCTTCCCGTCACCGGCCGAACCCCCTCCGCCGGTCGACCCGGTCGAGCTGTCCCGGCTCCGGGCCGACGTGTCCCGGGTGGCGGGGCGGCCGATGATCCTCCGACGTCACACCGACGACCGCTCCTGGGCCTTCGTCAACGACGACCGGCTGGAGCGGATCGCCCGCCAGGGCCCCGCCACCCCTGACCATGTCCTGTGGACGAAGCGACTGCCCCTGCTGGGACGGGACGTCGCCGGTTACGCCGCCGAATATGAGGCGTATTTCGAGCGGAACCGGGACGGTCGGGACCTCACCCGGCTCGACCCCGCCCCCCGGGTGATCCTCGATCAGGCCTGGGGGATGGTGACGGCAGGTGTCGACGTGGCGGCCGCCGACCGGGCCGCCGACATCTACCTGCACACCATCGACGTGATCGAGGCGGCGGAGGGTCTCGGCGGATACGTGGCGTTGGGGGAACGGGAGATCTTCGACGTCGAGTACTGGGAGCTGGAGCAGGCGAAGCTGGCACTGGCCGGACCCGCGAGACGGTTCACCGGGGAGGTGGCGGTGGTGACGGGGGCGGCGTCGGGGATCGGCCGGGCCTGCGCCGAGGCGCTGCTGTCCGCCGGGGCGGCGGTGGCAGGGTTCGACGTCGCCGACTCCGTCGTCGGCGCCTTCGAGGCCCGGGCGTTCTTGGGGATCCCGGTCGACGTCGCCGACTCCGAAGCGCTGGCCGGGGCGGTGGCGGCGACGGTGGAACGGTTCGGCGGGGTGGATATGGTGGTGGCCGCCGCCGGGGTGTTCCCGATGTCCGCTCCCCTCGCCGACACCGAGGCGGAGGAGTGGCGGCGGGCGATGGCGGTGAACGTCGACGCCCTCGTCTCCCTGTTCGGGCTGGTCCACCCCCACCTCGCCGCCGCCCCACGGGGTGGCCGGGTGGTGGTGGTGGGGTCGAAGAACGTGGCCGCCCCCGGACCGGGAGCGGTGGCGTATTCGGCGTCGAAGGCGGCTGCCAACCAGGTGGTGCGGGTGGCGGCGTTGGAGTGGGCCGCCGACGGGATCCGGGTGAACACCGTCCACCCGGACGCCGTTTTCGACACCGGGCTGTGGACCTCCGAGCTGGTGGCGGAGCGGGCGGCCCGGTACGGGATGACCCCCGAGGAGTACCGCACCCGGAACCTCCTGGGGATCGAGATCACCAGCGCCCAGGTGGCGCGGCTGGTGACGGCGATGCTCGACGAACCCTTCGCCGCCACCACCGGCGCCCAGGTGCCCGTCGACGGCGGCAGCGACCGGGTGATCTGACCCTACGACGTCCCTTCCTCCTGGCGGGTCCGCATGCCAGAATGTGCCGCCGTGACGGGGATTGCGAGCGACAAGGCGCGGCGCCGTCGCCGCCTTTACGTCGGCGCCGCCGTCGTGGCGGCCGCCGCTGTCGGATTCGCGGCGGGTCGGACGCCGGTGACCCCTCCGCCGCCCTCCGCCCCCTCCCCCGGCGAGGGCGCCACACCCACCGCGACCACCGTGCCCACCGTCGAAGCCTTGGGGAACGACCAGGTGGTGTTCGCCGTCGACCCGGAACTGGTCCCCGACGTCCCCGAGGTCGAAGGTCTGGGGGAAGGCGACCCTCCCCGCCCGGTGGGGAGACTGGAGGCCCCCGACGGCACCGTCTCGGATCTGATCCTCGGGGAGCTGATCGTCACCTCGTCGGACCGTGCCCGGGTGGAGGCCCTCGCCGAGACGTACGGCGGGGAGATCGTCGACGAGTTCGAAGCCGACGACGGGGAGCCCGCAGACTATCTGGTCCGTATCCCGCCTTTCACCCCCGACCTGGCCGCCCTCGCCGACGACCTGGTGGCCCTCGAACCCGAACACGAGGGCCGGTTCGTGGCCTCCGACCCCGCCGTATTGGCGCTGATGGCGGTGGCGGCAGCCGAGACCGACGACGACCTCCTCATCGGCCTCAACTGGGTGGCGGCTCCCGCCGGCATCGAGGACGGCTTCACCCGGGAGGCGCCCAACGACGGGGTCCCCCGTAGCGCCTTCAACTGGTCCTACATGAGGTCCGGTTCTGCCCAGGACATCGGCGTCGACGCCGCCTGGAGGCTCCTCGCCGGAGCCGGGAAGCTCGACAACCGGGTGAAGATCCTGATCGTCGACAACGGGTTCAACCCCAACCCCGACTTCCCCGAGGTGGCCGAGATCGTGAGGGGAGACTGGACCGAGGAGAACCCGGGCACATGCAGTGGCGGGAACCCGTGCCCTTGGCACGGCACCGACGTGGCCATCGCCGCCGCCGCGGTGCCCGACAACGAGTACGGGGCGGCCGGACCCGCCGGTCCGATAGCCGAACTGTATGCCTTCAGCCGACCTGCAGGCTCATGGCAGACCTTGCGGCAGGTCAGGAGGGTGGTCGAGGAGCGGGACATCGACATCGTCAACATGAGCTACGGGCGCAAGGTGACCGTCTTGAAGAAGGCCGCGGAACAGCGGGCGGAACGCCTCATCGGCAGGATCGTCGATGCCGGCGCCCTCGTCTTCGCCTCCGCCGGCAACGACGGGGAAGACGTCGACGCCGTCTCATGCAGGAACGGAAAGTGTCGGGAATCATTCGTGAAGCTCCCCTGCGAGACCGAGGCGGTGATCTGCGTCGGCGGAATGGGCTTGCGCACCACCGTCAAAGCCGAGAACAGCAACTACGGGTCGAAGACCGACGGGCGCTCGGTCGACATCTACGGTCCGTACTACGTACTCTCGATCAAAGACCCGGCCGCCCCCTACGCCACCAACGACGTCGTCCTCGTGAACGGCACCAGCTTCGCTTCTCCCTTCGTCGCCGGCGTCGCCGCCCTGGTGAAGGCAGCAGACCCCAGCCTCGGGCCCGACGAGATCTGGGAGATCCTGCGGGACACCGCCCACCAGGGGGGCCTCGGGTCCGACCCCGTGATCGAAGGACACCAGCGGCGGATCAACGCGCGCGACGCCGTCGCCCGAGCCCTCGGTGTCACCGTGGGACCACCCGAGATCACCATCACCGCCCCGGCCGACGGCGAGGAGTTCACCCTCAACGAGTTCCCCGAGTTCGCCGCCACCGCCACCGAGTTCAGCGGACTCCCCCTTCCGGTCCTCTGGGAGTCCGACGTCGACGGGCCCCTCAACGCCGAACCCACCTTCGACAAGGTCGCCGTCGCCGACCTCTTCCCCGGAGTGCACACCATCACCGCCACCGCCACCGACATGCTGGGGCAGACGACGACCGTCTCGGTCACGATCGAGGTCGTCGACCAGCCCCCACAGGCCTCGATCTCCTGGCCGCCGCCGGGCACGAAGGTATACCAAGGGGACGACATCACCTTCGTCGGCGAGAGCTACGACCCCGACCGGTTCGGCCCGCTGTCCGACGACCAGGTGTGGTGGCGTCTGGAGACGGGCAACGGCGACTTGGCCGCCGCCGGGTTCGGCCATGACTGGACTCACGACAAACTGCCACCTGGGGAATATGTGGTTCAGTTCATCGCCTTCGAAAGCCCCTACGCCGCCACCGCTCAGAGCACCCTGATCGTCCTCCCCGTCCCGGCCGGCGAGTCGGTCCCCCAGGTCCAGATCACCCTCCCCGAAGCCGACCAGGTTTTCGGCACCGGCGGGGAACCGGTGACCATCCAGTTCCAGGGCACCGCCGTCGACGAACAGGATGGGACGATCCCCGGTACCCGGTTCCGGTGGACCGCCACCAACGAGGCGGGCACCGTGGTGGAGCTGTGCCGAGGCTCCAACTTCCCCAAGAACCCCTACCCCGATCCGGGGGACATCGGCGACATCGCCGCCCCACCCCAGAATCCGGGTGGCTTCACCGTCTTCAAGAGCTGCTCGTCGTTCACCGCCGAACTCGGGCCCGACGTCGACGCCGCCACCACCTGGGCGATCCGCCTCGAGGCCGCCGACTCGGCCGGGCTGATCGGGACCGCCACCATCCCGATCGTGATCAACTTCGTCGTCGGCTGACCTCGGAAGCTCCGGCGCTTCGCCGCTGTATGCTGCCCCGCCATGGACACCACACCTCTCCAAGACGCGTTGAGCGCCCTGAGCACGGCCGAGAGCTCCCTCGAGAAACTCCGGAAGGGGTGCTGTGACCCCGACCGTGTCCCCTGCATCGCCGACCTGGACGGGATCCTCGACGAGACCCGGACGATGCTCGGTCGGGTCGAGTCCGACCCCCACGCAGCCGAGGTGGTGGTCGCCGCCCTCGGCGACGTCGGCGCCCAGCTCGGCAAGCTTCAGGTGACCTGCTGTACCCCGAAACGGATCCCGCTGTACGCCCGGCTCCTGGAGGACCTCACGAAGGTGCAGCTCGGCGTCGCCGCCGCCACCGGCACCGGGCACTGACCACCCCGTTCCCGTTTTGGCACCTGGATCGCGCGTGATCTGTCGAATCCTGGTGCCAAATCGGGGTGGTGGGGAGGTCACGGGCACAGCCCGATTCGTGTCGGAGGGTTCCGGTACCTTCCGACGACGTGGCAACCATCGTCTACATCGACGGCTTCAACCTGTACTACGGAGCCCTGAAGGGCACCCCGTACCGCTGGCTCGACCTCGGGGCACTGTGCCGGCGCCTGCTGCCCAGGGATGACATCGTCGCCATCAGGTATTTCACGGCCCGGGTCATCGCCCGCCAAGGGGACCCGACGCAGCCTCAGCGACAGGAGACCTATCTCCGGGCACTCCGCACGCTCCCCTCGGTAGAGATCCACTACGGAAAGTTCACCACCCATCGGCGTCGGATGCTGCTCGCCGATCCCCCGTCAGGCGGCTCACGAACCGTCGAGGTTCTCCACACCGAGGAGAAACGCTCAGACGTGAACCTGGCGTCGCATCTTCTCCTCGATGCATTCCACCGAGCCTGCGAGACCGCCGTCGTCGTCTCGAACGACTCCGACCTTCGTGTACCCCTCATCATGGTGCAACGGGAGCTCGGGATGCGGGTCGGAATCGTGAATCCCCACCCACCACACCGCAGGAGCCGCGATCTCGAGGCGACGTTCTTCAAGCAACTCAGACGGAGCACCCTCGCCGAGTGCCGGCTTCCCGACGTACTCGAAGACGACGACGGGCGGTTCCGGAAGCCAGACGGCTGGTGACGGTATCCGAACAACGCAGAGACCCGCCGGGGCGGGTCTCGCACCCAGCCACCGAAGCGACTGGGGGGGTCTCCACCACAGTATCCACATGGCTCCCGACGATGTCAACCGATGCCGACTGAGCCCCCGACGAGCATTCCGGAATCGTCCCAAGGGAGCCTCCAGGCCCGTTTTGGCACCTGGATCGCGCGTCATCCGTCGAATTCTGGTGCCAAAACGAGGAGGTGGGGGTCGGGGTCAGCGCTCCCCCGCCTGGACCATGCCGGCACCGGCGGCGGTGACCGCGTAGACGAGGACCATCAGCACGCCCATCCCCGCTGCGATGGGCAGGGCGAAAACCCCGACCGGGAAGAACAACCAGCCGAGCACCACCCACAGGACGCCGTGACGGGCGGCGACGACGGCGCTGGAGGCGACCATCAGCCACAGGTCGAGGAGACCTCCCACCGCGAAGAGCAGCCAACCCAGGGTTCGGACGACGACCACCGCACACCTCCCTTCGTGCTCACATGCCTTCGTGGGGAGGAGTCAGGTCCGTCCCCACCACTCCCGAGATGCACCGTATCGGCGGGGTGTGACGGATTCGGGGGCTCGAACGCGACGAGGGGCGGCGCCTCTTCTGCCATGGCGACTTCGAGCGGCCGTCGGCGCCGGGTCGCGGCGATCGAGGGAAGGGGTTCGGCGACGCGGTGGCAGAGGTCCGACCACCGCCGAGCCGAAGCCCGCTGGCCTCCCTCACCGGGGCGGGACGTCGCCGGTTGCAGCGGCGGCGAGGCCGACACGGGGCACGGCCTGCAGGAAGGCGGACGTCCGAGACGTGACGGCTGCGATCCCGACACCCCCTCCCGTCGTGGTTCCTCCCCGACAGATGCCGACACGTCGAAGGTTCGTCCGGTAGAGTCTCCCCGCCGAACGCCGGAGGCATGTTGAAGAAGAACGAGTTCCGCCAGACTCGCCGTCTGCTACGGCTCGGCGTCGCCGCCGGGGCCGTCGGAGTGCTGACGATGCTTCCTTTGGCGGCGTCGGCGGGCGTCACCGGCGGCTGTTCGGCGTCCGCGACCATCGGTGGCGTCACCTACACCCCGGGCAACGACACACCCGACAACCCGGTGCTCGTGCCTGCCGACCAGGACGGAGTCGAGATCCCCTGGACGGGCTCGGTTCCCTTCGAGAACAAGAACCACAACGGTGAGCTCCGCCTCGCCCTCCCCATCGGGAGTGTGCAGATCGCCGCGTGGGGTCATCCCAACGAAGGCGACGACCGGGCCGCCTCGGGCACCTACGCACTCGACAGCTTCTGGGAGATGCTGGGGTTCAGGATCACCGGCATGTACACGGTCAGCGGATTCCACGACGCTTCGGGGGGAAGCTGCACGGGTTTCGCCGTCGTGAAGTTCACCGGCAGCCCCTTGGGCACCCCGGTCGGGATCGTCGTGGTCGCCGGCGCCGTGGTCACCGGGATCATGACGCTGTGGGCGGGCGTCCCCAAGAAAGGATCATGACATGCGCGGTCGTCCCGCCGTCGGTGCGATCTTCGGCCTCCTCTTCGGACTCTTCCTGGCCTTGACGATCCAGCAGTTCGGGCTCCGTCCGCTGGACGACCGGCTCATCTTCTTCGGCCTCCCCGTCCTGTTCTTCGTCCTCGGCATCCTCCTCGGCCTCCGGGCGCCGCTGGGACGACGGAAGACGGCGGGGACCTCCCCGGTGACGGAGACCCCTGCGGCTTCGTCTCCGACGTCCGAGGATTCGCCCGAGGGTCCTGCTGCACGCCCCGACTGATCCGGCGTCGGGCCGGGCGCCCCATGCGTGCCGACAAGGTCTACCCCCCCGGCGGAGCCTGCCCGGGCGGAGGGACCGGTTCCGTCCCGGAACCGTCCCCGGTGGTGGCCTCCAGGTCTACCGCGGTTCACGGGTCCGTCCCGGCGTGACGGTCGCGGGCTACTCGCCGAGCGGCCTCGGTGCACTGCCCATTCCCGCCCTTCCCCGCTCCGATCCGCGAACATCGTCGGCCATGACCGCCCGGCTCTACCCGCCCACCCTTCCCGCCGACGTCCCTTCGTCGGAGCGGCGGGTGTGGGAGGCGCTGGCCCGTCTGCCCGACGGGTGGCGGGTGTTCCACGGGGTGGCCTGGCAGGCGCTGCGGCGGGGGACGCCGGGGGACGGGGAGGCCGATTTCGTCCTCCTCCACCCGGACCGGGGTCTGGTGGTGGTGGAGGTGAAGGGCGGCGACATCCGCCTGGTGGACGGCGTCTGGTACACGGGAGATCGGCGAGGCTCGGAGCATCGGATCGACCCGTTCGGACAGGCCACCGCCTCGAAACGGGCGCTGCTGGCCTACCTGCATGAGACGGTCCCCGACCTGGGATGGCTCCCGGCCGGCCACGCCGTCTGGTTCCCGTTCCTGGACGTCGACCGGACCCTCGGCCCGGCCGCCCCCGCCGAGCTGATCCTCGACCACGGCGACCTCCACGACCCCGAAGCGGCCGTGGAGCGGGTCTGCGCGCGCTGGGAGCTGGACGGCGGCCTCGACCCGACCCAGGTGGAGGCGATCACCGTCCGCCTCGCCCCCACCGTCGAGATCCGCCACACCCTCGCTCTCGACCTCGACGACATCGACACCCGCATCGTCGAGCTGACCCGCACCCAGCAGCGGGCCTTCGCCGGGCTGCGGAGCGCCCGGCGGGTGATCGTGTACGGCGGGGCGGGCACGGGCAAGACGGTGCTGGCGGTCGGCCGGGCCCGGCGTCTCGCCCAGGAGGGTTACCGGGTGCTGCTCACCTGCTTCAACCGTCCCCTCGGCGACCGGCTGGCCGCCCAGTTCGGGGAGGGCGACCCGGTGGCGGCGGCATCGTTCCATCGGCTCGCCTACCGGTGGGCCGACGAAGCCGACCTGGTGTGGCCGACGGATCCGACCTCGGACTGGTGGGATGACGAGGCCGCCGACCTGGTGGTGGAGGCTGCCGACCGCCTCGGCCTCCGTTTCGACGCGGTGGTGGTGGATGAAGGCCAGGATTTCGCCCCGTCGTGGTTCCTGGCGCTGGAGGCGCTGCTGGCCGATCCGGCGGTCGGCCAGTTCGTCGTCTTCGCCGACCCGCACCAGGTGATCTACCGGGACGGGTGGGAGCCTCCCTACGACGCCGTCGAATACCACCTGGATCTGAACGTCCGCAACACCCGTCCGATCGCCACCGCGGTGGCGGAGATGATCGGAGCCGACGCCCCCTCCGAGGGGATCGACGGCCCCCCGGTGGAGACGGTCGTGACCGACGACTGGAACCGGCTCGGGAGGACGGTGAGCCGGGTGGTCCACCGCCTGGTCCAAGAGGAGGAGGTCGAGCCTTCCTCGGTGGTGGTCCTCACCCAACGCCGAGACGACAAGGACCTCCTCCTCTCCGACACCCTCGCCGGGCTCCCCACCGGCGAGCTCGGGTCGGACGCTCCGATCGTCGTGGAGACGATCCACCGGTTCAAAGGCCTGGAATCCGACGTCGCCGTCGTGGTCCTCCGCAACCTGGAGGGGACACTGAGCCGAACCCTGGCCTACATCGGGATGAGCCGCGCCCGAGCGCACCTGATCGTGGTGGGACCACCAGAGGTGGTGGAGAAGGTGAAGATGGGGGCGAGTCCCGGGACGCTGATCTCCGACCGATGATGAGTCGACACTGCCGACCTTGCAGCCTGGCCTCCCGCCCCACCCCTGGCATACTGACATCCCCATGACCGAGCACGAGGGGTCCACCCCGCCGCGAAGGACCGACCTGCTCGGTCCGCCGTGGACTGCCGCGACACCCGATCCCGCAACCATGATCATCGTAGAATCCCAAGACGGTCTTCAACTCGTTCCTCCGGAGCCCTTCCTGAACGAAGCGAAACTTCAGAGCCTGATCGAGGAGTACCCCCAGCTTGTCTTCGGCACCGACGAGGACGCCTTCACGACCGCCGCGATCTGGACGATCGGACGAGAAGTGAAACTCCGGTCCGGGTCTCTCGACCTCCTCCTCATCGACTCCACCGGCAGAGTCTGGGTAGTCGAAACGAAGCTGGAGCACAATCAGGAGTCGAGGAAGCAGGTCGTCGGCCAAGTCCT
>Ga0256841_1003164_pt1 | contig 12507 bp, 11 predicted proteins | sample 356308metaG_FD_185971 | JGI IMG/M metagenome (GOLD analysis project Ga0256841, IMG submission 185971) | Hydrothermal vent microbial communities from Mid Atlantic Ridge, Atlantic Ocean - 356-308 | ecosystem: Environmental > Aquatic > Marine > Hydrothermal vents | place: Atlantic Ocean: Mid...
ATCAGGCAGGCTGTCCCCGCCATGCCTTCACGTTGGCCGGTGGCAGACTGTTTTATCAGCACCAACGAGTGTCAACGGAGGGAGAACAGCCATGACGCCAGTAACTGTTCCTAATCCCGATCCGGTGATCCGTCATTTATCCTTGGCGCTGGACAGTGACAAGATGCGCTGCGTCTTGCAAGAAAAACTATTCCCTCAAAGGGATTGCCGAATCGTCAGTTGCGGCATTCAGCGGGTCAAATACAAACCGGGCAAGAATTGCCTGGTGTGCTACAAACTGCAATTGACGGCGGCTTCTGAAAGCGGCGCCAAACAGTTGCTGCTCAACGCCCGTTACTACGAGCCGGGCGGTTCCGCCAGCCGCTTTATCAAGGCGTCCAAGGGCGAGCTGCCGGATAGCGGGATTGTTCCGCCCCTGATCCATCTGCCTGAATTGGATTGCGTGATTTGGGTCTTTCCCTGTGACCGTAAATTAAACGCGCTTCCCATCATCCAAGATCAAGACGCCCTCCACCGTGAAATTCTCTCTCATCTCATAGCTTACCATTGGGGAGAACACTGGCGTTATTCCCTACTGCAACCGGAAATTGTCCATTACCTGCCGGAACATACTTGTTGTGTTCGGGTGAGATTGCTCCTCAGCCATGGGATGACAGGCGAAATCCGTCATTCCATGCTTTATGGGAAAACTTATTATAACGATCAGGGCCGCCGCACTCTGGATTCAATGACCCAGCTATGGCGCAGCCCGGCCCGCCAGCAAGGGCGGCTGGCCGTCCCCCAACCGATCGCCTACCTGCGCCACTGGCATCTGCTTTGGCAACACGGGGTGGTAGGTACGCCGTTATCGGATCGCTTGCAAGCCAATCAGGCAAACGGCGCCGTAATCGCCAATGCCGCCGCCCAAGTGGCCACACTTCATCAAACGCCGGTGACTAATCTCGAAGATGCCAGTGAAAACGGCGATCCAATCGTCCAGCTACAGCGACTTCTGACCCTGGTGATCTTGACCCGCTCCGGCATGGCGAGGCCGTTGGAACAACTGATACGCTTATTGATTCAAGCACAACCGGCGCAAGACGCCCGGCCCACTGCCACCCTGCATGGTGATCTGCACTTTAAAAATATTCTCGCCGGAGAAGATGGACAGGTTTTCTTGATCGACCTGGACAACCTTTACCGCGGCGACCCCCTGGCGGATCTCGGCAGCTTAATTGCCGCTTTGCTCAACTTGTCGTTGCTGGGCCAGCTGGATGAATCCGTGACCCATAAGACCATCGCCCGATTCTTGAATCATTATCAACAGCACGTCCGTTGGCCGATTGCCCCGGAAGACCTCTGCTGGCATGTGGCGATTGCCCTCCTCAACGAAAGAATGACACGCGGCATTACCCGTTTAAAGCATGGACGGCTGGCGTTGTTGCAACCGTTGATGGCACTGGCGGGGAATTTGGTGCTGGGGAAGGATTTTCCGGAATGGTTGCCGCCCTTGGCCGGAGCGTGCAAGTGGGCATGAAACCGGCATCAAAAAACACTTGGCATCAGGTTTGGCAATTGGCGGGGCCGGATTTGTGGGCTTGCCGCTGGATCTTGCTCCGGGGATACTTGTTCGGTCTGGTTTCTGTTGGGGCTTTGGTGTTGCTGCCCTGGCCCTTGAAATTGATTATCGATTACGTCGTGGCGGACCACCCCTTGCCGCAACTTTCGCTACAGATCCTTGACTGGCTCACCCGTCGAACTGATTTTGTCTTTCACCAGCAACATCTAGTTCTGCTGTTCGCCTCAGGTTATGTCCTGATCGCGCTATGCGCCACTTTTTTTGGCGCGGCGGAGAAGATGGCCAACGCCAAGGTCCGCGAACGCATGGTGTTGAGCATGCGGGACAAGGTGCTGCAACATTTTCAAACCCTGTCTGTCATCCAGCGCTCCCGGCGCCGCGGCGGCGATCTAGGCTTGCATATCCTGGTGGATGTCCACCATCTGGTGCGGCTGCTGAGCAAGACCTTTCCCTTGGTCTTCCGTCACGCCGCAGTAACCGTCTTTACCTTGACCATCATGTATTCGATTGAACCGCTGTTGGCGGCTGCAGGTTTGGCCATGGTTGTCATTCTGGCAGTATTGGTGAGCGTCAAAGGCGGGCGGTTGCGCCGCAGTTCTCGCTTGAAAAGAGCCAAGGAAGGCGAGGTAGCCGGATACACTCAGGAATTCGTCAAGGGTATGGACACGGTTCAGGCCTTGGGGGCCGAGGACTATATCCGCCGCCGCTTCCGTGCCGTCAACCGCGCCAGCCTCCAGGCCGGTATCGGAGAGACTGCGGCGGCGGTGGCCTTGGAGCGTTCCATGCAGATCATCAACGGCTTGGCGGTAGCGCTGATTTTGGGAGGAAGCGGGATTTTGGTGACGCGGGGGCAATTGACCGTGGGCGATATGACCGTATTTGTGGCCTACATGGTCCAATTGCTCAAGCCGGTGGAGAAAATCAACGAAATGGCCTCGGCGGTCAGCAGAGGCCTGAGCCGCGCAGAACACTTGGGCGAATTGCTGGCCCAGCGTCCGATAATCCACGATCTCCCCGGCGCCACCCCCCTAGAAAGCTGTCGGGGAATCATAGCGTTGAAGGAAGTCTGCTTTCGCTATCCTGGCGGTCAGCCCCGGCCGCCGGTTTTGTACGGCATCGACATGCGCTTGGAAGCGGGCCGGATGACGGTGCTCACCGGCCCCAGCGGCAGCGGCAAAAGCACTTTGTTGAATTTGATCTTGCGCCAGCAACTTCCCACTGCCGGGGAAATCACCATCGACGGCCGCTCTTATTCCCAGGTGACACTGGCATCGCTGCGGTCCCAATTCGCCGTTATGCTGCAACACGCCCACCTGTTTGCCGGCAGACTCCGGGATGCGCTGTGGTTGAACAACCGTCCCCCAAATGATTCGGCCATCTGGCGCGTGCTGGCACAGGTGGCCATGGATGAGTTCGTACACGCCCTACCCCACGGACTGGACAGCCAACTGGAAGAAGGCGGCGCCAATCTCTCCGGCGGCCAGCAGGCCCGGCTTTCCCTGGCCCGGGCGTTATTGCTGGACCGCCCCATATTGTTACTGGACGAACCGTTGGCCAACATCGACGCCGATTCCCAGGCCACGATCCTGGCGGCGCTGGAACAAATCCGCCGCCACAAGACTATTCTCGTCATTTCCCATCAACCGGTATTGATGGCCCAGGCCGATGAGGTGTTGCACCTGGAACAGGGACGGTTGAGCCGTTCTTTTCCTGGAACACCGTCTTTATCGTTGGGGGCGCTATGAGCCTGCTTTTCAACAGCAGAATGGCGGCAAGCGCTTGAGAAGGGTGGATTTTGTACAGGCTGCACTAACAGAGTCTTTACCATGAATGATCGTCCCCGGTTACTGTTTTACTGTCAACACGCCCTTGGTATGGGCCATTTGATACGGTCTTTGGCCTTGGTCGAGGCATTTTCAAGCGGTTTTCAGGTTGTCTTTCTAAACGGCGGCAGAATACCTGAGGGGATTCCATTTCCCGAAGATATCGAACGAATCGATCTGCCGCCTTTGGGGATGAATGATCAGGCGGACCTTGCCAGCTTGTCTCATTTGCCGTTGGAAGCGGCCAAGCAGAGACGTCGCACCCAGATTTTAAGTCTCTTCGCCGATTACCAGCCCGATGTCCTATTGATTGAGTTATTCCCTTTCGGCCGCAAGAAATTCGCCTATGAACTGCTACCCCTGCTGAAACAAGCCCGGCGTATCACTCCCACGTCCATCGTGGTTTGCAGTCTGCGGGATATCCTGGTCACCGGGCGCCGTGATCAACAGCGCCACGATGACCGTGCCCGCTGGCTGGTGGATCGCTACTTTGATGCCGTGCTGGTCCATTCTGATCCGGCCTTCATTGGCCTCAAAGACTCTTTCCATCCCCGCAAGCCAATGGCCAAGCCGGTTTTTTATACTGGATTCGTGGTTCCCCGGAAACCGTCCAGCCTTTCGCCGGAAGCTAACCTTGGTACCGGTCGGCTAGTGGTTTCGGCGGGGGGCGGCATTGTCGGAGAAAGGCTTCTCCACTGTGCTATTGAAGCTTATTCAATCATCTGGCCCCAAAAAGCCTTGCCCATGACCTTGATCACCGGTCCCTTTGTGCCGGAAAGTACCAGGCAGTTGTTGGAACGGGGCCGTAAAGGCTCGCCCGATATCCAGATTCTACGCAGCGTTCCGGATTTGACTGCTGTGCTCCAATCCGCTGCCGCTTCCATCAGCCAATGCGGCTACAACACCGCCATGGATGTCCTGCGAACCGGCGTCCCGGCCTTGTTCGTTCCTTACGCCCAAGGCCGGGAAAATGAACAATTGCGCCGGGCCCAGCTATTGGCCCGCCGCAGCCTCGCTCTGTGCTTGCCCGAATCCCAATTGACACCTAAGTCCCTGGCCGATACCGCATGCCGGTTGTTGACCTTCCGGCCCAATCCTCACAGTTTGGCACTGAACGGTGCCGACACAAGTTGTGAAATAGTCCAGCACTTGCTGGAGAACGACAGAATGGGAGACTGCCGTGCGACAGTGGCTTAATCCGATCCTTAATGGATTGAATGGGGTCAGCGGCCCGGTCACGATCTATTTCCGGGATGACGATGGTGGCTGGGCGGACGACCGTTTGCTTCCCTTGCTGGATTTATTCGATTCCCTGTGTGTACCCATGGACTTGGCGGTGATTCCAATGGCGCTGACCGCGGAATTGGCTTCTCAATTGCGGCAACGGATCGAAACCCACAGGCAAGTGTTGGGGCTTCATCAGCATGGTTACGCCCACTTCAACCATCAAAGTAGCGGGCGCAGGTGTGAATTTGGAGACCAGCGCTTGTTTCTGGAGCAATATGCAGATATCGCCGCCGGTCGGCAACTGTTAAATGAGGCTTTCGGTCCTTATTCAGAGCCGATTTTTACCCCACCCTGGAACCGCTGTACCCAGGAGACGGTGGCAGCATTGAATGAATTGGGATTCAGGGCCTTATCCCGCGACATTAGCGCCAAACCACTGGCCACCGGAAAACTTTCCGAAATCCCGGTGCACGTCGATTGGTCGGGCAAATTCCGGAGAGCGGAAAGGTATCCTTTTCCCTTGGGCAAACGTATAGCGGAAGCCATTCAACAATCGGCTCAGGTAGGCATCATGTTACATCACCAGCGGATGGATGGTGTTGAACGTCAGCTGCTGGCCGCTTTGTTGAAAGTGCTAAGTAGTCATCCCAAAGTCAATTTGGCGTTAATGAATGAAATATTGTCATGAATCTTGGTTTGCCTTTGTCCCTGCTTTGGCCGGTGTTTTTGATGTCCTTGATGCATCCAGCGCAAGCCGCCAGTCTCAAGGGGCAGCGGTTGAAAGTCACCGGCCGCTGGCATGGTAACGCCCTGTTGGTTTACAAAGTCAAATTCCGCGATCCACGCAAAAATCCCACGCACGGCCAGATTGCCGGGGTCATCGGGAAAATCGATGCCCAAAAAAAACAGTTTCATATCGGTCTTGCACAAATCCGCTGGCATGCCGGTACCCGTTTTCAGCAATTGGAACGCCAGCAATTGAGGCGGGGCAAAGCGGTCAAAGTCAAGGTCAAGCGGAGCAAGAAAGGTGAACTCATCGCCAATACCATCACAGCGGAATCTGATAATTTCCCAGAGGGCGAAGTTGTTTTGCTGGGCACGGTTGAAAATGCCCAGCCCGTGTCCGGAGACCGCAACCGGATAGTGATCCTTGGTATTACCGGCGTGGTTCCGGAAAACCTGACCAACCCCGCCCTCCAGCTGACCCGGCGCCAGGACGACGCCCGGCCGGAAGATCAGTTCCGTATCGATCTGTTTGGCCGCCCATTGATCATTGGTGGTGAATTCGGCCTGACTCCTCGCTACGAGGAGGATTTGAAACTCGATCCGGCCAGGGACGATGACCGGTTGCGCATCAGTTCCCAGCTTCAATTGGAAATATTCTATGCGCCGTCTAAGATGACGGCCATTTTTCTGGAAGGCCGGCTAGATGGGGAAATAGAGCTCTATCGCGAGGGCGGGCGGGACAAGACCGCCGAGCGCCGGCTGCGGCGCGGGGAGTCCTGGTTTTTCTGGGGCGATATTTTAGAAAGCGGCATCAGCTTTCAGATTGGCCGGCAAAATTTTCAGGACCGCCGCGAATGGTGGTGGGACGCAAATCTGGATGCAGTCCGGCTCTATATCACCCGGCCATTTTTCCATTTCGAACTAGGCATCGGGCAGGAAGCATTGGTGCTGTCCACTGAGGATGATGGTATCGATGCCAAGCAGGATGATGTCTTGCGCATTCTATCCCGTGCCCGCTGGCAATGGGATTCCAGTCATGGCTTGGCGTTATTTTTCCTGCATCAAAACGACCATTCCCGAGCCGGCCATATCGGTGAACTGGTTAAGGAATCCCAACAAGACAGAAGCGATGCCACCTTGACTTGGGGCGGGGTACGCGCCACGGGCAGCTTGGATCTGGGCGAGCACCTGGAAATGGAATATTGGCTGGACAATGCCTGGATGGGGGGGCGGGAACGCCGGGTGAATTTTACTGGCACCGGCAAGGATAGTGTGAAACGAATCGAGTCCATTGATCAGCGGAGTATCTTCGGCTGGGCTGTGGATAGCGGTGTAATCTTGGAAACTGATTTGCCCCTCCACCCTACTTTCACTTTGGCTTATGCAGTAGGCTCCCACGAGTTCCAGCAGACCGGGCTGCAGGATAACAATGTCCGCTTCCGGGGCGTGGACCGTTTCCGTCTGTATGGGGAATTGCTGCGGCCGGAACTGTCCAACCTGCATATCTGGACGGTGGCGTTGGGATTCCCTTTGTTACAGAGCAGTTCCGTGGAGATTCTCTACCACAAATACAGCCAGGTGCGTACCGAACCGTTTCTGCGCAATGCCCGCCTGCGTGCCGAGCCCAAAGGAGATAGCCGCGACATTGGCCAGGAATTGAATATCGTGATCGGGCTGGAAGAGTGGAAGCGGCTAGAGCTGGAACTCACCTTAGGCATGTTCCGGGCGGGAGAGGCTTATGGCGAACTGGAAGGGGAAACCGCTTGGAATGCGATTTTCAAAATGAATTACAATTTTTGATGATCGTTGCAAGATTGGTTTGAGTGGGCGGAAATTTTGCACAATTAAGAAATGTTGAATAATTCATCCATGAATTCTCGGTGTCCGCAAAAACGAAAAATGCGATTTTCGTTTTGCCTGCAAAATCAGACACTTATCAGTACTTATTTTGGTGGAATAAAATGCGTACGTTAATTTAAGGAGATGTGACTATGTTGAAAATCTTGACTCCATCCAACCTGCGCGCCAATTCATACCGCATTCTCGATCACGTGCTGGAGAGCGGAAAACCAGTGGCAATCAAACGAAAGGGACGCCGACTTTTCATCGTGGGCCAGGCAGCTTTACTGCAAGCTTCCCTGATTACCAAAGATACTGTGATTCATCAACATTACCCCCATGCCTATTGGGAATAGGCCTTCCATCATGGACCACCCATTCTCCATAGCCCTGTTTCCCGGCGCTTTCCGGCCGCCTCACCGGGCCCATTTCGAAGCGGTACAATCGCTGGTGCAACGGACCGACGTGGATGAAGTGGTGGTCATAATCACCAACCGCAACCGTCAGGTACCGGGAACAAATTTCGCCCTGGCGCCAGAGGTGGCCTTGAAGATCTGGGCTATCTATCTACAGGGTATGCCAAAGGTGCGGGTGGAATTGGCGCCACAAAGCGCGGTCAGGCAGGCATTGTCTTATTTTGAAAGGGTAAGCCACACAACCCGGTTGATATTCTGCGCCGGCAAAAACGAGCTGAGTGAGGATGGCGGGCGTTTCAAAAAAGTCCGCGTTTTGTCCAGCCGGTCCGGCATCCCGGCGGAAATCATCCCTTCTCGGTCTCAGCCGCTGCCGGGGGGCGCGACAAGGATCCGGGCCCATCTGGCCCAGGGCGAAGCAGGCCGGCAAGCTTTCATGGCGGCGTTACCAGAACATTTAACCAACCATCAGCGCCGCCAAGTATGGGAAATCTGCCGCAATTCCCTCAGACCTCTTGGAAAAATGGCGCAGCAAAGGATGGTTTCGATCTTCAAACAAAATACGCTTGGAGAAATCGCCTCCATAGACAGCGCCAAACCCGGCAAAACCGATGAAGTCATGCGTGTGCGGTTAAAAAATGGCTTGCGGTACTATATCAAAACCGCCCACGATACCCCCAAAGCCGCCCGTTGGGATGATCCCAAGGGCCTGAAACCGAGAAAGCGCCTCTATGTGGAACGAAGCGCGCTCAAATGGCTGGCGAGGCAACCATGGGTGAATGTCGAACTGCCCAAAGTCGTCTATTTTCATAATCCCACCCGCACTCTGGTTCTAAGCGAAGTTTGCCCCTTGGGGAATACGTTGCAATTTCAGCCCGAACAAGGTTGCTTCGGCAAAAAGGCCATAGAACAGGCGGCGGTTTTTCTTGGCCGTTGCCATGTCCACGCCAACCCGGTTCCTGCATTTTGGGGAGACGATAAAGCCGACCTGTCCCATTGGCGTTTGCAGTTTAATCTTTGGACACAGGCGGTTGGGGCCGCATCGTTTTCTAAACCAGTAGAGTCAAGGCTTGTTGTACTCCAGCGGGAAAGCTTGGCTTCCGCCGGCAAGGGTTTTTTCCATCTGGATCTGGGCCCTAAAAATATCCTGGTGAATTCGCAAACAGCAGGCATCATCGATTTCGAACGCTGCGGCAGTATTGGCGATCCGGCATTCGATCTGGGAAAGTTGCTGGGGCAGGTTTGCTTTTTCGAAATGATGAATTCCCGGGAATCCCTGATCCCTTCAATTATCCAATCAGCATTGGGCGTCTATAAAAATGAAACAGGGAACGCATGGAGCAAGATTCACCAACGAATTTATCCCTTCATGGGTTTGGAAATGTTAAGGCTGATCACAATTTCGACCTCAAAGAAATTGACTTGCCACTTGCAATGCCAATATAAGGCAATGGCATTGGCGCTGCTCAATAATCGCTTTCCGGAAAACGTTTGATGCTTCATGCCCGCAACCGGTAACGTCTGATTAAAGACGCAGGCCAAATCGTTCCTGACTTGTCAGCAGAGATAAGAAGGCTGAGCCGCTGGCGGAACACGGTATAATCTCCTTTCTTTAAAACAGGTTCACTCTCATGCCGGATTTTCCCATGGGGCCTTTCATGCTGGACTTGGAAGGGCCCGAGTTGTTGGCGGAAGAGCGGGAATGGCTGTCCCATCCCGGGGTGGGCGGTATTATTTTATTTGCCCGCAATTATCAGTCACCGCAGCAAATAAAGGCGCTCACTGCCCAGATCCGTAAGGCCGCCAAAAAACCTTTGGTGATTGCCGTCGATCAGGAAGGCGGCCGGGTGCAGCGCTTTCAGGAAGGGTTCACCCGCCTGCCGTCGGCGGCTCGCTTTGGCGAACTCTATGCCAAAGATCACAAGAGGGGGCTGGCAGCGGCACAATTGGCAGGCTTTTTGATGGCAGCGGAACTTCGCCGAGTGGATATGGATTTGAGTTTCGCGCCGGTATTGGATGTGGACAGCGGGATCAGTGAGGTGATTGGTGACCGGTCTTTTGCCAGAGAACCGGAAGCGGTAGCGGTATTGGCCGGCGCTTTCGCCAATGGCATGCGGCAGGCAGGGATGGCGGCGGTGGGCAAGCATTTTCCGGGTCACGGAGGGGTGGCGGCCGATTCCCACCACACCTTGCCCGAAGATGACCGTTCCTGGCGCCAATTGGAAAGCCGGGACTTGCTGCCCTTTCGCCGGTTGATCCAGTCGGGGCTGGAAGCTGTCATGTGCGCCCATGTGGTTTATCCCGCCGTGGATTCTTTGCCCGCCGGGTTTTCATCCCGCTGGCTGCAAGACATTTTACGTGGCCAAATGGCTTTTGAGGGCGCCATTTTCAGCGACGATCTGGCGATGGCGGGCGCTGCTTGCATGGGGGATATTCGGGACCGGGCGGAGGCGGCTTTGGCCGCTGGCTGTGATCTGCTGCTGGCCTGCAATTGTCCCGGTGAAAGCGTTGCCTTGCTTGATGCCATCAGGTGGCGCCAACCCCCTGGGAAGCAAAACAGGTTAGCCAAATTGCGGGCAAAGAAACAGGGATTGCCTCTGGAAAACCTATGTATTATACGAAGCCGGCTGGAAAAGCTTTTGGATCAAATCAACTGAATTTTTGGAGCAGAAATACTCATGTCCTCTACAAAAAAAATCTTGTTATCTATTCTGGGTGCCCACTTGGTGCTGATTGTTTTTTTTGGCGCCTTTAAATTCGAAAAAATCACCATTGCCCTTTATTTTGGCACCTGGATAGGGATTGGGCTGTCCTGGTTTTTATGTCACAAAGCCCCGCTTCTCCAAAGAGCCAAGGTGATAGGTGGCATATTCATCGTCCAAATTTTCGTGTTTGCGGGTCTGGATTTGGCCCATATGAACGATCTTTTTCTCGAAGAAGCCGGCTTTCTTTCCATTGGGGTGTGGACAGGCATTCTGATTGGCGCGCTGTTGGCGTTTATTGAAAGTCTCGAACGGCAAATCGAGTCCCTGCAATTGGAGTTGGCGAAAAAAGACAGGGCATCGGATGGTTGATCTGCAGGAAATAGAAAGGGTCCGTGCCAACGCTGATTGCCTCTGTTCACCGGACGAAGTCGAGCAAGCCATCGCCCGGCTTGCGGAAACGATCACTGGTGATCTGGCCGAAGCCAATCCAGTATTATTGTGTGTTTTGAATGGCGGTATTATCGTGACCGGCAAACTCTTGCCTCAATTGCCTTTTTTACTGGAGTTGGATACCGTGCACGCTACCCGCTACCGGGGCAAAACCCAGGGCGATCAATTGGATTGGCTGCAAAAACCCAGCACACCTTTAAAAGGCCGTCATGTGTTATTACTCGACGACGTGTTGGACGAAGGCGTCACCCTGGCGGCGATCCAGGCTTTTTGCCGGGAGGAAGGCGCTTTATCCGTGAAAATCGCTGTCCTGGTGGACAAGCAATTACCCCAGCCTAAGCCGTGCCGCGCCGATTATGTCGGCCTTACGGCGCCCAACCGGTATATCTTTGGCTACGGCATGGATTACAAAGGCTACCTGCGCAATGCGCCGGGGATCTTCGCATGCAAGGAGACAGCATGAAACTGGCGGTAATAGGCGGATCCGGCCTTTGCCGGCTGGAAGCATTGACCCGCGCGCGGGAGGTAAAGATCTCCACACCCTTTGGCGAACCTTCCGCTCCCTTGATTTTTGGCCGCCTGGAATCCCTGGATTTGATCTTCCTCGCCCGCCACGGTCCCTCCCATACCATTCCTCCCCATCAAATCAATTACCGCGCCAATATTGCCGCCCTCAAGCAACAAGGGGTCACCCACGTCATTGCAGTGGCCGCCGTAGGTGGAATCAGTCGCAAAATGGCGCCACAGCGCTTGGTAGTCCCCGATCAGTTGATCGATTACACCTACGGCCGTCCCCATACGTTTTTTGAAAGCGACGACAGCCCGGTGACCCATGTCGATTTTACCTATCCCTACAGCGAGTCCCTGCGGCAACAGATTCTAACGGCAGGGAAAAACATGGATCCTGCTTTGATTGCAGGCGGCTGCTATGGATGCACCCAGGGCCCGCGTCTTGAAACCGCCGCGGAGATTTTGCGCATGGAGCGCGATGGCTGCGATATCGTGGGCATGACCGGAATGCCCGAGGCTGCTTTGGCCCGCGAATTGGAACTGGAATACGCCTGTCTGGCGGTGGTGGTCAACTGGGCGGCCGGGAAATCGGAAGGATTGGTTACCATGGCAGAAATCAGGCACCATTTAGGCCAGGGGATGAAACATGTCCAGACAGTGCTGGAGGCGCTGGCATTACAATCTGGTTGAGTTGGCTGGCGGCTCTCTGGAGTGGGTTCGAAAGTATTTGTAGCCTGTAATACCCCCATGTCTTTGGAACAGATTTTCACTCCACCACGAAATGTTGTGTGGCATTTATCCGTACCGACCTTTTATCGAAACGGGTCTCTAGTGAATACACCCCGGTTTGGGCTTTAGGGGAAACCGTGATGAAGGCATCCACCGCCCAGCGGCCGGGCTTGAATTCAAAGCCCGGCGTGCGGTCTGTGAATAACGGCCTGCCACGGAAATAAAGGGTGCGGTTCAATTGACCGCCCACTACCTGGGCGGGCCTGGCCGGGCACATCACATAGACCAGATGATGGTTGAGTTCTTCGCCGGCGGTCAGCCGGGGGGGCAACAGTTCGTTGGATTCTATCTGGATGAAGGGCAACTTCCGGTTGCTGCACCGGTACTGCCGCCAAACCCGGTCCGGATGGGTGACGAGTTTCTCGCCCGGTTTGCGCATTTGTTTTTTGACATCCCAAAAAATGTCTTCCACGCTGCGGAGAGGGTCGGAAAAGTCGATCCGTTTCCCGCTGCAGGCAGCCAAAGTG
>Ga0256841_1003165_pt1 | contig 12507 bp, 12 predicted proteins | sample 356308metaG_FD_185971 | JGI IMG/M metagenome (GOLD analysis project Ga0256841, IMG submission 185971) | Hydrothermal vent microbial communities from Mid Atlantic Ridge, Atlantic Ocean - 356-308 | ecosystem: Environmental > Aquatic > Marine > Hydrothermal vents | place: Atlantic Ocean: Mid...
GCGGTGGCGGCCGGCGGTAGCAGTCTCGCTTCCGCCTATACCTCCACGGCGGAGGGGTTCTATAACATCAGCGCCACCCTCACTGACAATGCCTTCACCCTTCAGGCTAATCCCACCGGCGACCAGGTCAAAGACAAATGCGGCTACTTGACCTACGACCATGTCGGTAAAAAGGGCGTGGAGAAGGATGTGGACGGCGACGGCATCGCCGGCGATGCCGATGCCGACGACGTGAAGGCCTGCTGGTAACCTTACTCCGGGATTGCCGCCAGGCGCTCCCAGTCGATTTCCACCCCGGGCACCGCCGCCACCGTCTGGCGGCCCTGCCATTCCCGCACTTCGGGCACACCGTAGCGGCCATCTTCCAGACGATAGACGGTCACGATCCGGTCCACCGGGTGCACCAACCAGTATTCCCGCACCCCGGCACGCTCGTACACGGCACGCTTGAGGATGTGATCGTGACCGGCGGTGGCCGGTGACAGCACCTCGACGATCCAGTCCGGCGCGCCACGGCAGCCCCGCTCGTCCAGCTTGCCGGGATCGCAGACCACCGACAGATCCGGCTGCACCACGGTGTCCACCTCCTCGTCCACCTCGTCCGCCTTCGGCAAACGCACGTCGAAGGGAGCGATAAAGGCTCGGCAGGGGCGTTCCGCCAAGGCGTTGGCCACCTGGCGGGCCAACTCCAATAACACTTCCTGATGGAGGCGGCTGGGGGCGGGGGCCATGGCATACGCCACCCCGTCGATCAGCTCGTAGCGGATATCCTCACGCCATCGGCGGTATTCCCCGTAGGTATGGCGGGCATCGTCGCGTCTAGGCAGGCTCATGTGACAACTCCACGGCTAACGTTCGGATTATAGATCACCCCCGCACCAGGAAAACCACAACCCCCAGCACCGCCTGGAGTGCGAAGATCCCGCCGACCAGGATGCCGAGCCGCCGGCCGCCCAGCACGGCCGCGATCGCTCCCTTGACCGCCGTGTTCACCAGCGCCGCCAGCAGAATGCCGAGGGCGGCCGTGTCCAGCAACGCCGGGTCCTGCGCCAGCCGCGCCAGTGACAGGGTGATGGCGTCCACGTCGGTCAGGCCGGAAAGCGCCGCCGTCAAATAGATTCCCATCTCGCCGATCTCCCGGCGCAGGACCTGGGTCAGCCAGAGGATGAACGCCAGAAAGAGGCCGAACCCCAGGGCGGTGTTCAATTCGAAGGGATTGCGCAACTGGATGCGCGGTCCCGTCCGCGCCGTCTCCCGGCGCATCAACCACCAGGCGCTCACGTAACCGAGCAACGTCATCGCCAGCAAGGGCAGGAACAGAACGCCCGCCAGCGGCGGCCGCAACACGGCGGCGACCAACACGACGCGCAGAAACATGGTGGTCGAGGCGATGACGATGCCGGCCGCCAACAGGCGTGGCGCTTCGGACTGCAGGTGGGACAGCCGTGACAGATTCAGGGTGACGGCGGTGGAGGAAACCAGCCCTCCCAACAGCCCGGTCAGCAGAACGCCGCGCCCGGGACCGGCGATCTTGATGGCGAAATACCCCAGAAAGGATATCGCCGAGATCAGCACCACCATCCACCAGATTTCGTAGGGATTGAGGGCGTCCCAGGGATCGAAGGTGCGGTCGGGAAGAACGGGCAACAGCACCACGGAAATCAGCAGCAGCTTGAACACCGCGTGGATTTCCTCCGGAGCCAGCCTTCGGATCCAGGCATGGAGCACCGGCTTGGTCCCCAGGATGACGGCCGTGATCACCGCCGCGGCGGCGGCCAGTTTGACGTGGGGCGTCATCACCAGTGCTCCCAGGACGAAGGCGATGAACACCGCCACTTCGGTGGTGATGCCGTATTCTCCGGTTCTCTGGGCTTCCACGTGGGTGACGGCGGCGACCAGCACTCCCAGCCCTCCGAAACTCAAGGCGATCACCCACAGATTGGACTCCCGCGCCAGCACCATGGTCAGGGCGCCGAGCAAACCGATGAGCCCGAAGGTGCGAATGCCGGCGATCCGGCGTCCCGGTTCCAGCTCCCGCTTGGACCACCCCCGCTCCAGGCCGATCAGAAACCCCAGCGCCAGCGCGATGAGGAGGCGGCGGAACAGGTCCAGATAGGCGTCGGTGAAAAGGTCTTCCATGAATCCGGCGATCGTTGTCGTCCTTCGAGAATAGCGTTGCCCCCACCGGTGCGCAAACCTACAATGCATCCAGACAGACTCGAGGCGGAAAAAAATGGACGAACTGGAACCACTGACCCCCGACCAGCTCTACGCCCGTTGCGATCCCGGCCATTTCCCCTTCACCCACACCGGGGAGCTGCCGGACGTTCCGTTGGTCTTCGACCAGCGCCGCGCCATGGACGCCCTCCATCTCGGCGTGGACATCGCCGACCCGGATTTCAACGTTTACGTGCTCGGCCCCGCCGGTGTGGGGAAGCTGACGGCGGTGACGGACGTGGTGGGCGAACACGCCCGGCACCGCCCGGTGCCGGCGGACTGGTGCTACGTTCACAATTTCAAGGACCCCTTCAAACCGAAGGCTATCGAAGTGCCCGCCGGGCGGGGGCGGCGACTGCGCCGGGACATCGCCGAACTCATCGACGAACTGCGCACCGCCATTCCCGCCGCCTTCGAAGGGGAAGAATACCGCGCCCGGGTGGAGGAGCTGGAGCAGGCCGCCCGCGAACGGGAAAGCAAAGCCGTCAACGAGCTCCGCGAGCGGGCCCGGCAACGGGGGATCGCGCTGCTGGAAACCCCGACCGGCTTCGCCTTCGCTCCTCTGACCCGCGAAGGTCAGGTGATGAGTCCGGAGGTCTTCCATCAGCTACCCCCGGAAATCCAGAAACAGATCGAGGCCACCATCTCGGAGCTGCAGCAGGAACTGCAGAAGCTGGTGCGCCAGTTTCCCGCCTGGCGCAAGGAAACCCGGGAGAAGCTGCGCCAGCTCAACCGCGAGATCATCCATCACGCGGTGGGACACTTGATCGAAGATCTACGGGAACAATACCACGACCTGGAAGAGGTGCTGGCCCATCTGGAAGCGGTCCAGCAGGACATCGTCGATCACGTGGAGGATTTCCTGCCCCAGCCGACGCCGCCGATTCCACTGCCCTTCGTGGTCTCCCGAGCCGAGGAACGGCTCAAGCGCTACCGGATCAATCTGCTGGTCGATCACGGCGACGACCAGGGCGCGCCGGTCGTTCACGAGACCCTGCCCAACCACACCAATCTGATCGGCCGCATCGACTACCACGCCTTCATGGGCACCCTGGTGACCGATTTCAGCATGATCAAACCCGGTGCCCTGCACAAGGCCAACGGCGGTTATCTGATTCTCGACGCCCGCAAGGTGCTGCTGCAGCCTCGGGCCTGGGAGACCCTGAAACGCACCCTGCAGGCCCGGGAAATCCGGATCGAATCCCTGGAAAAGGCCCTGAGTCTGATCAGCACCCTGCCGCTGGAACCGGAACCCATTCCCCTCAACGTCCGCGTCATCCTGCTCGGCGACCGGCTGCTGTATTACCTCCTGGACGCCCTGGATCCGGAATTCCGCGACCTGTTCAAGATCGCCGCCGACTTCGAGGAGGCGATTCCCAGAAATCCGGAAAGCCATCGGCTCTACGCCCGCCTTCTCGCCACGTTGGCGCGCAAGGAAAAACTGCTGCCGCTGCACCGGGATGCCGTCATCCGCGTGGTGGAACACGGGGCCAGGGAAGCGGAGGACGCCCTCAAGATGACGGCCCATCTGCGCAGCGTCGCCGATCTCCTCAAGGAAGCCGACCACCAGGCCCGCCGGTCCGGCCGGGAGATGATCGCCCGGGACGACGTCCAGGCCGCCATCGACGCCAAAATCCACCGCAGCAGCCGTCTGCGCGAACGGATCCAGGAAATGATCGAGCGCGACGTGCTCCTCATCGACACCGAGGGCGCCCAGGTGGGCCAGATCAACGGCCTGTCGGTCATTTCCCTGGGCGATTTCCGCTTCGGCCGTCCGGCCCGGATCACCGCCACGGCCAGACTGGGTGACGGCAAGGTCATCGACATCGAGCGGGAGACGGAACTGGGCGGGGCGATTCATTCCAAGGGAGTGATGATCCTGTCCAATTTCCTCGCCGCCCGCTACGCCCGGGTGCAACCGCTGGCGCTGGCCGCCAGCCTGGTGTTCGAGCAGTCCTACGGCCCGGTGGAAGGCGACAGCGCCTCGCTGGCGGAACTGTGCGCCCTGTTGTCGGCCCTGGCCGACCTGCCCCTGCGTCAGGATCTGGCGGTGACCGGCTCGGTAAGCCAGCATGGCCGGGTCCAGCCCATCGGCGGGGTCAACGAGAAGATCGAAGGTTTCTTCGACATCTGTCGCCGCAAGGGACTCACCGGCACCCAGGGGGTGATCATTCCCCGGGCGAACGTCCAGAATCTAATGCTGCGCCAGGACGTGGTGGATGCGGCCCGGGAAGGAAAATTCCGGGTCTATGCGGTCGAACGGGTGGATCAGGCCCTGGAACTGCTGTTGGGGGTGCCCGCCGGTGAACGGGGCACCGACGGCCATTTTCCGCCCGAAACGGTCAACGGCCGGGTGGAAAGGCAGCTACAGCGTTTCGCCGAGCTGCGCCGTCGATACGGCAAACCGGAATCCGGCGGCAACAAAAAAAACGGTGAAAAATCATGAGCCGCATCATCGTCGCCTTCGATCTGCTGCGCATCCAGCACCGTGCCCTGGAAATCGGCGCCCGCCTGGCCCGGTACCGCGAGGCCGAGCTGACCGTTCTGTTCATTGAAAGCGTCGAACTGCAGCGGGCTGCGGAACTGCCCTTCGTCCGGGAAATCGACCGCCTGTCGGCCACGTTGCAACCCTTCGGCCCCGAACGGCTGGAACGGCTGGGGCGCCGACGCCTGGCAGAGGTAAGGCGGTGGCTGGCGGAACTGCAGGAGCGCTTTTCCTTCCCCGGCCGGCTGCAGATCGAAACCGGGCGTTACCCGGAAACCGTGCTGGAATGGAGCCGGGACAACGACCTGCTGATACTCAGCACCCCGGCATCCGGACCGAGCCGCCGCTGCCCGCCGGTGTGGGTCTGGTACGACGCCAGCGAGGCGGCGCAGCGGGCCCTGAACCTGGGGCGGCAACTGGCCGAGGAACAGGGGTATCCGCTACGTATCGCGGCCCCGCCGGGCGTGACGCCCGAGCTGCCCGAGCCGGTCACCACGATCCCGGAAGCGCAACTGGCCGATTTTCTCGCCGGCCAGGAATGCACCGCGGTGTTCTGCCCCCGCAACCATCCCCAGGCGGCACGACTGCCGCTGCGTGCCCGCTGCCCGGTGTTGCTGGTGTGACCGGGTACGCATTCAGGCTGCCTTCCGCGTGATCTCCGCACCGCTCATGCGGGCGTTTCACCCTCGCTGGCAATGCCGCTGTGCCGCAGCAGGGCGTCGATCTTCGGCTCCCGCCCCCGGAATGCCTTGAAGGATTCCAGCGCCGGACGACTACCGCCCACTTCCAGAATGTGCCGCAGGAAGGCCCGGCCCACCGCCGGATCGAAGATGCCCTCCTCCTCGAAGCGGGAGAAGGCGTCCGCCGACAGGACTTCGGCCCACTTGTAACTGTAGTAGCCGGCGGCGTAACCGCCGCCGAAAATGTGGGAGAAACTGTGGGCGAAGCGGTTGAACGCCGGGGGCTTGAACACCGCCACCCGATCGCGGACCTCCTCCAGAATGTCATAGACACGCCCGCCTTTCTCCGGATCGTATTCCAAGTGGATGCGGAAGTCGAACAGGGCGAACTCCAATTGGCGCACCATCATCATGCCGGCCTGGAAGTTCTTGGCCGCGAGCATCTTTTGGAACAGGGCGTCGGGCAACGGCTCCCCGGTGCGGTAATGGCCGGCGATGAGGTCCAGGGTTTCGCGGTGCCAGCAGAAGTTCTCCATGAACTGGCTCGGCAGTTCCACCGCATCCCATTCCACCCCGCGGATGCCGGCCACTCCGGCGTAATCCACCTGGGTGAGCAGGTGATGGAGGCCGTGGCCGAATTCGTGGAACAGGGTCAGGACTTCGTCGTGGGTCAGCAGGGCCGGATCGTCACCGGCCGGGGGGGTGAAATTGCAGGTGAGGAAGGCGATGGGCACCTGCACCTGGCCCTGGAGGCGGCGACGGGCGACGCATTCGTCCATCCAGGCACCGCCGCGCTTTCTGGGACGGGCGTAGAGGTCCAGATAAAACCGGCCCCGGAGCCGACCCTCGGCGTCGCGGATTTCGTAACAGCGCACATCCGGATGCCAAACGTCCACCCCTTCCAGTTGCCGGATCTTCAAGCCGTAGAGGCGTTCGACCACGCGGAACAGCCCGGGAACCACCCGATCGGCGGGGAAGTACTGCTTGACCTCCTCCTGGGACAGCCGGAACTTGTGCTGGCGCAGCTTCTCCGAGTAGTACATCAGATCCCAGGCCTGCAACGGTCCGATGCCGTGGTGATCGCGGGCGAACCGTTCCAGCTCGGCCAGATCCCGCTCGGCCACCGGCTTGGAACGGCGGGCCAGTTCCTCGAGGAATTCCAGCACCGCCTGGGGGCTTTCCGCCATCTTGGTGGCCAGGGACAATTCGGCGAAATTGGCATAGCCCAGGAGCCTCGCCTTCTCGTGACGGAGTTTCAGGATTTCCTCCATCACCTCGCCGTTGTCCCAGCGGCCGGCATGGGGGCCCTGATCGGAGGCCCGGGTGACGTAGGCCTCGTAGAGCTCCCGGCGCAGGGTGCGGTCGTCGGCGAAGGTCATCACCGCGGCATAAGAGGGAAACTCCAAGGTCAGCAGCCAGCCGTCCAGCCCGCGGGCTTCGGCGGCCTGGCGGGCGACGGCCTTGGCGGTTTCCGGTAGTCCCTGCAGCAGGGATTCTTCGGTGACGTGCTTGGTCCAGGCGTTGGTGGCATCGAGCACATTCTCTTCGAAACGACTGGCCAGTTGCGACAAGCGCTGCTCGATGGCCTTGAAGCGATCCTTCTGTTCCGGCGGCAGGGCCACGCCGGCCAGGCGGAAATCGCGCAGGGCGTCGCGGATGATCTTCTGCTGGGCCCGGTCCATCCGGGAAAACTGGTCGCTTTCGGCCAGGCTTCGATGGGCCTGGTAAAGACGCTCGTTCTGTCCCAGGTCGGTAGCGTAATCGCTCAGTTTGGGAAGGCAGGCGTTGTAGGCCTGGCGCAGCGCCTCGGTGTTGACCACGGCGTTGAGATGACGCACCGGCGACCAGGCCTTGTCGAGGCGGTCGTCCATGTCCTCCAGGGGGCGAATCAGGTTGTCCCAGGTGTAAGGACCACCGCGGGTCAGCAGGTCGGCCACCTGGCGGCGGTTGTCCTCGAGGATGCGGTCGACGGCCGGCTCGACGTGTTCAGGACGGATGCGGGAAAAAGGCGGGAATTCGTAGCTTTCCAACAGAGGATTGGTCATGGTGATCCTGAGTCGGTGGTCGATCGCTTCATCTTAATCCGCCCTCCTGAAAATACAACCCGACGGGGTATAATGACCAGCTTATGACTGAGATGTGGATCCATGCCGATGCCTTGGCCGTCGGCCTCATCGCCCTGGTGTACTGCGCCGACCGTTTCGTCATCGGGGCCGCCGGAATCGCCCGTCATCTGGGCGTGTCCCCGCTGATCATCGGGCTGACCGTCGTCGGATTCGGCACCTCGGCGCCGGAAATCCTGGTATCTTCGATCGCCGCCTGGCATGGCAACACCGGTCTGGCCGTCGGCAACGCCCTGGGTTCCAACATCGCCAACATCGGCTTGATTCTGGGCGTCACCGCCCTGCTGACACCGGTGACGGTCCATTCGCGGACCCTGCGCCGGGAGATACCCCTGCTCCTGCTGGCCTGTCTGGCGGCATTCGCGCTCAGTTTCGACGGCGTACTGACTCGCGTCGAAGGCGTGGTTCTGATGGCCGGGCTGGCGGGATTTCTTTTGTGGTTGGCCCGGATCGCCAGGAAAGTGCCCGCCACCGACCCCCTGGCCCTGGAAATCGAACGAGAGGTTCCTCCCGCCGTCTCTTTCAAGGAGGCCTGGTTCTGGTTCCTGTTCGGCCTGATCGGCCTGGTGCTAAGTTCCCGGCTTCTGGTCTGGTCGGCGGTGGCCATCGCCCACCACTTTCAGGTCAGCGACCTCATCATCGGCCTGACTATCGTGGCCCTGGGGACCAGCCTGCCGGAACTGGCCGCCTCCCTCGCCAGCGTGATCAAGGGGGAAGACGATCTGGTCATCGGCAACATCGTCGGTTCCAACATGTTCAACATGCTGGCGGTATTCCCCATGCCCGGCGTCATTCAACCCGGCCCGTTGCAGGCGGCCGCCGTCTGGCGCGATTTTCCCTGGATGCTGGGATTTACCGTCGCCCTGCTGGTACTGGGCAACGGCTGGCGCCGTTCCCGCCGCATCGGCCGGATAGGGGGCGCGCTGCTCGTGATCGGATTTTGCCTCTATCAATACCGTCTCTATTTGAGTCTGACCGCATGACAGAAGAAGAACGCCAGCGGCTGTGCCAACTGGGGTTGGAAGTCATCCGCCTGGAAGCCCGGGCAGTGGCCAGGCTGGCCGAACGTATCGACGACAATTTCGCCCGGGCCTGTCACCTGATGCTCCAGTGCCGGGGGCGAGTCGTGGTCACCGGCATGGGCAAATCGGGCCACATCTGCGGCAAGATCGCCGCCACCCTGGCCAGCACCGGAACACCGGCCTTCTTCGTCCATCCCGGCGAGGCCAGCCACGGCGATCTGGGCATGATCACGCCGCAGGACGTGGTGCTGGCCCTGTCCAATTCAGGGGAAACCAGCGAACTGGTGTTCATCATCCCCCTCATCAAACGCCTCGGGGTACCGCTTATCGCCATGACCGGCCGTCCCGATTCCACTCTGGCCCGGCAGGCCACCGTTCACATCGATGTCAGCGTGTCCCAGGAAGCCTGTCCCCTGGGACTGGCACCCACGGCGAGCACGACGGCGGCGTTGGCGATGGGCGACGCCCTGGCGGTGGCACTGCTGGAAGCCAGGGGTTTCACCAAGGACGATTTCGCCCGCTCTCACCCGGCCGGCAGTCTGGGACGCCGCCTGCTGCTCAAGATCGACGACGTGATGCACACCGGCCCGGACGTGCCCGCAGTACCGGAGAACGCCACCTTGAGCGAGGCGTTACTGGAAATGACCGCCAAGAAGTTGGGAATGACGGCGGTGGTGAACCACGAGCGCCGGGTTTGTGGTATTTTCACCGACGGAGACTTGCGCCGCCTGTTCGAACGCGGCAACTGCGACGTCCACACCACGCCGGTACGGGAAGTTATGACCGCCGATTGCACCACGGTGTCCACCGGGATTCTGGCCGCGGAAGCGGTGAAGCTGATGGAAGATAAAAAAATCAACGCCCTGCTGGTCACCGACGAGGACGGCCGCCTGGTCGGAGCCCTCAACATGCACGATCTGCTGCGGGCCGGGGTATTCTGATGCGGCTGAACTTCGACCAGGTGCTGGAACGGGCGGCCGCCGTCCGTCTGGTCGTCTTCGACGTCGATGGAGTTCTGACCGACGGCCGCCTGTACTTCGACCACGAAGGCCGGGAATACAAGGGGTTCCACGCCCGCGACGGCCATGGTCTCAAACTGCTGCGCCAGAGCGGTGTGACCACCGCGGTGATCTCGGGACGCCGTTCCCACGCCGTGGCGCTGCGGTGCGAGAGCCTGGGCATCGAGCATGTCTATCAGGGCTACGAAGACAAACGCACCGCGCTGAGCGCGCTGCAGCAAGCCACCGGCATCCCCCCTGCCCAGATGGCCTGCGTCGGAGACGATATCCTCGACCTGCCCCTGTTGACCCGGGTCCATCTCGCCATCGCCGTACCGGATGCCCATTTCGCCGTGAAACAACGGGTTCACTGGATCACGGAAACGCCGGGGGGGCTGGGGGCGGCGCGGGAGGTCTGCGATCTGATCATGCAGGCCCAGGGAACCTTCGACCGAATACTGCAACAATATCTGTCATGAAAACCGGCCTTCTATCCTTTCTATTGCTACTGGCCATGTCCGGTGCGGCGCGGGCGCTGGAAAGCGACTCGGAAAAGCCGGTCTACATCGAGGCCAACAGCGCCTTTTACGACGAAAAGACCGATCAAAGCACCTATACCGGCAAGGTCGTCCTGATCCAGGGCAGCCTGCGGGTCGAGTCCGACAAATTGATCGCCTATAGTCCCGGAGGCGAGGTGAAAAAGGTCGTCGCCATGGGCAATCCGGTCCGTTTCTGGCAAAAACCGGAACCGGACGAGGAAATCCACGGAACGGCCAAGAAGGCCGAATACTACCTGGACCGCGAGGTCATCGTCCTCATCGGCAACGCCGTGGTCTGGCAGAACGGCAACAAATACGCCAGCGACCGCATCGAATACGACCAGATAAAAGGCACCATCAAAGCCGGCGAACCGACTTCCGATACCAAGCGGGTCAAAATCATCCTCAAACCGAAAAAGGACGGCAAGCGCAACCCGTGACCGCTACTCTCAGCGCGAACCAGCTGCATAAACGCTATCGCCGGCGCACCGTGGTCGATTCGGTCTCCCTTTCCGTGAAAGCGGGGGAAATCGTCGGCCTGCTCGGCCCCAACGGGGCCGGGAAAACCACCTGCTTTTACATGATCGTCGGCCTGATCAAACCCGACAAGGGCGCGATCCAGATCGACGACCGGGAGGTCACCGACTTTCCCATCCACGTCCGGGCCCGCCTCGGAATCGGCTATCTCCCTCAGGAAGCTTCGGTCTTCCGCCGCCTCACAGTGCGTCAAAATTTACTAGGCGTGCTGGAACTGCGGCCGGATCTCACCCCCGGGCAACGGGACCTGATCTCGGTCGAACTGCTCCAGGAGTTCGGACTGACCCCACTGGCGGACCAACTTGCGGCCAGCCTGTCGGGTGGGGAACGGCGCCGCCTGGAAATCGCCCGCGCCTTGGCGCTCGAACCCCGGTTCATCCTGCTGGACGAGCCTTTCGCCGGGGTCGATCCCATTTCCATTCTCGACATTCAAAAAATCATCCGTCATCTGAGCGATCGCGGCATCGGGGTTTTGATCACCGATCACAACGTGCGCGAAACGCTCGGGATCTGCCAGCGGGCCTACATCATCAATCAGGGGCGTCTGCTGACCTCCGGAACCCCGGAAGCCATCCTGGCCCATCCCCGGGTCCGGGAGGTCTATCTCGGTGAACACTTCAATCTCTAAGTTTTGCTGCAGCAAGCGGTGAAACTATCTACAATAAATCGCCGAATCGTCGTGATATCCGCACCGGTTTCAACTGCCACAGGCGCACGCCATCTTGAACGATCAGATCATTTACGAATTTCCACTCAACGAGCGTATTCGCACCTTTATCCGTCTCGAGCAGCTGTTTCTTCAGATACACCACTTTTCCGAGGGGGAAACCGAGTGGGACAGCCGCGCAGCCATCGAGGGGCTGCTGGATGTCCTGATCATCTTCAGCCGCAGCGACATACGCTCCGAACTCCTCAAAGAGCTGGAGCGCCACCACAAGGTATTGGCGCGGGTCGCGCGCAACCAGCGCATCGACCGGGACAAGCTTCGATCGATGGTGGACCGAATCGATGATCTGAGCCAGCGGCTGCGCGACATCGACGGCAAACTGGGAACGCAGTTGTCCACCGACGGACTGTTCAAGAGCATCAGCCAGCGCAGCGCCATCCCCGGCGGAACCTGCAGTTTCGACCTTCCCGGCTACCATTACTGGCTTCAGCAACCGGTCGCGCAACGGCGGGAAAATCTCACCGCCTGGCTGGCCCCCCTGTCACCGGTTCAGGAGAGCATCCGTTTCGTTCTTGATACGATCCGTCACAGCGCACTTCCCACCCAGGAACGGGCCCAGGCCGGTTTCTTCCAGCAGAATCTGGACCGGTCGTTGCCGTTCCAGCTCATCCGGGTGGCTTTGGACCGTAGCCAACCGTTCTACGCCGAAATCAGTGGCGGCAGACATCGTTTCACCATCCGCTTCATGGAACCTGACTTCACCGAACGGTCCAAGCAAACGGATCGTGACGTCCCTTTCCAACTGACCCGCTGTCTGTTCTGAATGGCAAAACAGTTTTTTTGCCCCATCTGCCGCAAACCGGTCGCCTGGCTGGAGGAAAACCCCTATCGTCCCTTCTGCAGCCGGCGCTGCAAGCTGATCGACCTGGGCGAATGGGCTTCCGGTAACCGTTATATCCCCGGTGAACGGGTCTCCCCGGAAAAGGAGGACGATTCCCATGAATTCGATCACACATTTTGGAAATCATAGGGAACTTTTTTTCGCTCCCGTAGTCTCAAGGGTTGTCGATTTCGACAACTCTTCGCAGAGGAGGTAAGCGATGGCTGTAACAACACAAGCAGTAGCTGCTGCGGAAGAACGGCCGCTTTTGGACAAGAAGTGGCTGGCGTTTGCGATTGGTATTTATGCCGTGTTTTACGGCTGGGTTCGGTGGTACGAACAGGTGTACGGCTGGAGTG
>Ga0256841_1003166_pt1 | contig 12501 bp, 6 predicted proteins | sample 356308metaG_FD_185971 | JGI IMG/M metagenome (GOLD analysis project Ga0256841, IMG submission 185971) | Hydrothermal vent microbial communities from Mid Atlantic Ridge, Atlantic Ocean - 356-308 | ecosystem: Environmental > Aquatic > Marine > Hydrothermal vents | place: Atlantic Ocean: Mid...
TGGGCGCATCTCGTATTGTTGTATCTTGGCACTCCTGTCACTGTAGGATCTGTATTTATCCCATTCCTGCAATTCGTCACCAAGGGGCGATTGAGTATATCGCGTGGCCATCTTATATCCCTCCCATTCTTGTTGAATGGAGTAGGGTCTACCAAATATATCGTCTGCACTACTTCCTTCTCCAAGCCCTGCTTATCTGTTATCGTAAACGTTCGCTTTATGGTCCCCTTTCCACAGTGCAAGCTAATCTCGTCCCGCTCCTTTATCGCCTGCACCTCACAATTGTCTGTTGCCAATCCATCTCGACCTACCACTCGCCTTTCTATTACTATATCTTCTCGCAATGATTCTGCCTTTACTATCTTACCAAAATATCGAGACAAGTGACTCGTATCATAGCTATATCTACAATTGACCGTCAAATCCGGTAATGGCTCCACCTCTGGGGCTTCCTTATCTACCACCTCTACTTCCACCATGCATACCGAGGCATTCCCCGACTTGTCCACTACTTTGAATTCCACCATTATGCGCTGTCCTGCATCTGCACAACAAAACTCTACATAGGAATGATATCGCTTATCTATCGGACCACAAGGCGCACCCAGATCCATCCGCCTTACCAACATCGTATCTATACCACAATTATCCGTAGAGCCATCATCCAAACTCCTAGCGTATACCTTCGCCTTTCCGTCTAAGTTTAACGTCACTACTGTATGCGCATCACACACTGCATTGGGCATTAAATCGTCTGCTACGTAGATATCAAACGAACACTCTGATTTGTTCCCGCATGCATCCGTCACTTCATAGTAAAACCAATTGCATCCCGCTGGTAATCCACTCTTCTCAAATGCAGGATCTCCAGGACCTCGCGCCTCTCCTAGATACTCTCCATAACTCCCGTCAGGTGTACAATCCCTTGGGTCCTTCGCCGGTACATATCTCACTCGATACGTCCATTCCGAACACTCCCCTATCACATATACTCCTCGCGGATCCGGTATCTTTAATGCATCCTCTATATTCTGTGGAATCGGCAACTTGTACGTGCCACTACATCTGTAATAATCCATCCCTATCGTATCTCGTACAACTCCTGTCGTAGGACAATACAACCCCGGCGCTTCATGGTCTACCACTTTCAACACTTGATAAAAATCAAGTATCTTCGGCAACCCCGCATTCACTACTCCATTGCCCACACACCAATCCACCACCTTCCAGTGGCGTAACACCTTGAAAGTCGAGCCACATACGTCCAGCCTTTGATCCGTATAGGTCGCTACCAAGGTCGAACATCCAGGTGCTATCGGCCATCCCGATGTGTCCGGGGAAGGGTATCCCTGACTCGTCTTCGGCCAGATACCATTGCAGGCAAACTCCATATCTCGCAAACCTATTGTGTCTTGTACCAGATTTGGCAAATGAATCCTTATCGTATCTGTACACATGGTCCTATTGCCTGAGCCATCTTCTGCTGTCCATTTCCTTACTATTATCTTATAGGGTAAATCACAATCAAATCCCTGTATCTCTCGGTCCGTATATCGTAAATCTACACTCCCACAGGAATCAAATCCGTATACGATATAGCTTCCGGCTTTTATCCCCGGCTTTACCAACGTAGTCCCCGGTACCGGATAACCTAATATCTCCGGGGATATTCCTTCTGCACATCGCAATGTGTCATTGTGACATTGTAAAGAGGGTATAAACTTGTCCTCTACCTTGATCTTCCCCCAGCAGGAAATATCCTGACAAGTATCCTTTATCGCATATCCTATCGTCGTACCTACTTGTTCGCAAGTAAGATCATTATTCACAATAATATTTCCATTTACATCTTTCATTTCCAGAACCCAACACGCTCCATTTACTGGTCCTTCAGCGACCATGTCAAGTGTAACATGGGCTATTCCTGCAGTATCAAGGGAAATTTGGACTAAGTCATTACAGGCTAAATCTATTCGTCCATTGGAATTTGAATTATTGGACTGAGCACATGAGGTTCTGTATACTTCAACGTCGCCAATGAGCAATTTATCTAGGGTTAAGTTAGTTCCATTAAAATCGATCATTATATCCGTATATGCATTTCCTACAGGACCACTTGTAATAGGTAGATTACCTTGAGAACTGAGACCTTCTAGTCCATAAAAGTATCCACTCCCTGCCCCTAAATTCGACATATATCCGGCCGTCGCCCATATCATCGAATCACACTCTGCCAAGTTATTCCCCGAGAGGTCCCGGTATCCGTAGCTAACTCCACCAGCACTGTTCCTTCCATTCTCTCCAGCCAATGTCGCCCAAGCACCAACATAAATATCCGGACCGGGGTTAAATCCCATGCCCGTCTTACGATACTCATACACACTTGCTCGATGAGGGTGTCCTCTTTCTGCAAGAAGCATTCTCCCATCTTCTGCAAATGCAATGTCTGTTATTCGGGAAGTGTCCGATGTAGATGTATTCAGAACCAATTCAACATTTTGATTTCCTGTGAATATTTTATTCATAGCATCATAAGTAGCGTTAAACTCCCCTGCATTATCAAGAGGCACAGAATATACGGTACTGGACTGACCAGGACGAACGGATTGGTTTGCAAAATAAACCGACGTGCTCCCTGAAGAAGTATCTGTGTAAACCCCTATTCCCCAAAGCCTCTCCGAAGCAGGAGCTAATCCGGGATTGCCATCATCCAAAGCAAATGGATCATAAACGCTGACAACGGATGGAGTAGGCAATTTTAAATCCACCCTATAAATCCTTCCATCTTCTAAATTTGTGAGAAACAACTGGTGGTGCACTTTGTCATAGGCGATATTGCCAATTCCATTGCCCACCCCACCCGTATTCGGCAATTGGGTTGTAGGTAATGCCCCTACTGTAGCAGAATTAGCTGTAGTTAACAGTATTGACAAGTTGGATAAATTATTAGAACTAGCCATATATACCCCAGCAGCGCCAGCGGGTCCAATATGATCTCCGGCATGAATCGTATACAAGGTATCCATGCGATACACATCAGAAGCACCAAAGAAAACATTTCCTATAGAATCTAAAGCAATTCCAAATATCTGCCCCATGTTCGCCAGTGTCCATGTGGAAGGAGTCTGTACAATGGAAGGGTTGGCTGCTGCCCAATCTACATTTCTCGGAGCATTTCTATTCTGCCGCACATCATATACATTGGCAACGATATTGTTAACATCCGCTGTGTCCGCATAACAAGTTATCACCGCCATTCCCAATTGGATTTGCTGTGCTTTTATTTGATATGGAAGCAGAAATAGAACTAGTAAGATTGGTATCATAAACCTTCCTTTCTCTATTGCAACTTTACAGTGTTTTCTACTCAGCCTATAGGCCGTATAGGCTAGCGTTCTTTTTGAATTAAAAAAAGTAATAAACTGATTCATACTATGTGTATTAATGATAATTTTAGTTCACTATCATGTACTCAAAACACATACCAAAAAAAGTTAAATTATCGTCTATTACCATGTAATAAGTAGATTAAACACAGAGAATTATCATCATTAACTAATGTATATCAACAACAAACACATACTAATAATTTTTAATGTAAATTATTATAAAATTAAATAAATAAATAAATTATTCAAAACCTTTATACGTATATTTCATAAGCTCCCATTTCACTTTACAAAAGACAACAATAACTAAAAAGTAATATTTACAAAGTTGCATATACTTATGTTAATCCTATCGATGGGAATGAAATACACTGTGAAACAGACTTAAACCTAAGGGATCGAATCACTACTAAAACAGAAAATTGAAGGGAAATGGATACTTGTCAGGACGAGTAAGAATGATTAGCTTACAGGTAGTGCAATAATGAATAGGAAGCGTATTACAAATCGACATTTCTGATGGAGGCACAAGGAACACCAATTTTAGTTTTCTGTAACTTCAGTGTTAACTACAAAATTGTATGGTGCAAAAAATCTATGAATAAACGTATCGATTGATGCTGGTATTCATGTTTTAAAATAAAAAAACTGTTCCTCCCCATTCAATATTTAATTCATTTATCTCAAGGGTATTTTTATTCCCTTAAAGATTCAATAATTCTCCTACAGCCCTATTCTTACAGGAAGTCTTCTAACACATTATTCAGTCCATAAGTATTACAAAATTAGAATGGCCATAAAAATTGGTTTGAAGAATAAAATTGAGGTATTGAAGTATCTATGTTTTAGATAGAATAAATGTTTTCATCAATTCAAGTCCCATTTCATACGATTCATTGTTATTTATTACAATATCAGCGGACTCTCTAAAACGACCGATGTACTTGTCAAACGAAGGGTTTACATGATGAACATATCTATACAACACGTCTTCAAGGGGATAATTACGTTCTATTCTATCCCGTTTAACTCTTCTTACCACTTTATGAACAGGATGTGCATGAATAAAAACTTTCATATCCAGCAAATCGGTGTCCTCCAAGAAATATAATGAGAAAAGCCCTTCTACAATGATAACCGGTGCCGGATGGATATGTATTGTTTTTCCCTTCTTATCCCGATTATTGAATGTATATTCTGTAATGTCAAATGCCTCCCCTTTTGACAAGCGACTTAAATCAAGTATAAACTTATCAGAATCAAAGGACTCTGGCAGGTCAAAATTAGATATCCCTTGGGGGTCTTTCTTTTGCTGACTCAAGGGTCTATAATAATCATCCAAGGAGACGACACATAATTTTTGGGAAGAGACCAAGGCTTTCAAGTCTCGTATAAAGGAGGTCTTGCCTGACCCGGATCCACCTGAAACTCCGATGATAAAAGGACGGGATGGTTTTGTCATGCTGTAGTTTAGCGATTAATTGATGGCACAAATATAAAAAGATAATTATTGGGATGGAGAAATCAAAAAGTTAATATCTTTGCACTCCAATTTACCATTGGAAATTGAAATAGTAAATGGGTAATTAGCTCAGTTGGTTTAGAGCGCTGCCTTGACAGGGCAGAGGTCACAGGTTCGAATCCTGTATTACCCACTTTTTCGGGATGTAGCTCAGTCCGGTAGAGTACTCGTCTGGGGGGCGAGTGGTCGCAAGTTCAAATCTTGTCATCCCGACTTTTTCTTTTTTTCGGGATGTAGCGCAGCCCGGTAGCGCGCTTCGTTCGGGACGAAGAGGTCGCAAGTTCAAATCTTGTCATCCCGACCTATTTTTAAGTCACTTCCGAAAGGAAATATACATAGGGTCCCGCAATTCATTCTCTCATAATAATGACTGTTTTACCATTTATCAAACTAGAAAGAAAGTGGCTAACTTTGATAGTAATTTCCCTATTCCCTTCAACCTTCAATTTTGTCAGATGTTTTATTAAATTGCAGCAACCATTTGTCCCATTACTACGTATGGGTTAGGTCATAGATTAATGATTACTTAATATCCTTTTACATGATAAAAAAATACGGGCATTCTATTTATATAGGCACCTTGGTTTTAATAGAATTATTGGTATTTATTTGGCTCGTTCGACGAGGGGCGCATTATTATGGCCTTCCGTTTGAAGAACGACCTTTTAACGAGGCACACCAACAGCTAAAACCCAGTGGGATACTCGGACATGGATTTGGCATTGTAGGGACATTAATGATGATTATCGGGGTGTTCGGGTATATGGCGAGAAAACGATTTAAATCCTGGTACCGTCTTGGCAGATTAAAATATTGGCTGGAGTTTCATATTTTTCTTTGCACTTTAGGCCCAATGTTGGTATTATTTCACACGGCCTTCAAATTTGGAGGAATCGTCTCCATTAGTTTCTGGAGTATGGCTGCGGTAGTATTAAGTGGAGTATTTGGCCGTTATGTTTACACTAGAATTCCACATACACCGGAAGGAAAGGCTTTGAGTTTAGAAGAAATTCAAAGTAAAATAACTACCCTACGTAAAGCTATCTCAGAGCAATTCAACCTCAGTCAAGAACAACTAGTCTTAATTTTCAAAACTTTGGACAATTCAAAAAGGGAAAAACGCGCATTGAAGCAAGTACGTCAAATTGTCGGACATGATGTGGATATGAACCAACAGCAATCTCTCTTGAAATATATTAGTGAAGAAATAGGGTTAAAGAGCCGTACCAAGAACCTCAATAAAATGAAAAAGCTATTTGAATACTGGCATGTCATCCACTTACCCTTTGCACTCATTATGTTAATTATCATGCTTATTCACGTCGGGGCCACATTAGCTTTTGGGTACCGTTGGATACTCTGACCTACTGCGATTATGGAAGTATACATAGAAGAAATTATCATTTACGGATTGGTCGGAGTGCTTTGCCTGGCTCTTATATTATGGTATCTTAAAAAACTTAAAAAGAGAGATGTTGTCGTAGAAGCCAAAATTAACAAAGCCAAAGAAGAGGGTATTCACGAACCCATTTCTCTGTATCCACTGATAAATTATGATCTTTGTATCGGGAGTGGGGCCTGTGTAACCGCTTGTCCTGAAAAAGACATATTAGGACTGGCCAACGGCAGAGCAAAACTTGTCAATGCTTCGGAATGTATCGGACATGGTGCTTGTTTTCACGCATGCCCGGTAGAGGCCATAAGTCTGGTTTTTGGCACAGAGAAAAGAGGGGTAGATCTCCCGCATATCAATCAAAATTACGAAACCAATGTCCATGGGATTTTTATTGCCGGAGAGCTAGGGGGCATGGGGTTGATTAGAAATTGTGTGGAACAGGGCATGATGGCTGTGGATGAAATATTTAAAACCGGTATACCATCTGATCATGGTATGGAGTATGATCTTCTCATTATCGGAGCGGGCCCGGCTGGGGTATCCGCTTCCCTTACAGCTAAAAAGCATGGAATTAATTTCTTGACCGTTGACCAGGATACCCTTGGAGGTTCTATCAACTCCTTTCCAAGAGCAAAAGTAGTTATGACCCAACCCATGGACTTACCATTGTATGGTAAAGTCAAACTCTTCGAAACATCTAAAGACGAGCTTTTACACATATGGGAAGAAGCCCTCTCTAAAAATGGTATTTCGATTCAAGAGAAATTCAAAGTAGAAAAAATTAATCGTTTGGAAAGGGGGTTTGAAGTAATATCCAACTCAGGCCAAACGGTCACTACTCGTATCGTCCTTTTGACAATAGGGCGAAGGGGGACACCACGAAAATTAGGGGCAAAGGGGGAAGCCAACTCTCAAAAGGTATTTTATAGACTTCTTGAACCAGAGCTCATAAAACAAAAAAATATCTTAGTAGTGGGGGCTGGAGATTCAGCCTTGGAATCTGCAATGATGCTTATGGACCAAAATACGGTCTACCACTCCTATCGTGGAGATCAATTTAAGCGAGCCAAACCTAAGAATAAATCCAAAATGACCGCTGCTATAGCGTCAGGAAAAATCAACATGTTATGGAATACCAATGTAACTGAGATTTTAGAAGACAAAGTCGTATTAGTAAATAATTTGACACAAGAGAGAATAGAATTACCCAATGATTTCGTTTATGTATTTATAGGGGGGGAACTACCCAATAAATTCTTGCAGAATATAGGGGTAGAAGTTCAAAAAAGATTCAAATATACGGTAAAGTCTCACAAGTAATAAACTGTTCATACGTAGACATATGATTATCAAAAAGAATATATTTATCCTTTCTACTAATATACATGATACGACTGTATTTTGCCTGTTTCTAGTTTTTTTACTATTTCATACCCCTCTAAACGCCCAATTATCACCCGGAAAACTTTTCTCCGGCCATGCCCAGTTGGAGGGGTTGTCGAATTGTACCCAATGTCATATCTTAGGTCAAAAAGTATCCAATGAAAAATGCCTGGATTGTCACAAAGAAATCCAATCATTAATCAACGCCAATCGCGGATACCATGTCTCCCGAGAAGTGAAGAAAAAAGACTGTGCCGCCTGTCACAGTGAACACCACGGGCGAAAGTTTCGTATCATTCATTTTGATAAGGATAGGTTTGACCACGATCTGGCCGGTTACACCTTGAAGGGTGCTCATAAAAAAATAGATGATTGTAAAAAATGCCACCAGCCTAAATTTATCCGCGATCGAGAGCTAAAGAAAGACCCGGACACCTATTTAGGCCTGGGGACCCAATGTCTGCTTTGCCATGAAGATTACCATAAAAATACGCTTTCTGACAAATGCTTGGACTGCCACAATATGGAGAACTTCAAAATTAAAGATTTCAATCACGACAAGACCGACTATCCCCTTGTCGGTCTACATCAAAAAGTGGATTGTAAAAAGTGTCATGAGATAACTCAAACTGCAGAGAAAAAGTTTCAGAAATTTAAAGATGTCGCCTACAAACAATGTACGGATTGTCATAAGGACCCTCATGACCGGAAGTTGGGTAAAAGCTGCAACGCCTGCCATAACGTCTATGGGTTTAAATGGAAAATCGTTCGTAAAAAGTATAACCACAACCGCACGAAGTACCCATTAAAGGGCAAACACCGGAGATTATCTTGTACCCAATGCCACAAGCCGGATATCGGAATCAAACGACTCTTTTCTGACTACAAACAAGCCCCTGATTATGACTGTGACTTATGCCATGAAGACAAGCATGAAGGACGCTTTGGAGACCGTTGTTCTAAGTGTCACACGGAAACTTCATTTGCAAAAATTGAAGGGCTATCCGGATTCGATCATAATGTTACTTCTTTCCCGCTTATCGGCCAACACATGCAAGTGGATTGCAAAAAATGTCATACCTCGGATAAGATGACGGACCCTTTAGAGCATAATGCGTGCACTGACTGCCATAAAGATGAACACAATGGGGAATTGGTCAACCTTACTACTCAGAAAATCATAGATTGTAAATCCTGTCATACAGAGTCAGGTTTTACACCATCCACCTATACTATTGAACAGCATAACCAGACAAAATTCAAACTTGAAGGGGGACATTTGGCTACACCCTGCTTTATGTGTCATGTCAAAAAGGGCGAAACTTGGCATTTTAAGGATATTGGGTCTGCTTGCATTGACTGTCATGACAATATACATCGAGGAGCTTTAGATGATAAATTTCTAGCCTCACAATCCTGTGAGAATTGCCATAGTATCTCCAGCTGGTATGAAATGGTCGCATTCAATCATCAAAATACAGATTATCCACTCATAGGGAAGCATCAAAGCGTACAATGTGCTCAATGCCACAAACCCTCCAAAGACAAAAAAGTAATGGTGGTATTTAAAGGTCTGGAAAAAGCATGTAAAGCATGCCATGATGATCATCATCGCGGACAATTCGATGCATTCAACCAAAGTGAATGTACGGATTGCCATACTCCGGACAGTTGGGAAAAAAGTATATTTAATCATGATCTCGCTCGGTTTAAACTGGATGGACAGCACAAGAATGTCACTTGCGACAAATGCCATTTTCCCAGTTCGAATGGAGATAAAGCATCTATCATTTATCGAAATAATAAACTAAAATGTATAGACTGCCATTTGTAATCGGTTTTTTCTATTTATTCATTCTATTGGGATGCTCAATAAGGGGATTCGCACAATCCCCTCATGGGACATCTTTCGAATTGGACTGTGCACTCTGTCATACCGATAAAGGGTGGAAAATCCAACTCAAAGATATCGCATTTGACCATAATAAGACCCGGTTCAAGTTAGATGGGGTACACGTTTCACAGAACTGTATCACCTGTCACCCTACCCTCGTTTTTAAAGCCGCAGAAACAGCTTGCAATAGTTGTCATGAAGATGTACATGATGGCACCGTGGGCTTTTCTTGTGAGCATTGCCATGACAGTAGGAGTTGGTTAATGGACAACGCCATAGAAAAACATGAGGAATGGGGTTTCACCCTTCAAGGAAAACACAGTCAAGCCTCTTGCGACCAATGTCACAAGCAAGAACCCGAATTGAGGTTTCCTCCGCTCGGACAAGAATGTGTATCCTGCCATAGCCTAGATTATCAAATGACCTCACAACCCAATCATTCGGCAGCCGGATTTCCAATGGATTGTCAACGTTGTCATTTGGACAATTCGGAACAATGGAATCCTCTGGATCACAGCTTCTTCCCTCTAACCGGAGTTCATGACCTTCAGGAATGCCAACGCTGCCATGATGGGTTAAATTACTCCAGTGCCAACTCTGCCTGCAGTTCATGTCATCTCGAAAACTTCAATCAGACCTCCAATCCCGACCATGTCAAATCCGGCTTCTCCACTCGATGCGAAGATTGTCATGACCTTTCTCCCGGATGGAAAGTACAACGCTTCGAACAGCATGATGATAATTGGTTCCCCATCTATTCAGGCAAACATGAAGGAGAATGGAATGCTTGTGTTGATTGTCATAAAGACCCTAGTGATCTCACTTCATTTACTTGCCTAGATTGTCATGAGCATCGTCAATCCAAGATGGATGATGAGCATGATGAGGTAAGTGGTTATGTGTATGAAAGCTCGGCTTGCCTCAATTGTCATCCTAAAGGGAGAAAGTAAAATACCTTTTATTTGATACCTTAATTTTTATGCATTCCTCATATTGATACGGCCTTTCTTCTTATACACCCGATTCATACAGTAGAAACTGAAACAAAGTACATCAAGCCCATCCTATTTAGTTTTTGGAAAGTATTTATATGCTCTTGTTTATCAATTTTATAAAAAAACAGGCCTATCGGCAACCATTTCATACCTTTAAACGTATAGAGTATATAGAATATAGCATTTTTATTCCCATTTTAATTTCAATGCATAAATTGCTCGTATTAGCATTGTCGCTGTAACTAAATCAATATTAGTAGAATCCACTCCAAATACTAAGAGGGATTAATACGCTAATAGCTCTTGCTTATATTCTAATAAATTGTAAAAAATGAGATTCGGTTAACCGGCGCCTTTGCCTAATTATAGATCCATGTGATAACGATCTATCGAAGGCCAATGGTTAATTCATGGGGATTGTTCTTGTATTATTTCTGGAAACTTGTGGGTTCTAATAGGCTCTCAAGTCGGAGTTACCGGAAACATGTTTAAGGTCGTCCGACCTTAGCATGTTTCTCCGTTTTTAACTGCACATAACTCCATTTTCTCTTGATTTTTATAATCTTCGTTAATAGTATATTTATTCATGCACGTACCCATTCATATAAATTTCTTTCAAGAAGCATCCATTTTTGTATATTTGTCGTCTAAGTAATAATAAGCGCTTTTTAATTTTCAAATGTTCTAACAAAATGACAGAAACCCCAAGTATTGGAAAATATAGTCTCCTTTTTTCTTTTTGGAGTTTTTGTGTCCTTTTTGCAGGTATTGCATCAGGGCAAGGAGATCTTTCCATGCCTCATGGCGACACCTTCAAAATGGATTGTGCCAAGTGCCATACAGCCGCCGGTTGGGGGGTGGACTTTAAGCGTATTTCATTTGATCACGACAGCACTAATTTCGCGTTGAAAGGCCAACATGCAGCGATCGGAGATTGTAAAGCTTGTCATCAATCCCTCGTCTTTCGAGATGCCGATCCCGCTTGTGCCTCTTGCCATACCGACATGCATCAAGGCTCCGTCGGATTTGACTGTGCCCGTTGTCATAACGCCAGCAGTTGGGCCTTGGATGAGGTAGAGGTTTTGCATGAAATGGCCGGTTTTCCACGTACCGGAAAACACCTCCAAGCTGCCTGTACACAGTGTCATCAAAGTGCTTCCCAACTCCGTTTCGACACTCGGGGCATCCAATGCCTAGACTGCCATGCCAACGATTTCATACAAGCTAAAGAACCCGATCATATCAAAAATAACTTTGGCGACGATTGCATCTCTTGTCACACCCTCGATTTTAATAATTGGAGAGACCTGAAGCTTCCACTTGCCATCCAGCATGATTTTTTTCCTTTAACTCAGGGGCATAACATCCAGGATTGCGCCACCTGTCACTCTAACTCTTCCTATGCTTCTACCTCGCCCGATTGCCAGAATTGCCATCTAAAAGACTATCAAGCCACTAAAAAAATAGAACACGTAAGGCTCGGGCTCCCTATGGACTGCAAACAGTGTCACACCACTGCTCCGGGATGGTCGCCTGCCAAACTTCCCACACACGATCAGTTTTACCCCCTCACCGGAGGGCATGCGGCTATCGCCGATGATTGTAAGCTTTGTCACCTCTCTTCCGATTATGCTAAGGTTGAAAAAGAATGCCAAGGCTGTCATACTGCCAACTTCAACAATACACAAAACCCCAACCACTCCGCACTAGGCGTGCCCATGGATTGTGCCATGTGCCACACCACTGCGCCCGGATGGAAACCCGCGCTCTTCCCTATTCACGATCAGTTTTATCCCCTCACCGGAGGACATGAAAACGTCCAAGGGCAATGCCAGAAATGTCATGACATTAATAATTATTCTAATATATCTTCTGAGTGTCAAGATTGCCACCAAAAACACTACGCTCAAAGTAAAAATCCC
>Ga0256841_1003167_pt1 | contig 12500 bp, 7 predicted proteins | sample 356308metaG_FD_185971 | JGI IMG/M metagenome (GOLD analysis project Ga0256841, IMG submission 185971) | Hydrothermal vent microbial communities from Mid Atlantic Ridge, Atlantic Ocean - 356-308 | ecosystem: Environmental > Aquatic > Marine > Hydrothermal vents | place: Atlantic Ocean: Mid...
AGAAGTTAACGCCAGAAAATATTTAGATGCAAAAGTTAACGGAAAAGGCGTAATTGATTATTGGGGTAATCCTGAAGAAATAAGTATTAAAGCTTCAGGGGGCGGTTCGGTTAATAAAAAATAGATCAACAAATAAATTATGAATAAATTCCAATTAGTTTCAAATTACAAACCGGCGGGAGACCAACCGGAAGCAATTAAGCAACTTACCAAAGGCGTTTTGGAAGGGGAAAAACATCAGGTTTTGCTTGGTGTTACCGGGAGTGGAAAAACTTTTACAATTTCAAATGTTATAGCCAATGTTAATAAACCTACATTAATTATTTCACATAATAAAACTTTAGCCGCCCAGTTATATTCCGAATTCAAATCCTTTTTTCCTAATAATCCCGTTGAATTTTTTATAAGCTATTACGATTATTACCAACCCGAAGCATACGTGGTAAAACGAGACTTGTACATAGAAAAAGATTTTTCCGTCAACGAAGAAATAGACAGACTTCGTTTAAAAACAACAACAGCATTAATTGAAGGAAGAAACGATGTAATAATAGTTGCCAGTGTTAGTTGTATATATGGCATTGGAGCACCGGAACAATATGCGCAACAAATTGTTTTTCTTAAAAAAGGTGAAATAATTCAAAAGAAAAAATTACTTAAAAAATTAATTGATATTTATTATACACGCAACGATATAGATTTTACAAGAGGAACCTTTAGAGCACGTGGCGACGTAGTGGAAATTATTCCCGCTTATGAAAACGAAGAAGCAATTAGAATTGAATTTTGGGACGATGAAATAGAAAAGCTTTCTTTAATTAACCCGGTAACCGGAAAATCTATTAGAGAACTCGATTCCGTTCCCATTTATCCGGCAAAATATTTTGTTACAACAAAAGAACAAGTTAATAGAGCGATAAAAACAATAGAAACCGAACTAAAAGAAAGATTGGAATATTTTTGGAAAGAAGAAAAATATTTGGAAGCTCAAAGATTGGAACAACGAACACGTTATGACATCGAAATGATGAGAGAAATAGGTTATTGTTCCGGTGTAGAAAATTATTCGCGTCACATGGACGGAAGACCTCCGGGCTCCCGCCCTGCTTGTTTATTCGATTATTTCCCAAAAGATTTTCTTTTAATCATTGACGAATCTCACGTTACTATACCTCAAATACGCGGAATGTATAACGGAGACAGAGCTCGAAAAGAAACTTTGGTTGAACATGGATTCAGATTACCTTCTGCTTTAGATAACAGACCGTTAAAATTTGAAGAATATGAAGCTCTAACAAATCAAGTTATTTACATTAGTGCAACCCCGGGCGATTACGAACTAAAAAAAACCGGAGGTGCTTTTATTGAACAAATTATCAGACCAACAGGTTTATTAGACCCCGAAATTGAAATTAGACCGATAAAAACCCAGATAGACGATTTAATCGGTGAAATTAGAGATAGAACCACCCAAAATGAACGGGTGTTAGTTACAACATTAACAAAAAAAATGGCGGAAGATTTATCCGATTATCTTGACAAATTAAACATTAAAGTAAGATATATTCATAGCGATATAGATGCATTGGAACGTGTGGAAATTATTAGAGATTTAAGAATTGGAGATTTTGATGTTTTAATCGGTGTAAATTTATTACGCGAAGGTTTGGATTTACCCGAAGTTTCGCTTGTTGCAATAATTGATGCCGACAAAGAAGGTTTTTTAAGAAGCGAACGCTCGTTAATGCAAACTGCTGGCAGAACTGCTAGAAATGTAAACGGAAAAGTTATAATGTATGCAGATAAAATTACCAAATCGATGGCTAAAACTATTAATGAAACTAACAGAAGAAGAAAATTACAATTGGAATACAACAAAAAACATAACATTACACCCAAAACCATTTTTAAAAGCCGAGAAGATATTTTAAGTTCAACTTCAATTGCAGAACTTAGAAAAAAAGAAACCGAAAATGAGCCTGCTTTTTCCAAAGTTGCCGAACCGGTTCTAAAATATATGAGCAACGAACAAAAATCGGATTTAATTTCTCAATTGGAAGATGAAATGATTAACGCTGCAAAAGATTTGGAATTTGAACGCGCCGCTTCTTTAAGAGATGAAATTAATAAATTAAAAAAAATGTTAAAATAATTTTTCTTCCGGAAACCACTAATTTTTAAATCTACAAGTAAAACCGTAATAAAAATTTGTTACTGTAAATTATATTACATTTATTACTAATTTATTTAAAGCTCGTAGTATCCGCTGTTTCTTGTTATAATTTCTTCGGCTAATTCTTTATATGCCTTTGAAGCTCTGGATTTTGGATACATTAAACACAAAGGTTGTTTTTTAAATGTAGCATTCAACATATTAGCGTCTTTAGGTATAGATTTATTCAACATAAATTTTGAATTCAAAGCAAATAACTTTGTCTTTATCTTAAACGACGCTTTAATATTCCGTTCGTACGCAGTAATAAAAATACCTTCTATATTTAGCTTTTTATTATAAAGATTATTTACATATTCTATTCTTCTGAATAACTCGTCAATCGCTTCAAGCGAATATTCATCGGTCTTAATAGGAATCAAAACCGAATCGGATGCTATAAGTGCTAAATTTGTTGTGCCGAATAAATAGGGAGGACAATCCAAAAGAATAAATTTATAATCGTTTTTAATGGATTTAAGAATATTTCGTAATAAATATTCGTTAGACATCAAACGTATTTGTCTTTTTTCTTCTATGGATGATAATTTTAATAAAGGGATGCAATCCAAATTTGTAATTTCCGTTGGATGTATAACGGAATTTAACGATTTGTTATAACTGAAAACGTCAAAAATATCGCCGTAAATATTGGTTTCGTTAAAACCCAATGTTAATGAACATGTTGCCGTAGGATCTAAATCTATTAATAAAGTTTTTAAATTATTTCGAGCAAAATTTACCGCCAAATTAACAGCAGAAGTGGTTTTCCCTACTCCACCTTTAGGAAGAAGTATGGAAATAATTTTTCCCATTAAATATTATTTACCCCCGTATTATAAAAACATTATTTTTAAAAATAATATTTTTTTATAAATATAAAAAATAAGAAGGTCGGTCTTTTAAATATTTTTTTAACTACGGTAAAAATTTTCTGGTCCAAATGAAAAATTATATTGCATAATTTTTAAATATTGTTTCATATATCGCACTTTAAATAATTTTTACATATTTGTTGCATCGCACTGTTTGCAGAATTAAACGCCCAAATTATGGAACCTCCTTTGCTTCCTGCACTTAAATCTCCTATTAAAAACATACCGGGAATATTTGTTTCATATCCCTCTTTCAAAACCGGATTAGGACCGTTAAATTCAATACCGATCATTTTAAGAAAATTTTCCGGTGTAGTTCCACCAAGCGCATAAACTATATAATCAAATTCCATTTCTCCATATTTTTCTTCAGAAAAATTCACAAAGGGTTTCCCGTTATTACTTGTGAGCGATATAATATTGGACTCCAACAATAATTTCACTTTCCCGTTTTGAGCAAGTGTTTCTATACTTTTTCTATTTAAATTGTTCATTCTCTTAAAAGTATTTCCACGGTAGCTTAAATAAACTCTATTGTTTTCTTTATCTTCGGATAAAAATTGACAATATTCCGAAGCGGAATCTCCCCCTCCCACAACAAGAATTTTGGAGTTTTTAATTTCAAATGTTGTTATGTCGAATAAAATTTTATCTTTTATTTCTTTTGGTATTTTATAATGGGGTTTATTCGGCTTGCCGAGTATTCCAACCGCTATTGCTACAATTTTCGATTCGTAGGTTCTCTTGTTCGTAAATATCTTAAAAATTTTTGTGGTTTTATTTTTTTCAATTTTGTAAACCGTTTCATTATAATGAACATTCAGCAAATTTTCCTCTATTGCTTGATCCAAATATGTAATTGTTTCGTGTTTTGTTGAATCTGTTAAACACATTACACCCGTGCAAACCGGTGTAAAACCTTTAAAATTTGCGGTTACCATCTTTTTATCGGAATAGTATTTTTTTATTGTAAACGAATGTTCCGCCGATTTTTCAATTATTAGTATATCTTCGGATTTAACGCCAAAATTACGCGCTTCAACACCCATACTAATGCCGGCCGGACCGGCACCAATTATTATAATTTCGTACACTTTTATTCCTTTTTTTTATTCGAATAAGATGTATCTTTTATTGTTTGGTTTCTTTCGGTTTTTATATTTTATTGCTATATATTTTGATTTTTGAAAAATAATATGTAGCGGAGTATTACTTTTCTTAAAAAAAATCATTTACATAAAAAATTTTTTCAATTGATTTTTCAAACTTTTTTTTCACTTAGGTTTTTAACATCGGTTTATTTATTTTTTAAATTCTTTTGTCAAATAAATAAAGTCGTATCTTTATAATTTTAATGAAAATAAATTTACGAAGTGAGAATATAAAAAGTTGTCGTTTAAAAGTCTTTTGATAACAATCCGACTTCTCCCCCAAAATATATTTAACAAATATTTTACCATACTCTTTTATTATTTTTACAATTAAAAAAGGCTGTGATGATGAAAAAAATTTTACTTCTATTAACATTGTTGTTTTTTCCGTTTATAAAAATATACGGACAAGTAAACATTGAGAAATATAAAAATTTATTAAATGCAAACCGTACCAGCGGAAATATTTCCCTCTATATATATGCAAGAACGGGAAATACCGACATTCAACAAATAAATGCAGAAGGACTTTTAAATTATTCATCGGAAACGTTTCATACTATCTTAATAGCCAAAGGAGATTACGGTTGGAAAAAAGGTGATGAATTTTCAAACAATGCCCTTTTACATTTACGTTACATCCATAATTTATCTAATATTATTAATCCGGAATTATTTACACAAATCGATTATAATAAAAAAAGAAAATTAATATTCCGTTATTTGTTCGGAGGCGGCATACGAATAACCTTAATAAAAAATAAAAAAACCAATTTTGTTTACGGAACTTCCTATATGTTTGAGCATGAAAATTTGAACTTGGATAAATTTGCCAAACATCCCAAAACAACATATAATAACCGTTGGAATAACTATTTTAGCTATTCAAATAAAATTTCAAAAACCGCCAGAATATCCGTTATAATTTATGCTCAGCCAATGTTCAAAAATTTTTCCGACATACGTTTATTAGGCGAAAATCATTTAAGTGTTGCAATATCCGAAAAGTTTTCGGTTTCTTTAGATTTTTCTTTGCGATACGACAGCATACCTCCGGATGATATTAAAAGTGTTGATACAAATAGCAAGGTTGGTTTAACTTTAAATTTATAAAATTTTAACTTACTTAAGTTAAAAGAAAAAATAAAATTAGCACAAAACGTATAACATCTTTAACCCGAATTATGCAATAGAAAAACAGAATAGCTCTAAACTTTTGTAATAAAAGCTATTCTAAAGCAAAACATTAGGAAAGGTTAAATTAAAAGTCTCTTTAACTTATTGCATATTAGAGTTTATAAACAGTTTAAAATTCTAATGAATAATTCGGGTTTGGTTTTCACATATTTAAAAAAAAATAATTAATAAAAAACTATAGTATAACTTCATATATCCATATTACTTCCTACAAACAAATTTCATATATTTATTTTGCAAAATAAATTTTCATAAGGTATTAATCATGCATAAAGTTATTCATATATTACTCGGATTTTTTTTAATTACAAATTTATCTTATGCTCAAAAAAAACCATTTACAATTGAAGAACTATACAACATAAAAACCATAAGTATGCCGGTTCTATCAAAAAATTCCCGACTGCTTTTTTCAATTACCAATTACAATTTACCGCAAAATAAAACCAACACGAATATTTACAGCATGAATATAAACGGAAAAAACTTAAGACAACTTACAAATAATCAGTCGGCGGATTATAATCCTGTTTGGAATAAAAACGGTAACGGATTTTATTTTCTTTCATATCGAAACGGTTCCGCACAAATTTATTACTTATCGTTACAAGGCGGAGAAGCCGAACAAATTACAAATTTTTATATGGGAATCAATTCTCCCAAGCTTTCTCCGAACGGTAAATATATAATTTTTACTTCACAAGTTTTCCCCGAATGTGGTGCCAACCAAGAATGTAATAAAAAAATTTCCGAAGCTATGCGGAAAGGCCCTATACAAGCTCATTTATCAGATAGTTTATTTGTTAGGCACTGGACAAAATATAATGATGGAAAATACTTTCATATATTTTTATATGATTTGGAAAAGAAAAAATATACGGATTTAACACCCGGATTTTATAATTCACCAACGTTTGCTCCCGGCGGTAACAACGATTATTCCTTTTCCCCCGACTCAAAAAAAATTATTTTTTCCTCCAAAAGAGTAAGCAACCCCGAAGCATCTACAAACTCTGATATTTGGATTGTTAATATCGACGGAACCGGTTTAACCAATTTGACAAAAGAAAACAAAGCCTATGACGGTAATGCAAAGTTTTCGCCCGACGGTCGTTTTATTGCTTATAGAACACAATTAATTCCCGGTTACGAATCCGACAAATGGAGATTGGCTTTAATAAACGTAAAAACCGGAAACTCACACTTACTTACGGAAAAAATAGACAACAATGTAGATGATTTTCAGTGGAGCAGAAATTCAAAAGAAATCTATTTTTCTATTGATGAAAAAGGTTATAATACGATTTTAAAAATCAATATTACTACAAACAACATAAAATATATATTAAAAGGAAAAAGTTTGCATGGTTTCACAATTACCAATGAAAATATTGTGTACAAATACTCTTTTGTTCATCAACCGGCCGAAATAGGGAAATATAATTTATCAACCGGTAAAGAATTTCAACTTACAACAATCAATAAAGCATTTTCCGATTCTGTAGATATTAGAAAAGCCGAACAGCTTTGGATTAAAGGAGCCGAAGGTAAAATGATACAAGTTTTTTTAGTAAAACCTCATAATTTTAATCCCACCAAAAAATATCCGTTTATTATAAATGTTCACGGAGGTCCGCAAATGCAATGGCGAAATTCTTTCCGGGGCGATTGGCAAATATATCCGGGTGCCGGTTATGTTTTGGCTTTTCCCAATCCTCACGGTTCAACGGGATTTGGCAAAGATTTTACCCGCGATATTTCAACACATTGGGACGGAAATGTTTATCAAGATGTTATGGCTGTAGTTGATAGTTTGCAGAACCTTCCTTTTATAGATAAAAATAGAATGGGTGCAATGGGATGGTCTTACGGCGGATATTTTATGAATTTGCTGCAAGCCCGAGGAAACAGATTTAAATGTCTTGCTTCTATGATGGGTATTTTTGATCTTAAAGAATTTTACTTGGGAACGGAAGAACTTTGGTTTCCCAACTTTGATTTGAACGGACCTCCCTGGGATAATGAAGACATTTACAAAAAACAATCGCCAAGTAATTTTATCAAAAATTTTAAAACTCCAACTTTAATTATTACCGGAGAGAAAGATTATAGAATTCCATACACACACAGCTTGGAATATTTTACCGCTTTACAATTAAAAGGAATTCCATCGAGGTTGATTGTATTTAAAAACGACGGCCATTGGCCAAATTATTTCCGTTCTATGCCTTTATATTACAATGCTCATTTGGAATGGTTTCATAAATATCTGGGCGGAGCAAAAGCACCTTGGGATTCTAAAAAGATGATAAAAAATTTAATTTTTAATTAAATAAATTTTAAGTTTATTAATTTTTATAACAAATAAATTTCTAAGTAATTGAGGGAAAACAAAATTAACGGGAAAAAACAACCGGATATAAATCACTTGGTAAAAGGAGTGTTAGCCAACGATAGAAAAATTCTGGCTAAATGTATTACTCTAATTGAAAGCAATTCCGAAGCTCACCGAAAAAAAGCGGAAAAAGTTCTGGAAAAGTTATTACCCTATTCCGGAAATTCCGTAAGAGTTGGAATAACCGGCATACCGGGTTCAGGCAAAAGTACATTGATTGAATCTTTGGGGCTTTACTTAATTAAACTTGGTTACAAAGTTGCAGTTCTAACTGTTGATCCGAGCAGTTCGGTTTCCAAAGGTAGTATTTTAGGCGATAAAACAAGAATGGAAAAACTTTCGCGCAAAACAAATTGTTTTATCCGACCGTCTCCTTCCGGGGGTAACCTTGGAGGCGTAACACTAAAAACGAGAGAAACAATTATTGCTTGTGAAGCCGCCGGTTATGATATTATTTTGATTGAAACCGTTGGGGTTGGTCAAAGTGAAATTACTGTTCGTTCGATGGTGGATTTCTTTTTGCTTGTAATGATTGCCGGAACGGGAGATGAATTACAGGGAATTAAAAAAGGCATAGTTGAAATTGCAGATGCTTTGGTTTTTAATAAAGCGGACGGAAATAATATTCCGAAAGTAAAACTTTCCCAAAAAGAATTTACTATTGCTCTTCATTATTTAGAATCTTATACAAAGGGTTGGCAAACAAAAGTCCTTATTGCATCGGCATTAAAAGGAGAAGGTATAAAAGAAATTTGGCAAATGATTAAAGAGTTTGTAAAAGTAACAAAAAAATCCGGCGTATTTAACAAACAAAGAAAAAACCAAGCACTACAATGGATGTATGATTTAATAAATGAAAATTTGAAAAATAATTTTTACAACAATCCGATTATAAAAAAAGAAATTAAAACAGTAGAAAGCAAAATTAAAAACGGCAAAATGTTACCAACACTTGCCGCTGAAATATTATTTGAAAAATATTTAAAATAAAATCTACTTTACAGTTTCGGTTTCAAATACTTGCAAAATTATATTTTCCAAAACGTTTTCAATATTTTCTAGTTCCGACAAAACATCTTCTTTTACGTCTTCAAAAACATTTTTAACTTCACCGAATAAATTTTTATAATATTCAATTCCTTCTGTTAAATTATTTTGAAATTTTTTAATATAAGCAAATTGTTTATCGTTTATCTGTTCGCCCATCTCATCAATTTTGTTTTTCAAATAATCTATATAAAGATTTAATTCCTTGACGAATAAATTAGGTCTTTTTTTATTTTTAATTACATTTATTTTCCCGTAAATATGATCTACCATTTCCTTCAATGATAGCACTTGAGAAAAGTAAGCTAAATTTGGTCCCGGACAAACTGAAGTACCGTTATTATTATAATTATTTTTTACTCCGTGAATATGATTTGTTGAGTTTGCCAGTCCAATACATAAGCATTCTTTTGCAATGATTTTTTCTTCTTCTTTTTTTCTCTTTTCAAAATTTAATTCTTTTGTTTCAAGTTCTTTTAATTTGTAGTATTGATATTCTCGCGAAGCAGTGCATATTTTTTTATCGGTAAATTCCGTATTAAACAACAAATATTTTTTCGGACATGAACTACCCGGTCTTCCTTTTTGTGCAAATTCAAGTTTTACTTTTTCTTGAGTACTTCCTTTAACTGCACTAAAAGGAACACCCAAAGGAGAAATTCCACTTAAGTATAAATCTTTTTCTTCTGCATTTTTAAGCAACTCCAAAGTTGTTTCATCTAAATTAACCGCTTCGGGTACAAGCAAAAAAGGAGTTGCCCAACCTATTGAATCCAATTTATAATAATCCAATAAAAATTTATGTTCTTCATTAGTACCAACACCGCCTTGAGCAGTAATTAAAAGTGGCATAGGTTTATCCGGAACATTTTTATTTTTTTGCTTAAGTGCCTTAATTAAAATTTCATGAATTTCCGATATTAAAGAATTTTTGTGATTTTTAAATTCTTCCAAAATAGGACCCATTAAAAATCCGTCTGTTGCAAATGCGTGTCCGCCACAATTCAATCCGGATTCAATTCTATATTCGGAAACCCAAATTCCTTTTTTAGCAAGAAACTTCCCTTGAATTAAAGCGGAACGATAGTCGCTTACTTTAAGAACTATTTTCTTTTTTATGTTACCGTTTTTATCAGGGAAAAAATCATCAAATTTTTCTATATAGCTGTACAATCTCGGATTAAGTCCGGCAGATAAAATTAAAGAAGAGTTCAAGTTACTTTCCGCATATCCGCGCAAAGCCGCATGGGCATCGTTATATTCCGGCGGAAGTTTTTCGTTGTTCTTATAAACTTCTTTATCAAGCTTCGTCATAATATTAACATCAATTGAACCCAGATGTAAATTTTCATTCAACCAAGTTTGAACTTTTTTAACATACTCGTTATTTTCAATAAGTTTATTAAATTCTTCTTTAAGTTGAACTGCATCGGGCAACATATCAAAATATTTATGAATTTCATCAATATTTTTATGATACGATTTTTTAATTTCTTCAAATTTATTTCTAACTATTTCATCGATAAGATTCAAATATTCTTTAAATCTTTTAGCTCTGAAATCGTCAATTTTATTTGATATCGCTTTAAATGGAATATCTAATTTTTTTGAGTAATATTCCCTCATGTTTTCCGCCAATATATCATCTACAATGGAAATTACCGATGAAATACCATACTTTGCAACCTTAACGGGAGTATCAATTGTAAAACCTGTTCCCATAACCGGAATGTGAAATGTGTGTCTTGTTCCTTTTTCTTTCATTTTTTTAAGTCATTCTTTTTTATTTAATAAATTTCTTTAGTATGCAAAATAACTAAATAAATACTAATATACCATTGATTTTGAATTACATTGTTTTGTAATAAATTTTAAAAATACTTAAATTTCCGTTTACCCAAAACCGTAAGTTTAATTTTATGATAATATAAAATAATTTTTCTTTTTGAAGAAAGATTTACTATTGTAAAGCAAATGATAAGAAAATAAAGTTGCTCAAAAAAAATAGCTCAAATTAAATTTGAGCTATTATATGATTATGCAATCTTATTAAAAATAAATTACTATTTGTTTCCCCTCGTTACCTGAACCCCTTATAAAAAATAGTAATCAATACTTTAATAAGTAACCCCCGTTGCATAATCTGCTTGATTGGTTTGTATAATACTTTAGCAGATAAAATAGTCTTTTTATAATAATAAATAAAAATAATTTATTTCCTGTTAATTTGCAAGGAAAAAAGAAAAAATATTTTATTTGTTAAAACAATTTTTTATACAAATTTATGTACTCAACTGCCGAATGTTCCCAAGAGTAATCTTTTATCATTCCGTTATATTGAATCTTTTTCCAAACCGGTTTATTATAAAAATCATTTATCGCTCGGTTTATAGATTGTAATAATGCTTTGCCAGAATATTCATAAAAAGAAAATCCGTTTCCAATATCTTGTCCGTACGCATTAAATTCATTCCAGTCTTGAACCGTATCAGCCAATCCACCGGTTTTTCTTACAACGGGAACGGTACCATATTTTAATGAGTAAATTTGATTAAGTCCGCAAGGTTCGTAATGCGAAGGCATTAAAAAAATATCCGCTCCCGCTTCTATTAAATGAGCCAAGTTTTCGTTGTAACCAATATTAACACCAACCTTATCCGGATATATTTTTGCTACTGATTTAAACATTTCTTCATACTGTTTTTCTCCACTGCCTAAAACAATTAGTTGAATATTTAAATTCAATATACTTTCTAAAATTTCGGAAATTATATCAAAGCCTTTTTGTTTGACAAGTCGTGATATTATTCCTATTGTAGGAACTGAAGGATTAAATGAAATATTAAACTTCTTCAATAAATATTTTTTATTTTTTTCTTTGCCCGATAAATTTTTTAATGAGTAATGATAAGGAATATGCTCATCAATTTCAGGATTCCAAATATTATAATCAACTCCGTTTAAAATTCCGTAAAAATCATTTTTACGTTGCAACAAATATTGATGCATTCCGGCTCCCATTTCCGGGGTTAAAAGTTCTTTTGCATAGGTTTCGCTGACGGTATTAATTACATCGGCATAAAGAATACCGGCTTTAAGAAAATTCGAATCTCCTTCGTGAACCAAAATTCCATTGTTTTCATAGAGGTGTGATGGTAACTCTGCGCGTTTGTAAGATTCAATAGAAAATCTTCCTTGATATCCGATGTTGTGAATTGTTAAAACCGTTTTGGTCTTTTGGAATAGTTTATCCCAAGCGTAATTTTCTTTTAAGAAAACCGGAATAAGTGCAGTTTGCCAATCGTTAACATGCATAATATCCGGTGCCCAACCGAGCTTTTGCATTATTTGAATTACCGCTTTGGAAAATAAAATAAATCTTTCGTCTTCATCCCAATCTTCCGTATAGATTTTATCACGATGAAAAAAATTAGGATAATGAACAAAGTAAATATCAACATCCGAGCCGGGTAGCTTACCGTAAAAAACATGAACCGAATGTTCGTAACCACCTGTTGATACTTTTAATTCGCCAATTAAAGAATCATATTGATGTCCGTATTCATATTCGTTAATCGTATAATACTTAGGCATAAAAACTTTAACTTCGTTACCAAGTTTAG
>Ga0256841_1003170_pt1 | contig 12495 bp, 12 predicted proteins | sample 356308metaG_FD_185971 | JGI IMG/M metagenome (GOLD analysis project Ga0256841, IMG submission 185971) | Hydrothermal vent microbial communities from Mid Atlantic Ridge, Atlantic Ocean - 356-308 | ecosystem: Environmental > Aquatic > Marine > Hydrothermal vents | place: Atlantic Ocean: Mid...
ATCCGGCATCGCATCCCCTTGTGCCCGCGCGGGCAGCTGTGAACTGGTTTTCTGCCTCGTTATCGCACCGCCTGACGACGGGTCAATTGTCACATTGCGTCACAATGGCCGCGCGATGGCCGCGCGATGGCCGCGCGCGCGCGCGTGCACGCCGATTTTCCGGCGCGCGTTTGCGCGTGCTATTGACTCTGGCGAGTGCTGTCGGGTTAAGAACGGGCTGCTGTTGTTTCCGAAAAGTCTGGGCACAAATGGAAAAGATACCGATAACACGCGCGGGGCATACCGCGCTGAATGACGAATTGAAGCAACTGAAGTCGGTCGAACGCCCGGCCATCATCAAGGCTGTCGCCGAAGCGCGCGAGTATGGTGACCTGTCGGAAAACGCGGAATATCATTCCGCGCGCGAAAAGCACTCGTTCATCGAAGGGCGGATCAAGGAACTGGAAGGCATCCTGTCGCTTGCCGAGGTGATCAACCCGGCCGATCTGTCGGGCCCGATCAAGTTCGGCGCCACCGTGACTCTGGTGGACGAGGATACGGACGAAGAGCATACCTACCAGATCGTCGGCGAACCCGAAGCCGATATCGAAGCGAAAAAGCTCAACATAAAGTCACCCCTCGCGCGCGCGCTGATCGGCAAGGATGTCGGCGACAGCGTCGAGGTGCGCACACCTGGCGGCGAAAAATCATACGAAATCTTGTCGATCGAATACATCTGATCGCAACCCGGACCCTTTTGGGCATGTCTGAACCAGAACGCAAAGACCCCCGCCCCATCGACCTGGGCATTTTCGCGCGCCGGGTCGAAAGGGCGCCGATCACCTCGATCGAGGTGGTCGCGGCCATTGCCTCGGTCCTCTGGTTGCTGGGGACGACCGCCTTTTTCGTGTTCACCTCGACGCGCGACGGCCAGGGCCAGGCGTCGGTGAACAGCGGCAACATGGTGATGACAATGATCGCCATCTTCATGCCGGTCGCGCTGATCGGCGTTGCCGCAATGGCGGCGCGATCGGCCCGGGTGATGAAAGAGGAGTCCGAGCGCCTGCAGGCTGCCGTCAACGCCATGCGCCATACCTATATCCAGCAGCAGCAATCCGGTATAATCGGAATGAAGCCCGAGGTCGAACGCAAGCTGGACGAAATCGCCGCCGCCCAGCGCAAGACCGATGCCGCCCTGGCCACCTTCACCTCCATCCGGCCCGCTTCCCGGGAACAGGCCGCGCGCGAAAAGAGCGCGCTTGCCCCGGCGGCGGGCGCCGAACAGGAACAGCCTTCGCTGGAACTCGGAACGCCGGCGGCCGAGCTTTCCCCGCCGCTTTCGGTTGCCGACTTCATCCGCGCGCTGAACTTTCCCGAAACGCCCGAGGACAAGGCCGGGTTTCGCGCCCTGCGCCGGGCGCTTCAGGATCGCAGTTCGGCACAGCTTGTGCAGGCCGCCCAGGATGTGCTGACCCTGCTGTCGCAGGACGGCATCTACATGGACGACCTGCCACCCGACCGCGCCCGGCCGGAAATCTGGCGCCGGTTCGCCCGCGGCGAGCGGGGCAAGGAAATGGCCGTCCTGGGTGGGATCCGCGACCGCTCCAGCCTGGCCCTGGCGGCTGGACGCATGCGCCAGGACACGATCTTTCGCGACTGCGTGCACCATTTCCTGCGCCTGTTCGACCGGACCTTTTCCGAGTTCGAGAAAACCGCAAGCGATCAGGAGATCGCCGAGCTGACCGATACCAGGACCGGGCGCGCCTTCATGCTGCTGGGGCGGGCAACCGGCACCTTCCACTGACCATGCCCGCCCGAAGCCGGGACGCGTTGTGCGGCAGCGTTGTGCGGCAGCGTCGTGCCCGGGGCCTCGGCCGCGCTTCAGGCGCGCTTCAGCAGCGCCTCGGCCTGTCGAATATCGTGCGGCGTGTTGATGTTGAAAAACGGATCGGGGCCGTCGGCGCCATCGAAAACCGCGGTGGCCGTCTCATGGCGGTCGCTCCAGGCCACCACCTTGCGCGTGCCCTCGTCAAGCGCCCGGCGCAGGTCTTCGCGCAACTCCACCGGCCAGAGGCCGAAGGTCGGCTGGCGCACAACGCCGCGTGCCGGATCCGCAACCCCCGCCAGCACGATCCGGGCCTGCTCTTCGGCGGCGACCTGCACAAACCTGCGCACCAGGTCGCGGGGAAAGAACGGCGTGTCGCCGGCGACCGTGACCACACGCTCGCGGCCCAGACCGGCGGCCCAGTCAAGCGCACTGAGCACCCCGGCAAGCGGCCCGGCGTAGCCATCGAAGCTGTCGGCGATGACCGGCAGCCCAAGGTGCGCAAAACGGGCGGGATCGCCGTTGGCGTTCAGCGCCATCGGCCCCACCTGGGGGGCAAGGCGCGCGATCACGCGATCAAGGATGCTCCTGCCGCCGATATGCTTCAGGCCCTTGTCGCCGCCGCCCATGCGCCGGGAAAGCCCGCCGGCCAGCACAACCCCCGCCACGGCGCCGCTCATCGGTGCGCGCCCTTGCGCCGCTGAAGCCGGGGCTCGTCGGCCACGGCCCGCGGATCCGCGTCGCGCACCAGCCGGTCCTCGCCGGACAGGCAGAGGAAGCGCCGCCCGCGCAGACGCCCGATCAGCGTCATGCCCACCTGGCGCGCGATTTCCACCCCCCAGGCGGTGAAACCCGACCGCGAGGCCAGCACCGGAATGCCCATCACTGCCGTCTTGATCACCATTTCCGAAGTCAGCCGCCCGGTGGTGTAAAGCACCTTGTCGGCGCCGCTTTCCCCTTCGCTCAGCATCCAGCCGGCAACCTTGTCCACCGCGTTGTGGCGGCCGACATCTTCCATGTAGACCAGCGGCCGGTCCGCCTTGCACAGCACCGTTCCATGGATGGCGCCGGCGCTCAGATACAGGCTGTCGGTGCGGTTGATCCTGTGGGCAAGCGCATACAGCCACGAGGTGCGCAGTTCTGCCGGCGGCAGGCGCACGCCTTCCAGCCCCTCCATCATGTCGCCGAACACCGTGCCCACGGCACAGCCCGACGTGCGGGTTTTCCGTTTCAGCCTTTCTTCGTGATCGGTCGGTTTTTCGGTGCGCACCACGACGGTCTGAATCTCTTCGTCGTAGTCGATCGCGCTGACCCTGCCCGCGCCCTTCAGCATGCCCTGATTCGCCAGAAACCCCAGCGCCAGATACTGCGGATAATCGCCGATGGTCATGGCAGTGACGATCTCCTGGCTGTTGAGGAAAATCGTCAGCGGGCGTTCCTCGATCACCGCGACTTCCTGCCTGGCGCCGGTCTGGTCGCGGCCAGCCAACCTGCGTGTCAGCCCCGGTTTCGCCGGGTCGGGCGCAATCCGATAGTCGCCTGAGCCAATTCGATCTGTCATCCGATCCTCCCCCCCTGGTCGCACGCTCTCTGCCGGTGCAGGTTTCCATACTAGGACCAACCCGCAGGCGCCGCTACCGGCAAATCCGCCTGTGTCTGGCTTCGGGCCGCCTCGCCGGGCGGGGCGAAGGTTTCGGTTTCGCTTGCGTGCGCGTGCGCGCCCGCGCCGCTATCGCGCAAAAACCGGGAAACGTTCTCGGGGCGGTGGTTTCCGGCAGCCGTGCACCAGAGTGCACCAGCCGCGCCCCGGACGCGCCCCAAGACGCACCGCTGCACCTCGCGGGCCGCTGCACCTTGCGGAGCGCGCGCGGTTCGCGCTCAGGTGCCGCCCGGCGCCATCGCCGCCTGCTGGACGTAAAAGGCGGGCGGAGCCTGCAAGAGCCGCCCCTTGTTGTCATCCGGGTCGTTGTCACGCGCAATCCTGGTGGTGACCCCGGGCAGCTTTGCGAACGCGCGCGACAGGCGCTTGGGGAACCATGTCCTGGGAATGGATTCAAAACCCGGCAGGCCGCGCAGGATCCCGGATGTCGCGAAAGCGCACTGTGCCTTGGGCACGGCCCCGTATTCCTGCACCCGCTGAATGGCAAGTTCGGCCACCTGGGGCGATACGCTGATTTCCTGGATGACGGTGTGGTAAGTGATGCGGGTGTGATAGTCTATGTAGAACGCCACGATCGGATCCGACATGCCATAGTGCACGTCGTTACGCTCGGGCAGTTGCGGATGATACCAGGTGCCGGCCGGATCGAACAGCACCCGCTGCGAACCGTTGATCAGCAGCCCCGTGTGGGCGCCGGCGCCCGAACGGTTGCTGACCACGGTAAAAAGCGTGATCTTCGGCGGTTTGCCATCGCTGTAACGCGCGCGCGCCACCTCTGCGTCCGACGCCCATTTCGGCTCGGCCGGGCCGACGCACCCCGCCAGCGACAGCACCAGAAAACCGGCGATCAGCAACAGGAGCGGACGGGCCACCTTCCGGTTCAACCGTCCACCAGGGCCAGAAACACCAGAAACAGGAGAATGGCGATCGACGCCCATGTAACGAATTTCACGAAACCCTCGAATGTCTTTTCGTGGTCGCGCACATCCATCTGGGAGTTTTCCGTATCCGTCATCTGTTCCCCGTTCTAGCGTGTCCTGGTTTCCGGTTTCACAGGCTTTAGAATATTTTCGCGCGCGTGTCACGGGTGCGCGGGCGGGCAATTCTGCCGCAGGTCAGTCCTTTTCCAGTTCGCGCGCCAGACGGAAACCGATGCGCATCGGCTCCTTGTCGCCGGGCGCGCGTGCCAGTGCGCGCAGCGTCACGGCCAACTGGCTGACATGCTGGATCAGCTGCGTGCGCGCACCGGAGTCGTCGCGGCCGTAGAAGGTGACGATATCCGGGTCGAAATATCCCAGCCCTTCGATGCGCAGCGCCCCCGCGCCGCCGGCGGCAAATCCCACGGCCACTTCCTGATCCGCGTCGATCTGTTCCTCGAAGTTACGGATATAGAGAATCAGGCGCTCGTAGGCCCATTCGGCGGGGCTTTTTTCTGCCACCGATTTGCGGGCAAGCTTTGGCGGCAGCGGTATCTGTTCGGCCGAAGCCGGCGTATCCGGGTCGGCATGGATGGCGCCAGCGCCGCAGCCCGGCGGGACGGTGCCCGGTTGCGCTTTCCCGTCGCGCGCCGGCCGCCCCTGTTTCGCCTTCCCCGAACGCGTCATCCATCGGCCTTTCGCTGCCACAGCCATGCACCGTCGTCACGGCGCCAGCGCGTGATCCGGCCCAGCCGGAACAGGTGGTTCACATGGGCCACCGCCTCGACCAGCGCCAGGCCGTATTCTGCCTCGCCGATCCGGCGTTTGAAAAGGAGGGCAAAGCACTGCGCCGCGGTGCGCGGCGTTTCCAGGTGGGCCAGCAGGCGGGCAAGCGCGCCGTGGTGGTTGTCGATCATCTGGCGCAGCCGCACCGGCAGACCGGTGAACGGCAGCTTGTGCCCCGGCAGGACCAGCTGCGCCGGCCTGGCAAAGGCTTCGAGCCTTTCGCAGGAGGCAAGCCATTCGGCCAGCGGGTCGGCCTCGGGCTCGGTGGCGTAGACGCCGATGTTGGGCGAGATGGTGGACAGCATCTGGTCGCCGCCGATGACCAGCGCGCCATCCTCGTCCCACAGCGTTGCGTGTTCGGGGGCATGACCGTTGCCGATGCGCACGCGCCAGTGCCGCCCGCCAAGGGTCATCCGCTCGCCTTCGACGATCCGGCGGAACCCCAGGGGCAGCGGCGCCACCGCGTCGGCAAAGTTGAACGGGCGCTCCTTCAGGCGCTTTTCATAGATGGCAGCATCCATTCCCGCCGCCCGCCAGAAGGCCAGCGTTTCGTCAACCGGCCGTTCGTGCACATCCAGCACAAGCATGCGCGCGAAAAGCCAGGCGGTGCGCGTCGTCATCAACGTGGCCCCGTGGCGGGTCTGAAACCAGCCGGCAAGACCGATGTGATCCGGGTGATGATGGGTCACCAGCACCCGGCGAACCGGCTTTCCCGCCAGCGGGCCGCAAAGCAGGCTGTCCCAGATTTCCCGCGATTTCCGGGTATCGAGACCGGTATCGATCACGCACCATCCGTCGCCCTCGTCCAGTGCGTAGACATTCACGTGATCCAGCGCCATCGGCAGCGGCAGGCGCATCCAGAGCACGCCGTCGGCGACCTCGCGCGCCTCGCCCGGCCCCGGCGGCACCTCCATCGGGTGAGAAAGCACGGCCTCGGCGCCCGGCGCGGTTTCATCTGCCCCGGCCCTGTCAGCCCGGTGCGCAGGCGTTTTTCCGGCGGCGGTCATCGAGCCGCCAGATCGTCTGGGGACAGGGCATAGACATCGGCCGCGCCGGCGCGCACCTCGGCCAGCCGGGCGGCATGTTCGGGCAGCAGACGCCGAATGTAGAACGCCGCAAGGCGCGCCCTGGGGCCATCGCCTTCGGCCAGGGCGGATTTCAGATGCAGATGCCCGCCAAGCACCCGGGCGAATGCCCTCAGATACGCCACCGCGCCGGCGAAGCGTTCGTTCAACCCGTCTTGCGACAGCAGCCATTCGGTCGTCTCGCGCAGCGTTTCCGACGCTTCCCAGACGGGCGCCGCCAGTTCCGGCAGGCCGGCGCGGGCCGCTTCTGCCTGGGCCTGGACCTCGTCGAGCAGACGGAAGGCGGCCTCGCCCCCGTCCGTCATCTTGCGCGCCACGAGGTCCATCGCCTGGATGCCGTTGGTGCCTTCGTAGATGGCCGTCACCCGGACATCGCGCGAAAACTGCGCCGCGCCGGTTTCCTCGATATAGCCCATGCCGCCATGCACCTGCACCCCCAGGTGCGCCACCTCGCAGCCCACGTCGGTGCCAAAGGCCTTGGCAATCGGGGTCAGGAATGCCGCCCGCGCCCGCCAGGCGGCGTCACCGGTTGCCCGGGCCATGTCCGTGGCCACGGCGCATGACAGGGCAATCGCCCGGGCCGCGAAGGTTTCGGCCTTCATCGTCGCCAGCATCCGGCGAACATCCGCATGATCGACGATGGTCCCGGTGCCCTCGTGCACCGGCGACCGCCCCTGCCTGCGCTCCATCGCATGGGCCAGGGCCTGCTGAAAGGCCGCTTCGGCCTGACCGATACCCTGCACGCCGACGCCAAGGCGGGCGTTGTTCATCATCGTGAACATCGCCTTCAGGCCCGCATGCGGTTCGCCGATCAGCCAACCGGTGGCACCGTCATACTCCATCACCGCCGTGGGAGAGCCGTGCAGGCCCATCTTGTGTTCGAGGCTGACCACCTTCAGGCGGTTCCGCGCGCCCGGGCGGCCGTTTTCGTCGGGGATCAGCTTGGGCACCATGAACAGGCTGATGCCCCGGGTCCCGGGCGCGCCGTCGGGCAGGCGCGCCAGCACCAGGTGACAGACGTTTTCGGTAAAGTCGTTGTCGCCCCAGCTGATGAAGATCTTCTGCCCGGTAATGGCGTAGGTGCCATCGCCGTTCGGGTCTGCCCGGGTGCGCAGCGCGCCCACGTCCGAACCCGCCTGCGGCTCGGTCAGGTTCATCGTCCCCGACCAGGCACCCGAGATCAGCCGGGGCAGGTAGAGCGCCTTGATGTCGTCGGATGCGTGATGCTCCAGCGCCTCGATCTGGCCCTGGGTCATCAGCGGGTTCAACTGCAGCGACAGGCAGGCGGAACTCATCATGTCATTGACCGCGGTGGTCAGGCTGTGCGGAAGCCCCATGCCGCCGTCCTCGGGGCGCGCGGACATGCCGATCCAGCCGCCCTCGGCAATGGCGCGGTAGCCTTCGGCAAAGCCGGGCGAACAGCGCACCACCCCGTTTTCAAGCACCGCGCCGCAGGTGTCGCCGTTGCGTTGCAGCGGGGCCAGCACCTCTTCACAGAGTTTTGCCGCCTCCGACAGGATAGCCCGGGTCAGGTCCGGGGTTGCTTCCCGAAAAAGCGCGCTCGCGGCGACATCGGGAAAGCCCACCACATGGTCCAGCAGGAACTGGAACTCCGCAACCGGCGCACGATAGACCATCGCCTCCTCCCATCATCGCGACTTGGCATTACCGCAGTCGGCAGTTAATCAATCATCTCGTCCCGTTCAACGGTATCCGAAGATGCCGCCCCTTCAACCGAAACGCCGCGTCACATGGCCACCGACAGCCGACAGACCGAAGTGCTCTACCCGGACGGCACCGGGCTTGCGCGCGCGGCCGGGCTGCTGCGGGCCGGAGAACTGGTCGCCTTTCCGACCGAGACGGTCTATGGCCTGGGCGGCGATGCGCGCAACGACGACGCCATTGCCGGAATATTCCGGGCCAAGGGACGGCCGCGGTTCAATCCGCTGATCGTGCATGTCGCCGATATCGACGGCGCCGCCGCCATTGCCAGGCTGAACGACGATGCCCGCCGCCTGGCCGAGGCGTTCTGGCCCGGGCCGCTGACCCTGGTTCTTGCGCGGCGTCGCGATGCGCGCCTTTGCCACCGGGTCAGCGCGGGGCTGGAGACGGTCGCGATCCGGGTGCCCGCGCATCCCGTTGCACGCGAACTGCTCAGGGCTTTCGGCGGGCCGGTCGGCGCACCGTCGGCGAACCCTTCGGGCAAGGTCAGCCCGACGCGCGCCGAACATGTGCTGGGCGAACTGGGCGGCCGGATTTCGGCGGTTGTCGATGCCGGCCCCAGCACGGTGGGAATCGAATCGAGCATCGTCGCGCTGAGCCCGGAACCGACGCTGCTGCGCCCGGGCGGCCTTGCACCGGATGCCATCGAAGCCTGCCTGGGACGGGCGTTGCGCCGGCCCGCGCCGCACCAGGCTGGCAAGGCCGCGCCCGAATCGCCCGGGCAACTGGCATCGCATTACGCGCCACGGGCCGCGCTCAGGCTGAATGCGACCCGGGCGCGTCCGGGCGAGGCGCTGCTGGGTTTCGGGCCGGTTGCCTGCGCGCTGAACCTGTCGCGGCGCGGCGATCTGGCCGAGGCGGCGGCCAACCTGTTCCACGCGCTGCGTGAACTGGACCGGCGCGGGGTCGCGCGCATCGCGGTTTCACCGATCCCCGATCGCGGGCTTGGCGCGGCGATCAACGACCGGCTGCGGCGCGCTGCGGCCCCGCGGGTCTGAACCGCGCAAGGATCGCCATGCGATGGGGCCGGCGCGCGCCCGGACCGGGCGTTCAGGCGCGCCCGGCGACAGGCGAAAGGGATTTCGGGTCCACGCCGATCCCGGCCAGGGCGGCGGTCCATTTTTCATCGGCCGCCATGGAGAACACCAGCTCTGGCGAGGCCTCGGCCACAAGCCAGCCGTCGGCCAGGATTTCCGCTTCCAGCTGCCCGGGCGCCCAGCCGGAGTAGCCCAGCAGCAGCATCGCCGATGCGGGGCCGGTCCCGTCGGCCAGGGCGCGCAGTATTTCCTGAGTTGCGGTCATCGAAAACCTGCCGTCAATCCCCAGCGTGGCCTCGCTGGCGGAATAGTCCGGCGAATGCAGGACGAACCCGCGCCCCAGTTCGACCGGGCCGCCGAAGTGCACATGGATGTCCCGGCTGGCCGGGCCGGTGGGAATTTCCAGTTGTTCAAGCAGATCGCCCAGCATCAGATCGGGCGCGGGCTTGTTGACGATAAGACCCAGCGCACCGTTTTCCGGCGAATGCGCGCAGATGTAGATCACCGAACGCTCGAAGCGCGGATCGCCCATTCCCGGCATGGCGATGATCAGCTTGCCGGTCATGTCGGTAAACTCGATTTCGTCACTCATTCTTCGGCATCCTTTCCGGGGGCAGGTTGCTGGCACGGTCATGCCCGACACCGAACATATAGGATCGCCGAGGCCGGGAAACAGCCCCCGGACGCGAACAGACCGGGACAGACCCGGACAGACCGGAACAGATCGCGGGCCGCCCCCGCATCAGCCCCCCGGGCCGGGCTAGCGCACCACCAGCACCGACTGCCTTGCGTGGCGCACCACCTTGGCGGCATTCGGCCCCAGGAAGTAGTCCTTCATCTCGGGGCGATGCGATGCCAGCACCACCAGATCGACGCCCAGCGCCTTCGCCGCGGCAACGATTTCGCGGTAAATGGTGCCGTGCCGGACATGGACTTCGACCGGCACGTCCTCAGGCACCTTTTCGCTTACATAGGTCTTGAGCGCGCTGGTCGTTTCTTCCAGCGCCCGGCGGGAGAAATCCTTCGGGAAATACGACCCCACCAGGGCAGTCCCGAAATCGGGAATGACCGTCAGCACATGCAGCAACGCCCCCTTCGCGCGGGCCATGTCCACAGCTTCGGACAGGGCCTTGTCCGAACTCTCAGGGTGGCCAAGATCGATCGGCAACAGGATGGAACCGGTCATGTCTTTCCTCCTCACGCGGTGGCGTTTTTCTGTTTCCGAATGCGGCCGAGCTGCAGCCACACGACCCCCCCGAGCAGCAGGAGCGCCGGCAGATAGAACACCTCCTTGGGCATGCGCTGCGCCGGTTTTTCGATGGTCAGCAGTTCCCAGTCGAAATCGATGCCCTTCTTCTGGGCGAACTGGCCGAAGATGACATTGTCCACATAGACCTTGCCGTCATCCTCGGTTCGGAACGCGATCCCGGCGTTGCGTTCGAGGCGCGCCGCGCCGTCGCCGTCGGCCTTGTTGCCGACCGGCAGGGCAACCGTCATTTCCACGTCCTTGCCCGAGGCGAAATCCTCGCCCGCCATGCGCACCCTGATGGTGGCCCCGTCCGGCGCGTCGGCGGCCATCTGTTCGATGCGCGTCGGCGGCACCATCTCGTAGGGGTCCGAAATCTGGTTCAGCCAGAAACCCGGATTGAACAGGGTAAAGGCAACCAGCAGAAGCGCCCCGCTTTCCCATAGCCGCGACCTGGTGAGGAACCAGTTCTGCGTCGCCGCCGCAAACAGCAGCATGGCGATCACCGCGATGATGAAGACGAACACGGCCTTGGCAAAACTCACGTCGATCAGCAGCAGGTCGGTGTTGAAGATGAACAGGAACGGCAGGATCGCGGTGCGCACGTCATAGCTGAAGCCGATGATGCCGGTCTTGATCGGGTCGCCCTTCGAAATCGCCGCCGCCGCGAAGGCGGCCAGCCCCACGGGCGGCGTATCGTCGGCGAGGATGCCGAAATAGAACACGAACATGTGCACCGCGATCAGCGGCACGATCAGCCCGGATTTCGCCCCGACCGAGATGATCACCGGCGCCATGAGCGAGGTGATCACGATATAGGTCGCCGTGGTCGGCAGCCCCATGCCGAGGATCAGCGAAAAGATCCCGACGAAGATCAGCATCAGCAAGAGGCTGCCCCCGGAGATGGTTTCGATGAATTCCCCGATCACCTGATGCGCACCGGTCAGCGAAACCGTGCCCACGATGATCCCGGCGGTGCCGGTGGCAACGGCGATGCTGATCATGTTGCGAGAGCCCGCGATCATCCCATCGATCAGTTCGTTCCAGCCGGTCCGAAAAGTGGCGCCGGCGTTGCTTTCGCCGCGGAAAAACGCCTTGATCGGATGCTGCGTCAGCATCACGAAGATCATCGCGAAGGTTGCCCAGAAGGCCGAAAGCCCCGGCGACTTGCGCTCGATCATCAGGTTCCAGATCAGCACCACCACCGGCAGCCCGTAATAGGCGCCGGTCTTGGCCACCGGGCCCGGCTGCGGCAGTTCGGTAAACGGCGCGTTCGGATCGTCTATGGTCAGGTCCGGGTGGAGCGAAGCCCATTTCAGCAGGATCAGATACGCAACCACGAACAGGACGATCATGCCGAGCAGAGAGTAATTCCCCAGTGCCGGTTTCAGCCAGCCCAGACCGTAGTAGACCGCAAGGCTGAGCGCGCAGAACACGATGACCCCAAAGAGGAACCCGGTGAGTTTCTGCATCATCGTGCGCGCCGGTCCGGTGCGTGGCAGGCCCTCAAGCCCCATCTTCGCCGCTTCCAGGTGGACGATGTAGACCAGAGCGATGTAGGAAATGATTGCCGGCAGAAAGGCGTGGCGCACCACGTCCAGGTAGGAAATGCCCACATATTCCACCATCAGGAAGGCGGCAGCCCCCATCACCGGCGGCGTCAGCTGCCCGTTGGTGGAGGAGGCGACCTCGACCGCGCCGGCCTTTTCCGGCGGAAAGCCCACGCGCTTCATCAAGGGAATGGTGAAGGTGCCGGTGGTCACCGTATTGGCAATGGAGGACCCCGAAATCAGCCCGGTCGCGGCCGAGGCCACCACCGCAGCCTTGGCCGGCCCGCCCTTCAGGTGGCCCATCAGCGCGAAGGCCAGCTTGATGAAATAGTTCCCGGCGCCCGCCTTTTCCAGCAACGAGCCGAACAGAACGAACAGGAACACCATCGAGGCCGACACCCCCAGCGCCAGGCCGAAAACGCCTTCGGTCTGCATCCAGAAATGCCACATGGCCTTGCCGAAGCTCGCGCCCTTCCACTGCATGGCGTCGGGGATGAACTCCCGGTCGCCGAAAAACACATAGATCAGGAACAGCGATGCCACCACCACCATGGGCAGGCCGAGCGCCCGGTAGGTTGCGATCAGAACGACCGAGATGCCCACCGCAGAGGCGACAAGATCGGCGGAGGTCGGCAGCCCCGAACGCAGGGCAATCGCGCCCGAGTTCGCAACCAGATACAGCGTGGAA
>Ga0256841_1003171_pt1 | contig 12493 bp, 11 predicted proteins | sample 356308metaG_FD_185971 | JGI IMG/M metagenome (GOLD analysis project Ga0256841, IMG submission 185971) | Hydrothermal vent microbial communities from Mid Atlantic Ridge, Atlantic Ocean - 356-308 | ecosystem: Environmental > Aquatic > Marine > Hydrothermal vents | place: Atlantic Ocean: Mid...
CAGCGGTTGGGGCTCGCGTTCATGAGCCAACATCTGCGGAGAAGGCAGGATGAAAAGGAAACGCGATCGCGCGCGCGAAAGGGGAGACTTCGGCATTCCTGCCGGGACGTTGTCGTCCGCCGGATACCGGTACCAGGCGAAGATCGAAGACCTGTACGAATATGCCGAGAAGGTCTTCGAATACGTCCCGATAGCGAAGCTCGTCGACTATGCCGACCGCTGGCTCGAATCCCCGAGGACCCTCACGATATGGGCGATGCCGGTCCTGCTGATGACGCTGTCGCCGCTTCAGGCGGCGCTGGTCGGATTGGGGCTCTATCTCGTGTGGAAAAGCTTTTCGCCGGCGATGGTCAGCCTGGCTCTGGCGAAGGTCTTCCGGCTCTTCGGGCGCGTGTACCTTCAGGGGATCTACTACGTGTTCATGATGAGCGTGCTTGCCGCCACCGGGCAGATGACGGCGATGTGGACGGGACTGGCCGGCTTCATCGTTTTGCGGTGGGGGTTGCTCGAACGCCTCGTCGCGCCGGCGACCGAGCGGTTGCACCGGGCCTTATTTGCGCTGCCCGTGCCCGATCAGGTGCTTCGCGCCTTCATCCATCGGGCCGCACTGAAACACCGCGTATCGTTGCCCGAACTGGAGCGTATGGAGCAGCGCATCCTTCAAACGTGGAGCCGGAAAAAAGGCGATGGGGGATGATCCGGGAAAAGCTTCGTGGAGGCAATCGTGTCGTTTTTTGCGTATTCTCCCGCCTCCCGAAAGGACATAAAGCAAGGTGAACATGCGTTCGAAGCGTAAGGGTTCGGAGACGGTGCTGTACGTGGTGCGGCACGGGGAGACGGAGTTTAACCGCCGTCGCATCGTGCAGGGGCGGAAGGTCGACGCCTCGCTCAACGAAGCCGGACGCCGGCAGGCGGATGCGCTCGCGCGTCGCTTCGCAGACGAGCGGCTCGACGCCGTCTATGCAAGCACGTTGCGCCGGGCGCGGGAGACGGCGTCCGCCGTCGCGGCCAAACACCCCGGCGTCCCGGTGAGGCATCTCCACGACCTCGAAGAGATGAGCTGGGGCGACTATGAGGGGCGGCCTTTCGACGAGCGCGTCCGCGCGATGTACGAACGGATGGAAGCGCTCTGGCAGGCCGGTGATTTTTCCCGGCCCGTGACGGGCGGCGAGTCCATCGCGGAGGTGCAGGCGCGCGGCCTGAAAGCGCTCGATCACATCCTCGCGCGGCATCCCGGGGAGACGGTGCTCGTGGTCGCGCACGGACGTTTCATACGCGTCCTGCTGGCCTCTATCCTGCCGGGCTACGGCCTCGAACGGATGCGCGAGATCAAACACGCGAATACGGGCGTCAACCGGGTGCGCTTCGGCGCCGGCGCGCCGACGGCCGACCTGCTCAATTGCACCGCCCACCTCGAAGCCGCCGAGGCGGCGCCCATAGGGTAGCGACGGAGCGCCGCGCTTTTCGATACATGGAGTGAGCTCGTATGCACGATCACAGGAGCGCCATATCGACGGAACTCGGGCCGGACGCGGCAGTCGCGCGCGAGCGGCTCCTCGAGGAGGTGCGCCGGGTTTTGCACGGGGGCAACGGATCGCGGGCAGGACGCGAGCAGATCGTGCGGGTGTCCGTTCCGACGGCGCCGGTGAACCTGTTCGACTGGCTCCACGCCCGAAAGGAGACGGACAAGGCGTACTGGTCCGGTCGCCGGGATGGGAGGGCGGTGGCCGCCGCCGGCGTCGCCGACGTGTGCGCGGGGGAGGCCGGACCGATCTATGCGCCCCTCGCCGAACACCTGGCGCCCCTCCTCCGGACGGCGCCGAACGGGGCGCGGTATTTTGGCGGCATCCGCTTCGATACGGAACGCCCGGTGGCGGAGGAATGGCGCGCGTTCGGGGCGTATCGTTTCGTGCTCCCGCGCTTCGAGCTCGTGAGACGGGAGGGGGAGTATCGCCTCGCGTGCAACCTCGTGCTCCCGCGCGACCGGGAACGCCTTCCGGAGATCTCGGCCGAGATCGCGCTTCTGACGATGCCGTCCGAGACCGTCGACGGACCGCTGCCTCTGCCTTCGACCCGCCGCGACGCCCCCGACGCGGAGGGCTGGCGGCGCAACGTCGCATGGGCGCTCGATGCCTTCACGAACACCGGCCTCGACAAGGTGGTGCTCGCGCGAAAGGCGACGTATACGTTTGCCGATGCCATCTTGCCGGAGCGCCTTCTGCGGCATCTCGAACGCGTGACGCCGAACTGTTTCCACTTCCTGTTTCAGCTTCCCGGGGGCGATGCGTTCGTGGGGGCGACGCCCGAGCGGCTCTTCCGGCGTGAAGGGCGGTCGATGTGGAGCGAGGCGGTGGCCGGCACCCGCCCGCGCGGCGAGACGACGATCGCCGACGCGCGTCTGCGCGAAGAACTGATGCACAGCGAGAAGGATCAGCGCGAGCATGCGTATGTGCGCCGGAGCATCGGCGAGACGCTGCGGCCCCTGTGCCTTCGGCTCGACGTGGATGCGGCGGCCTCGGAGATGGCGCTGGCGCGCGGACGGCATCTCGTCTCCGGCATCCACGGGACGCTCCGCGACGGCGTGACCACGCTCGACCTCCTCGAAGGGTTGCATCCGACACCCGCCGTAGGCGGCTATCCGAAGGACGCGGCCCAGGCGGCGATCCGGCATCTCGAACCGTTCGACCGGGGCTGGTACGCCGGGCCCGTCGGCTGGATCGGACGCGAGGCCGCCGAGTTCGCGGTGGCGCTCCGGTGCGGCCTCGTGCGGGAACGACGCCTCTCGCTCTTCTCCGGCGCCGGCATCGTGCTCGGCTCGACCCCGGACGCCGAATGGGAGGAGATCGAACACAAGATCGTGGACTTCATCAAGGTGTTCGGGCTTGATCTTCGACGCGCCAAATAGAAACCTCCTGTGGGCCGGACTGCTCATCGAAGAGCTCGTTCGCAACGGCGTCGATCACTTCTTCCTCGCCCCCGGCTCCCGCTCGTCTCCCCTGACGGCCGCCGTGGCCCTGCACCCGAAGGCTCAACGGGTGATGCACTTCGACGAGCGGGGAACGGCCTTCGCCGCGCTCGGATACGCCCGCGCCGCGGGGCGTCCGGCGGCGTGGATCACCACCTCCGGAACCGCCGTTGCCAACGGCATGCCCGCCGTGGTGGAGGCCGCCACGGACGCCGTGCCGATGGTGCTGCTCACCGCCGACCGCCCGCCCGAGCTCCGCGAGACCGGAGCCAATCAGACCATCGACCAGCCCGGTCTCTTCGGAGCGTACGTGCGCTGGCGCTTCGATCTCCCCGCGCCCGACGTCTCTATCGATCCGGCTGTTGCGCTCACCACCATCGATCAGGCGGTTTACCGCGCAGGAAGGACGCCCGGAGGACCGGTGCACCTCAACTGTATGTTTCGCGAACCACTGGCCCCGGACGAAGGCCGCCGCGCCACAGGGGCCGAGCGCAAACGCCTCCACGCCTGGTTCGAGGCGGGGGAGCCGTACACGACCTATGCCCCGCCGCTTTCCCTGCCGGCGTCGGAGGCGATGGATGACCTCGCGGCGTCGCTCCGGGGCATCGAGCGAGGGATCGTGGTGGCGGGCAGGATGCGCACGCGGGCAGAGGGACGCGCCGCCCTCCGTCTGGCCGAACGTCTGGGGTGGCCGCTCTTCCCCGATGTCGGCTCGCAGGTGCGGCTCGGTCGCGACTGCGAAGCGCCCGTTCGCGTCGCGTTCTTCGATCAGGTGCTCACGAATGAGGCATTCGCGCACGCGCACCGGCCCGAGGCGGTCCTTCATCTCGGCGGGCGCGCCACTTCGAAAAGGCTGTCCCGGTTCCTCGAAGCATCCCGGCCCGCCCCGTTCGTCGTCGTCCGAAACGATCCGTTCCGCTTCGACCCGGCGCATCAGGCGTCGCATCGTTTCGAGAGCGACATCGGCGCATTCTGTGAAGCGCTCGGCGCGAGGATCGCGCCGCGCTCGGCGCGTCCGTGGTTGTCGGCGTGGCGCGCGGCTTCGGACCGGGTGCGGGCGCACCTGACGGCGTTCTTTTCCGAGGACGAAACGCTCTCCGAACCCGCCGTGGCGCACCTCGTCTCGAGGCTCGTTCCCGCCGCCGGCGGGCTCGTGCTCGCTTCCAGCATGCCGGTGCGGGACGCGGACGTCTTCGCCACGCCGGACGGAGAGGCCCCGCACGTGGCCCTCAACCGGGGCGCGAGCGGCATCGACGGGACCGTGGCGACGGCGACGGGCTTCGCGCACGGACGGGCCGCTCCCGTCACCCTCCTCATCGGCGACCTCGCCCTCCTCCACGACCTCAACGCGCTCGCGCTCGTCCGCACCGTGCGCCATCCGTTCGTGATCGTCGCGGTCAACAACGACGGCGGCGGCATCTTCCATTTTCTCCCCATCGCCCGGCATCCGGAAATCTTCGAACCGTATTTCGGCACGCCGCACGGCCGCTCCTTCGAGCCCGCCGCCCGCATGTTCGATCTCGCCTATGCGCATCCCACCACGAAAGCCGCCTTCGTCGAGGCTTTTCGCGAGGCCCATGCCCGGCGCGCCGGCACGCTCATCGAGGTGCGGACCGACCGTGAGGAGAATCTTGCCCTGCACCGGACCCTCGAATCTCGCGCGGCGGAAGCCGTCGGTTAGCGCCGCGTGGTTTTTGTGGTCGCCCGCCGTTATTATCTTGTCATGAAGACGGATCATCGGGGATCGGGAATGAACGCATCGGAGCAGGCCGAGCAGCGCGTGGTGCGCGCACCCGTGCACCGGGTCGCCGGGGAAACGGTCACACCTGCCTTTGACGAGATCGCCGTGGAAGAGCCGCTCGAGATTCGCCTCGTCTACGGCCCCGCCGACGCGCGCACGCGCCGGCGCCTCTCCGTGACGATGCGGACGCCCGGGCACGACGAAGAGCTGGCGACGGGCTTTCTCCTCGCCGAAGGCCTCCTCCACGTCGCCGGGGATTGCCGCGTGTTCCGGAGTCGCAGCGACGCCTCGGGAGGGGACGTGCTCACGGTCGAACTCGCCGAACACGTCACGTTCCGCCCGGATCGTCTCGAACGACAGTTTTACACGACGTCGAGTTGCGGCGTATGCGGCAAAACGTCCCTCGAAGCGCTCCGCATGGCCGCGTGCTCCGATTTGCCGAAAGACCGTCCCCGTCTCGAGGCGGCGCTCATCCACCGCCTCCCCGAACGGGTCCGCCGCGAGCAGAGCGTGTTCGAGCAAACCGGCGGGCTTCACGCCGCTGCCCTGTTCGATGCCGAAGGTCGGCTCCTCGTCTTACGGGAGGACGTCGGGCGGCACAACGCCGTGGACAAGGTGTTCGGGCACGCCGCGCGCGAGGGTCGGCTCCCGTTCCACGACGGCGTGCTCTTCGTGAGCGGGCGGATGAGCTTCGAACTCGTGCAGAAGGCGATCCTGGCCGGCGCGCCGGTGATGGCGGCCGTCGGAGCCCCGTCGAGTCTGGCGATCCGGCTGGCCCGCGCCTTCGGCGTGACGCTCCTCGGCTTCGTGCGCGAAGGTCGGTACAACGTCTACAGCGCGCCGTGGCGCATTCGCGGTTGCCTCTCCGGAGACGGCGGGGTGCTCGCGCATGCGGCGGCATCTCCTTCATAAAGTGATTCAGCGTCATGAAACTGCGCATCCATGAAAACAGCATCCGTTTACGCCTGAAACCCTCCGAGGTGGAGACCTTTCGGCAAGACGGTAAGGTGGAGGATACCCTGTGGTTTGGCGCGGGGATCTATCTCGCCTATGGTCTGAGAGCGTCCTCGAAAACGGACGTGCTCGAGACGGCCTTCTCCGAGAATCGCCTCCGGATCTTCGTTCCCGAATCGTGGGTGGAGCCGTGGGTGGACTCCGACCGGGAGGGCTTCGAAGGCGTTCAGCCCCTCGACGGTGGGGGCATGATCCGCATCATTGTGGAGAAAGACTACAAGTGTCTCCATCGTCCTTCGACGCAAGCCGACGACGACGTTTTCCCGCATCCTCTGGCTGAAGAAGGCTGATCCCGTTCGAGGCGCCTCGGCCCTGCGAAACCGCCCGTTCCGAGCATATCGACCGACCTCATATGAAAAGCACCCCACGGGAAAAACGCGGCGCGTCCGCATCGTCCGGCGATGGGCGAGCCGTCGCGGCACAGCCTCCGGCTCCCGAGCCTCCTCCCGCACTCGGGGACCCCGGCGGAGCTGCCGCGGGTCCGGCGTCGGTCGCCTCGGCGATGCGGCACGCGTTCGGCGAGATGGGCGTGCGCCGCAGTCTCCACGTGCTGGCCCGCGTCAATCGGAAAGACGGGTTCGACTGTCCGGGCTGCGCCTGGCCCGACCCCGACGGCCGACGTTCGCGCATGGCCGAGTATTGTGAGAACGGAGCGAAGGCGGTGGCGGAGGAGGCCACGAAAAAACGCGCCACGCCCGAGTTTTTCGCCGAGTGGTCCGTCGAAGCACTGTCGCGTCAGTCGGACCACTGGCTCGGCAAGCAGGGGCGGCTGACGCATCCGATGGTGCTTCGGCGCGGGGCGAAGCACTACGCGCCCATCGCGTGGGAAGAGGCCTTCGGCCTGATCGCTTCGCGGCTGAAGTCCCTCGAGACGCCCGACGAAGCCGTTTTTTATACGTCCGGGCGCACGAGCAATGAGGCCGCCTTTCTCTTTCAACTCTTCGTCCGCCTTTACGGCACGAACAATCTTCCCGACTGCTCGAATCTGTGTCACGAGTCGAGCGGGCGAGGACTGAAAGAGGTCATCGGGGTCGGCAAGGGCACCGTGACGCTCCGCGACTTCGAAGAAGCCGAGGTCATCCTCGTCGTCGGTCAGAATCCCGGGACGAACCATCCGCGCATGCTCACGACGCTCCAACGGGCGAAGCGACGAGGGGCGAAGATCCTTCACGTGAACCCGCTTCCCGAGACCGGGCTGAAGCGCTTCCGCAATCCACAGGAGGTCTTCGGATGGCTCGGCAAAGGCACGCAGCTCGCCGACCTCTTTCTACAGGTCCGCATCAACGGCGACGTGGCGCTCTTCAAGGGGCTCATGAAGATGCTTCTCGAAGAGGAGACGCGGCGGCCCGGCGAAGTGCTCGACCTTGCCTTCATCCGGGAGCGCACGGAAGGCTTCGAAGCTTTCGCCGGGGATCTCCGCCGGACGTCGTGGGAGGAACTGGTCGAGGCGAGCGGCATCGGGCGGGAGCAGATGAGCCACGCCGTCGACCTTCTCGCGCCTGCGCGTCGGATCATCCTGTGCTGGGCGATGGGGCTGACGCAGCACAGGAACGCCGTCGCTAACGTGCAGACGATGGTCAACCTGTTGCTTTTGAAGGGGGCCATCGGGAGACCGGGCGCGGGCGCGTGTCCGGTGCGCGGGCACAGCAACGTGCAGGGAGATCGCACCATGGGCATCTGGGCGAAGCCGTCCGACGCTTTCCTCGACCGCCTCGCCGCCGCCTTTGGATGGTCTCCGCCGCGTCGTCCCGGCCTCGACGCCGTCGAAGCCATCGAGGCGATGCACGAAGGCCGGGTGAAGGTCTTTTTCGGCCTGGGCGGCAATTTCCTTTCCGCCTCGCCCGACACCGAATACACCGCCGAGGCGCTTCGCGCGTGCGACCTCACCGTGCACGTCTCCACGAAGCTCAACCGGGGGCACCTCGTCACGGGCGCGGAGGCGCTCATCCTCCCGTGCCTCGGACGCACCGAGCGCGACGCGCAGGCATCCGGCCCGCAGTTCGTCACCGTCGAGAACTCGATGGGCATCGTGCACCCGTCGCGGGGCGACCTCGAGCCGGCGTCCGGACATCTTCTGAGCGAGCCGGCCCTCATCGCGCGCCTGGCGCGGGCTGTCCTCGGCGACGCCGGCCCGGTGGACTGGGAAGCGCTCGCGGCGGACTATGACCGCATCCGGGACCGCATTGCGGAAGTGATTCCGGGCTTCGAGGACTTCAACCGGAGGGTGCGCGAACCGGGCGGCTTCTATCTGCCCAACGCCGCCCGCGAGGGGCGCTTCGAGACGGACTCGGGACGAGCTAAGTTTACCGTGCACGACACTCCCCGCCACGGACTCGAGGACGGGGAATACCTGATGATGACGATCCGCAGCCACGATCAGTTCAATACGACGATCTATGGGCTCGACGACCGGTACCGGGGCGTTCGGGGCGGGCGGCGGGTCGTGTTCGTGCATCCGGAGGACGCGCGTGTGGCCGGATATCGGGCGGGGGATCGCGTGGACCTCGTCTCGACCTATGCGGGCAAGCGACGTGTGGCGGAGGCGTTCACCGTCGTTCCCTTCAGCATCCCGCGCGGGTGCATCGCCACGTATTTCCCCGAGGCGAACGTGCTCGTGCCCGTGCACGAAACCGCTCATAAGAGCAATACGCCCGTGTACAAATCGGTGGTCGTGACCATGCGTCCCGCCGCCGGCGCGTCGGCATGAAGCCGGTCTTCCGGGGCTCCCATTCCCGGGAGAAGACGCCCGTGCGCACGTTCTCCTTCCGAACCGTGGGCGAACCGCGCGAGGAGGCGGTGCTCTTCGTGCATGGATTCATGGGTTCGTCGCGGGACTGGGTGGAGCTGGCGCCCGCCGCGTGTGAGGGCCGATACGGGATTGCGGTCGACCTGCCGGGGCACGGCGCTTCGGTGGGCCTCCCTGCGGAAGCCTACACGCCGGCGGGGGCGTCGGCGGGGCTGGCTCGCGTGCTCGACGATGCCGGCGTGCGCCGGGCCGTGCTCGCCGGCTATTCGATGGGGGGAAGGGTGGCGCTTCATTTTGCGCTCCATCATCCCGAGCGCTGTGCCGGACTCGTGCTCGAATCCGCCTCGCCCGGTCTGGCGCGCGCATCCGAGCGGGCCGTCCGGCGCACGGTGGACGGCCGGAGGGCCGAACGGATGTGCGACGACTTCGGGGCCTTCCTCGACGCCTGGTATCGGCAGCCGCTCTTCGCCTCCCTGGCCCGGCACGAAGGGCTTCGCGAGCGCATGATCGAAGCGCGTCGACGAAACGATCCCGCCGAACTCGCGCGGGCGCTCCGAGGCATGGGGACCGGGGAAATGCCTTCGCTGTGGGAACGGCTTCCGTGCCTGGGGGTTGCTACGCTCGCCCTCGCCGGGGCGCTCGATGCGAAGTATGCGGCCCTTGCCCGACGTGTGGCGCGATCCGCACCGCACGCGACGGCGGCCGTTGTGCCACACGCCGGGCACAACGTGCACGCCGAGCGGCCCGATGCGTATCTTACCCACCTCCGCGCGTTCCTTCAGAACCTATCCGTCTGAATCAAACCCTTTCGATATGTCGAAAAAGCACCATTTTACCCATCGACCGCAGGTGTCCGGGCCGTTTCAATGGGCGGACGCCGGATCGTATACCGACATCAAGTATCACAAAGGCGTGCCCGGGACCAACACCGAGGGCATCGCGAAGATCACGATCAACCGTCCCGAGGTGCGCAATGCGTTCCGCCCGCTCACGGTCAGGGAGATGATGCATGCCCTCGGAGAGGCGCGGGACGACCGGAGCGTCGGCGTAATCGTGCTCACCGGCGAGGGGCCCGATGCTTTCTGTTCCGGCGGCGATCAGCGCATCCGGGGGGATCACGGGTACAAAGAGGCCGACGATCCTTCGATGCAACGGCTCAACGTGCTCGATTTTCAACGGATGATCCGGACGTGTCCGAAGCCCGTCATCGCGATGGTGGCCGGATGGGCCGTCGGCGGCGGGCACGTGCTGCACGTGCTGTGCGACCTGACCATCGCCGCGGACAACGCCAGGTTCATGCAAACGGGCCCGAAGGTCGGCTCCTTCGACGGCGGATACGGGGCGAGCTATCTTGCGCGGATCGTCGGGCAGAAGAAGGCGCGGGAGATCTGGTTCCTCTGCCGTCCCTACGATGCGCGCCAGGCGGAGGCGATGGGCCTCGTCAATACGGTCGTCCCGCTCGAAGCGCTCGAACGCGAGACCGTTCAGTGGTGCCGCGAGATTCTTGCCAACTCGAACATTGCCATCCGGATGCTCAAAGCCGGGCTGAACGCGGACTGCGACGGGCAGGCGGGGCTTCAGGAGCTCGCCGGTCACGCCACGATGCTCTTCTACATGACGGAAGAGGGCCAGGAGGGGAAGAACGCCTACCTCGAAAAACGCCCGCCCGAGTTCGACCGGGATGGGTATCGTCCCTGAGTCTCCTGAACCAGCGAAACGGTTATGGAAGCGACCCCGGCGCGGCGTCCTTCGCGGCTGAAGGTGTGGATGTGGGCGGCTCGCCCGAAGACGTTGTGGGCGGCCTTCTCGCCCGTGCTCGTCGGCGTGGCGATGGCGGCGGGGGACCACGCGGCGCATCCGCTCTCGGCGGTGCTTGCGATGATCGGGGCGGTGCTCATCCAGGTAGGCACCAATTTTTATAACGACTACGCCGACTTCGAGAAAGGAGCCGACACGAGCGAGCGAAAAGGGCCGCTTCGGGTGACGCTGGCGGGACTCGTGCGCCCCGAGGCCATGAAACGCGCTACGTTCGTCACCTTCGCTCTCGCGGTCGCGGCAGGGGGGTATCTCATGTGGCGCGGCGGTTGGCCCATCGTGATCATCGGCGTGAGCGCGATCCTCTTCGGCCTGCTCTATACGGCGGGACGGTATTCGCTCTCGTATCTGGGCATCGCCGATCTCTTCGTGCTCATCTTCTTCGGGCCCGTAGCCGTCGGGGGAACGTATTACGTGCAGGCGCTCACGCTGCCCCCCGAAGTGCTCGTCGCGGGGATCGCGCCCGGACTCCTGTCGGTGGCGATTCTTCTCGTCAACAACATTCGCGACGTGGACGAAGACCGGGCGGCGGGGAAGCGGACGCTCGTCGTGCGGCTCGGCAGGAGCTTCGGCGTGGGGCTCTATGCATGCTGTGTCGGCACGGCTTTGTTCGTGCCGGTGGCGCTTTATCTGTGGGATGGAAGCCATCCGTGGGCTATGGCGACGGTCGCGCTCTTGCCCCTCGCGGTTGCTTCCGTGAGAAAGCTAAGGGCCGTCCGGGATCCGCGCGCACTCAACCCGCTTCTGGGGGAGACGGCCCGGCTGCTCCTTCTCTACAGCCTCGTCTTCTCCGTCGGATGGATCGTTTGAGGACGGGATGAAGCTGACGGCGTACGATATCTATCGCTTTCGACTCCCGCTCGCGCGTCCCCTTCGGCTGAAGGAGGGGACGGTCGCTTTCCGTGAGGGAAGTCTCGTGCGGTTGCGTGCGGCCGATGGGCAAGCGGGCTGGGGCGAGGTCGCGCCGCTCCCCGGTTTCAGTGCGGAGACGCTCGTCGCGGCGGAGGCGGACCTCGCGCGCGTGATCAACACGTTGGGGCGCGAGGTGTGGCCGGACGAACCGGCGGCGCTGCTTCGCGCGCTCGGGGTGTGGATGGACGTGCTCGATCCGCTGCCTTCGGTCCGCTTCGGTCTCGAACTCGCGATGATGAACCTCTCCGCCGCCTCACGAGGCGAACACCTACCCTCGGCGCTCTCGCATCGGGCGCGCTCTTCGATCCCGGTGAACGCCTTGATCATGGACGATGCGGATCTCGAAGCGGAAACCGATCGGGTGCAGGCGGGCGGCTACGGCGTGATCAAGCTCAAGGTGGGGCGGCGACCGGTGGCGCGAGACGTCGAGCGGGTGCTGCGGGTGCGCGCGCGGCTCGGTCCGGACGTGTCCCTTCGCCTCGACGCCAACCGCGCGTGGGACCCGCCCACGGCGAGGGCCTTCGCAGACGGCGTGTGCGGCGCGCGGGTCGTCTATGTCGAAGAGCCGCTTGTGGATCCTGCCGGGCTTGGCGACCTCGCGGCGCGCACGGGGTTGCCTGTCGCGCTCGACGAGACGATGCCGGGGCTCGATCCGAAGGCGCTCTCCGAGCATCGGTATGCCCGGGCGGTTGTCCTCAAGCCCACCCTGTGCGGCGGCCTCACGAAGACGCTCCGCCTGGCTTCTGCGGCGACGGCCCTCGGGATGACCCCGGTGCTGAGCTCGGCGTTCGAGTCCGGTGTCGGCACGCTCGGGGTGGCGGCGCTCGCGGCCTGTGCGGGGAGCGAAGAGACGGCGGCGGGGCTCGACACCTATCGGCGATTCCGGGAGGATGTGCTCGAGCTTCCGCTTACCCTCTCGAGCCGGATCTCGGTCGCCGATCTCTGGGGCGCGCCTCATCGCGTGCGCCCGGACGCCCTCGAAACGATTGCCGGAGGACGCCTGTGAAGCACCCGGATCACACGGGAACCGAGATGCCGTGCCCGCTCCGCAAGTGGGCCGAAAACGCTCCGAGCCGCCCCGCCGTCCTCGCCGCACACGAGGCGGTGCGATACGGCGAGCTCGACCGGCGCGTCTCGGCGGCGGCGGCGGGGCTCCGAGCGCGCGGGCTGCGGACCGGCGACCGCGTGGCGATGCTTTTTCCACCCGGCATCGAATATCTCACGATCATGCTCGCCCTCTTCCGGCTCGGGGCGACGGTGTGCCCGCTGAGCACGAGGTTGCCGGAGCGAGGCGTCAGGG
>Ga0256841_1003172_pt1 | contig 12490 bp, 15 predicted proteins | sample 356308metaG_FD_185971 | JGI IMG/M metagenome (GOLD analysis project Ga0256841, IMG submission 185971) | Hydrothermal vent microbial communities from Mid Atlantic Ridge, Atlantic Ocean - 356-308 | ecosystem: Environmental > Aquatic > Marine > Hydrothermal vents | place: Atlantic Ocean: Mid...
ATTGAGCAGAAGGCTTGCCATGGGTTTGCCCACGATATTGCTGGCACCCACGACACAGACATCTTTCCCCTGAAGGTCTATGTCGTACTCTTCGAACATTTTCATCACACCCAGGGGTGTACAGGCAACGAAGCTGTCAAGTCCCGTTACGAGGCGTCCGACATTGTAGGCATGGAAGCCGTCCACATCTTTTTTGGGGTCGATCACTTCGAGGATCTTGTCCGTATCGATGTGCTTTGGCAGAGGAAGCTGGACCAGAATACCGTCTATACGTGGATTGGCATTCATCATTTCAATGGTTGCGATGATCTCATCCTGGGAGATAGTTTCAGGCATGTTATGGGTGATAGAGTAGAATCCGACCTTCTCGCAGGCTTTTGCTTTCATCTTGACATACGCATGGCTTGCCGGGTCATCTCCGATGAGCAGTACGGCAAGACCGGGAACGATATTTTTGACCTGCTTGAGTTCTTCTACCTCTTTTGCGACATTCTCCTGCACTTTGAGTGCCAGGCTTTTACCATCGATAAGTTGCATGGATGTGACCTTGTAATGAATTTTAGGGTAGTATTATAGCCAAATTAGTTTAGGGCATTTCCTGCAATGCTTTTAAAGGATCGGAAACGATGAAACGATTGCTTTTTCTTTTGCCGTTTTTACTGCATGCCAATGAAGATTTCATTTCTCATTACGAATATGGCGAAATGCTCTACCAGCAGCCGCGGGGTGTCTCTTGTGCCCAATGCCACGGTGAGAATGGAGAGGGGAAGGTGATTGTCGAGTTCAGGGATATTCACGGCAAAAAAGTCCTCAGAGGGCCTGATATACGCAAAGAGAGCTTCGCTTCCATGCTCAATTCCGTTAATAGCTACCATAAGATCATGCCGCGCTACTATCTGACTGACGAAGAGGTAAAGGCGATCTATGACTATCTTCAGGAGAAGAACAGAGATTATCTCTGTGAGAATGAAGAGGAGAATGCTACCCGGTAGGGTGTTTTGGCATAACTGTGCTGATAATTAGGTTATAATTGTCCGATCTTAATTTTGAAGGATAGCATCATGCAGTTTCATAGAACATTTCTACTCTTTACCTTGGGCGGCAGCCTGGCGCTGGCCTCTTCTCTGGCGGTCTACCAGGACAGTGCCCGTTACACCTTCTCTCCGGGAAATGACGGTTTCATCGGGTTTGCAAGAAATGCCACGGCAAAATGCAAGGGCAGTACGGTAGCGCTGGAACCGAGGATAGACTGTCCCGAAGATGCAAGACTCTGCAAAGAACTTTCCTCGTTGAAAGAGACAGAAAAAGCGCATAAAGCCGTTCAAGCCAATATTGCGGTACTCAAGACCTTTGTTTCTTTGCCCCAGCCCACCTCACTTGATGCCCAAAGCTGGATAGAAGCGGCCCGGCGTATCGGCAAAGAGCAGGCAGAACTCACTGCAAAAGAGTCTCTTCTTGAAAGGAAGTTCCTGCTTGAGACGAAATCCTTTGGGAAACAGGCACCGACACAGCAGGCGCTCTACCTGCACACAACGTGTCCTGAAGAGATCACCCTTGAACTTCCGTACGGACAGCTCTCCTTTTCCACCTATTATAAAGCGGACATCGGTGAAGGCAAAGAGATCGGTGTGACACAGTATCTTGCATTGACGAACCGGAGCGGCATCGATATGAAAGCGCAGAAGGCTACCTTCTATTACCGTCAGGCTCACCGTTACATCTCCCCCGTGCACTTCTCCCCATGGATCGTACGCAAATATGAACCCGAGATGAAACGGTACTATGTAAAAAAGGCGGTACAGAGGGTGCAGGCCGATGAACCGATGGTGCAGATGGCTGCAGCTGCGGTAAAGAATGCTTCGGCACCGGCAGCCCAATACCTCTCGGCACGAGAGTATCAGATAAACGATCTTCTCCTGCCTTCCACAGGAGAGCCTGTCAACGTAAAAGTCACTGCCTGGAAAGCACCGATGAAGTGTATGCTGAGAGCCTATCCGTACAGGAACCGTACCGCGTTCAGGGTCTGCTCGTTCAAACCGAAAACACAGATAGAGAACAACCGCTGGAAGATCAGCAACGGTGAGCGTATTGTCAACGACCGGGCTGTCGGGGAATATGATGAGGAAGTCTATCGTCTCTATACTGCAACGGACCCCGACGTGAAGATCGTCCGAAAGCCACTGGTAAAAAAAGAGCGCACGACCGGGATCTTTGGAAGCACGGTACGAAAAAAGGACGGATACACTCTCCTCCTGACCAACAAATCTGACAAAATAAAAGAAATGATCGTCACGGAACGCATACCTGCTTCTACCACAGAAGAGATCAAGGTGAAATTGCTCGCTGTCAAGTCGGACGGAAAAGTCGATTATGATGTTTCAAAAGAGGGAAAGATAGAGATGCACATAGCACTCAAAGCACATGAAAGCAAAAAAATAGAGATTTTGTTTGAAATATCTTATGATAAAGATGTGAAGATAAAATATTAATTTTAAGGAAAAAAAAGGAGGGGATTCCCGACCGGAGCCGGGAGGCGGAAAGATTAGAGTGGTGTGACGTTCTCAGCCTGTGGGCCTTTTTGGCCTTCACCGATCTCGAATGTTACTGCTTGACCTTCAGCGAGAGTCACACGACCGCCGCTTTCATTGTTTACCTGACGGAAATGTACGAATACATCGCTCCCACCGTTCTCTTGCTGGATAAATCCATAACCTTTTTCATCGTTGAACCATTTTACTGTTCCATTTACCAATTCTGCCATTGTATAGCCTTTGTGATTTAAATTTGTGAAAACATTTAAATAGAGAGTCTTTCGGGGGCTTGCAGGGTCTAAACACTAACATAACACACGAAAGATGAACTCGATCCTCATCTTTCATCAGGTATATTGTAGCTTCTTTTCTTAGGCTTTAGCTTATTTTATTAAATTTTTTTATAAAAGATAATATTTTTCACTATATTAGGGTAAAAGACAAAGCGTATCATTCTTTTTTAAGTAGATTTTTGAGAAAAGTTTCCCGTTCTTCGATCCCCAGGAGTGTTTTTCGTGTCAGGTCGGGGTAGATGCCGCCAAGTCCTTTTCCGTCATTGCCATGGCATCCGCCGCAGACACTGGTGTAGAACATCTCTGCATCAGGAGTATAGGGCTTTTTACACTGTTTGCCGGAAAGACTCAAGACGTAGCAGGCGATCTTGGGTGCATCTTTAGGAGAAACATAGCCGCCTTCCATTTTTCCGCCTTTAAAATGAAACTGCCGGGAACCATGGTTGATAACATAGATGATGTATTCTTTGGCATACGGGGTGGTATGAAGTCTGTCGAGCTCTTCCTGTGCATGCTGCGTATGATGGATCTGTGTATGTTTTCTGTACGTACTGCTTTTTTCTGTTTTGGGAGGAAGTGTCTGTTTGGATACAGCATTATAGAAAGCATAAAGAAGTACGAATATTACAGCCAGCAAGGGAGCTTTGTGTTTCACATGTTGCCTTGCATGTATCGGCTAGCGTAAAGGCCCGACCGTATAGGGTACGACCAAAGGAAAGAAATGTATTTTTCTGTCAGTCCATTTTTCATTAATGTTATACATCCGCAGTACTGCATCCGCTCAGCATCCCTATTGCGGCAACTGTGAGCAGAAGTGTACTGATGCGAGCCATTAGACGACCTGGGAGAGTTTCACCATAATGTCGTTGGCCTCTTCAGCGGCTTTTTTGGCCAGTCTTTCCACATCTACTTTGGATTTGGCATAAAGATGGGTCAACTCTTTTTCTGTCTCTTCCCAGGCCTCTTCGGCATCCATTTTGGCTAAATGGGCTTTGACCTCAGCCATATCCAGATCCTGTGCAGTATCCCTGGAGAGGGTATAGAGAAAACTCTCGGCGCTGTCACGTACATTTTCAAGCATATCACGCGCTTCCATCATGCCCAGATGGCTTTTGAGTTCTGCTTCCTCTTCGGCAATCTTCAGTTTTGCCTTGATCTTTTCAAAGTATTTCTTGAGATCTTTCCACAGATCGCCAGCCTCTTCTGAGAGGTCATCGCTCATATCCTCGATCTTCTCTTCCAGTGTATCTATGCTTTCTTTTGCCTTCTCGACAAATTCGTCATACTCATGCTTCATCTACGTCTCCTTCTTTTTAATCATTTTAGGATTATAACATGCCATCGTTAACAGTTTATATCATTGATCCTGGCTCACTCTTAGACGACATAGAGCAAAATGGCAAAAAAATGCAGTATGGATCCAAGCATCACAAAGAGGTGCCAAATGGTATGAAAATGGGTGATGTTATCTTTAACATAAAAGAAGACACCGCTGCTGTATGCCAGACCTCCTGCAACGACAAGCCAAAAGCCAACAGGGTCGATATGTGTTTTAAAGGTATGGAAATCAAGAACGATCAGCCATCCCATGACCAGATAGGCGATCAGCGAAAGCAGTTCGAACTTTCCGGGGAAGAGGAATATCAAGACCATGCCGATAAGAGCGATACCCCATTCGAGCCCAAAGAGTACCCAGCCCATTGTACCGCCTACACAAACGAGTGCAATAGGGGTGTATGAGCCTGCGATCAAAATATAGATCGCGGCATGATCGAACTTCTGAAAGAGCTGTTTGGCAGAATGGTGGGTAAGTGCATGATAGAGGGTGGAACTGCCGTAAAGGATCACAAGGGAAGAACCATACACAGCTGCAGAAGTCACATGCAGCGCTGTATGCCTGTGCATGACCGAGAAAGTGACCAGAAGTACCAAGGCAGAGATGCTGAGTGCCAACCCTATACCGTGGGTAACAGCATGCCATATCTCTTCGATAATGGAAAAATCATTGACCTGGTTGTTCATGGTTTATCCAATTCATCCAGCCATGCCTGTACCTCCGCATCGCTGGGCATCTTCCAGTCGGCTCTCGGACTGAGAGAAATGGTTCCCACTTTCGGCCCGTCAGGTATACAGGAGCGTTTGAACTGTTGGGTGAAGAAACGTTTCAAAAAGACCTTCAGCCATTTTGTCACCGTTTCTTCATCGTATTTATGATCAAACGCTTCCAGGGCAAGAAAACGTATCTTTGAGGGTTTTGCACCATATTTGATAAAATGGTAGAGGAAAAAGTCATGCAGTTCGTAAGGGCCGACGATGCTTTCTGTCTCCTGGACGATCTCGTCATCGCTGTGGGGCAGCAGCTCAGGACTGATGGGTGTATCGAGAATATCGTCTATGATATCAGCGATCTTTGCATTGGACTTGTAATATTCGATGACATATTTGATAAGTGTCTTGGGGATACCGGAGTTGAGTGCGTACATGCTCATATGGTCACCATTGTAAGTGCTCCAACCCAATGCGATCTCGCTGAGATCCCCTGTACCGATGACCAGACCCCCCTCTTTGTTTGCCATATTCATTAATATTGAAGTGCGTGCCCGTGCCTGCACATTCTCGTAGGCCACGCTCAGGTCGGCAGGGTCATGGTCTATGGCATTGAATTCTTGCATGGAAAGTGCGGTGATATCCACTTCCTTCAGTGTGACGCCGAGTGCTTTACAGAGTTCGACGGCATTGCTTTTGGTACGGCTTGTCGTTCCGAAGCCCGGCATTGTGACCGCGATGATATTTTTATGTGCCCAATCCATCATTTCAAAAGCTTTGCATGTAGAGAGCAGGGCGAGTGTAGAGTCAAGCCCCCCGCTGATACCGATGAGCGCTTTTTTGATGTGTGCATGCTCCATGCGTTTGATCAATCCGTGTGCCTGAATGTGGACGATCTCATCACAACGGGCTTTCTTGTCTGCATACGCAGAAGGAACGAAAGGTGTCGGGTCGATCTTGCGCTGCAGTTGGGTGATCCGGGGGAGTGCCCCCAGTTTGACCATACGTGTTTTCTTGCGGCGGCCGTCGCTGTAGCTTGACTCGTTTATGCGCAGCCAGCGGAGCCGTTCCAGATCGACATCCGCTGTGACGAGATGGCTCTCCGTACGGAAGCGTTCATTCTGTATCAGTGTCGTACCGTATTCGGCAATGAGTGCATGCCCGCCGTACACGGTATCTGTTGTACTCTCTCCCACACCGGCAGAAGCATAGACGTAGCTAGCCATGCAGCGTGCGCTCTGTGTACGTACCAGTTCTTCACGGTATTCGTGTTTGCCGATAAGTTCGTTGCTGGCACTGAGGTTGAAGAGCACATTTGCACCGTTGCTTGCCATGTGGCAGCTTGGCGGAGTGACTGCCCAGAGGTCCTCACAGATTTCTACGCCGAAAGTCATCTCTTTACTGTCCGTGAAAAGAAGATCGACACCGAAAAACACCTCTTCTCTCAGTATTTCTGTTGTTGTCCTGACAATATCACGCCCGCTGACAAACTGGCGTTTCTCGTAGAACTCTTTCTTGTTGGGAAGGTAGGATTTGGGGATGATCCCGAGTATTTTTCCTTTCTGAAGTACGGCAGCACAATTGTAAAGCCTGTCTGCTTCCAAGTGCGCTATACCAAGGATCACAACAGTATCGGTATCTATTATATTATTTAATATATTTTGAAGCTGTTCGTTTTGGGCAGCAAGCAGGGTCTGATTGAGAAAAAGATCACTGGCAGTGTATCCTGTCAAAGACAGTTCAGGAAATACAATGACACTGGCCTCTTTTATTGCTGCTTCATGAATGAGGGCAAGGATCTCTTCGGTATTTTTCTGCGGGTTTGCTACGGTGGTTTTGTTGACTGCTGCCGCGACTCGGTAGTATCCGTACATGAAACAATTCCTCTCTATCTGTAGTAGGGTGGATTCATCCACCATGTATCCCAAGTTATGAAGGCGGGCAAACCCGCCCCCACGCATGTTTTGCAAGAAAGGGAAATATATTATGCTTTCTCTGCGTGTATCTCGATTCCCAGAATGTCATCATTCTGCTCGATGTTGTCAAGGACCATGAAACTCTCTGTATCATCCTCTTCTATCGCACCGAAGACCGTATGTACTCCGTCAAGGTGCGGACATGGTGCAAAACAGATGAAGAACTGGCTTCCGCCTGTGTTCGGCCCTGCATGCGCCATGGAAAGTGTTCCTCTTCTGTGGGGATGGTGACTCGTATCTGTCTCACAGTCTATCTGCCAGTCCGGTCCGCCGGTACCTGCCATGGCAGGGTTGCCTGTAGGGCCGGAGTGAGGGCATCCTCCCTGTGCCATGAAACCGGGGATGACCCTGTGGAACTTCAGGTTGTCATAGAATCCTTCATTGGCCAGATGTGCGAAGTTCGCTACGGTATTGGGTGCATCATCAGGATAAAGTTTGATCCAAATGTCGCCTTTGTTCGTTTTGATCTTCGCGTACTGATAGGTGTCCATTACATCCTGGGGGATGTCATATCTTTTTGATTGTTTTCCAAACATGTTGTTTAGTCCTTAGTTATTAAATTTAGGGTAATATTATACCAATATAAAATTAGGAGCTGTATATGGAATTGTGTGTCGCACTCGATCTGCCCTCGGCAGAAGAGAATCTTGCACTTGCGGAGTCGCTCAAAGACTACAATGTATGGATGAAAGTGGGTTTTAGAGCCTATATACGTGACGGAAAACCGTTCATCGAGGCACTCAAGACGATCAACCCTGATTTCAGGATCTTCCTCGATCTAAAACTCTACGATATTCCCAATACGATGGCTGATGCCGCCGAGGAGATCGCCAAACTGGGCGTGGATATGTTCAATATCCATGCCAGTGCCGGTGCCGTCGCTATGAAAACGGTGATGGAACGGCTTTCTTCCTATGAAAAACGCCCTCTCGTTCTGGCCGTCACAGCTTTGACCTCATTCAGTGAAGAGACTTTCAGAATGATCTACGAAAAAGGCATCGATGAAAAAGCCGAGCAGTTTGCCAGAATGGGTTATGAGAACGGCTTGGACGGTGTGGTCTGTTCAACTTTTGAAAGCAGGGCGATCAAAAATGCCACGAGTCATGATTTCTTGACCCTGTGTCCGGGTATCAGACCGTTCGGAGAAGATGCAGGCGATCAGCAGCGTGTGGCTACTTTGGAACTTGCCCATGAAGAGGGGGTGGATTATCCGGTAGTGGGAAGGCCCATTTACAAAGCGCAGGACCCTAAACAGAAAGTAGAAGAGATCCTCAAGGTAATGGCTGCTTTTTAACTATTTATTCCTGAGTGCTTTGGCTTTTTGCGGGTCTGCCAGATGGGTAGCATGCTTCATTCCCTGAATCATGAAATAGGCGCCTACTGCAAAGAGAGCCAAAATAAGAAGAGGTGCGATTTTTTGAAACATTGGGTATCCTGAAATATTTTTTTAAATCATACACTAAAAAGTCTTTTTTAAGCTTTGGTTTAAGGCAAATGCATTATAATCCCACTCACAAAACCACATACGGACAGTTGGGTGAGTTGGCTGAAACCACATCCCTGCTAAGGATGCGTACTCGTAAGGGTACCGAGGGTTCGAATCCCTCACTGTCCGCCATTTAAATCTCCTGAATTTTATCATCTCAAATATTGAATTTTCAATTATATTTATGCACTTGTTTTAAAATCTCTTTTTTTTAGGTAAAATAATCCAAAGAAGGCTTAAAAGGGAAGATGGATGTTTGGAAATATGAGAAAAGAGATAGGGTTGAGTGGTGCTGCATCGCTGGTTGTCGGTGTATTCGGTTTTTTATTTTTACAGATGACATCCCTGCAATCACTCTTGCTGATATTCCTCTTTATGGCTTATCTTCTGCTTGTACTTTACATTTATAGAGAGTATATGCATAGTAAACGTCCGCAAAAAAAAGAGAAGACCGTACCCGAAGAAAAATATAAACTTCTCAAAAATAAACTTGATGCGGCCACGGCCAAAGCGGACACACTTGAAAAAGAATCAAAAACCACAGAAATGTTCCTTGCGAGTATGTCACATGAAATACGTACCCCGCTCAACGGCATCGTTGGTCTGACGGAATTACTCGATGGTACGGAACTGACACAGGAACAGAAAGAATTCGTTTCGATGATACGGGAAAGTTCATACAATCTCAATGTCATCGTCAATGATATCCTTGATGTATCCAAGATCAATGCCGGAAAAATGGAACTTGAGAGTATCCCTTTCAATCTTTTTGGAAAAGTAGAAGCCTCCTTGGGTGTATTTGTACCGAAGATAGAAGAAAAAGGGATCACCCTCAATCTTTTTACCGATCCGAAAATCCCCAAAATGCTTATGGGTGATCCGACAAGATTGTCGCAGGTCATCAGCAATCTTGTCAGCAATGCCTTGAAATTTACGGACAAAGGCGGGAAGATCGACGTCCGCGCGGAATACCTGAAAAAAAAGAATGATACGGTAAGCCTGAAAATATCGGTAAGCGATACGGGAATAGGGTTGAGCAAAGCACAGCAGGCCAAGATATTTAAAGCATACGGCCAGGCGGATGCAAGTACTACAAGAAAATCCGGCGGAACAGGTCTGGGATTGACCATTTCCAGCAAGATCATTGAAGCGATGGGCGGCAAGCTGCGTGTGAAAAGCAAAGAAGGCGAAGGGTCGACCTTTTATTTCACTTTGACCCTGCCAAAGGCAGCACAGCAGGAAGAAACGGCGGACATAGCCAAAGATCTTTATGTCGGTGCTGTTCTTTCAGAAAATGACCCTCAAAGCCGATGCGGGAATATATTGCGTACCTATATTGAATATTATGGCGCCCAATATCAGGCCTATACGTGCGAGGAGATATTTACCGCGTTGCTTCCCGATGTCCTCCTGGTAGACCATCATTGCGTGGACGGGGAGACGCTTGAACGTTTTGCCAAACTCAATTGCAGGAAAGTATTGCTGACAACAAGTGCACGACAGGGAACGCTCGGCAACGAGCGCAATGTTTTTGATGAAGTCATCTACATGCCTGTCAGTTTTGAAAAGATAGGAACGATCCTTCAGCACAAAGCAGAGAAGATACACCGTATTCCGCAGCCGGCAGCAAAGAAAAAAAGATTTGACAATCTTCATATACTCGTTGCCGAAGACAATCCTATCAATCAGAAACTCATTAAGATAGTCTTAGAGAATTTCGGTCTGAAAGTAACGCTGGCATCCGATGGGGAAGAAGCTGTAGCATTGCGTAAAAAAGAAGCGTATGATATGGTCTTTATGGATATTCAAATGCCGAAAATGGGAGGTGTGGAAGCGACACATGAGATCTTGGCCTATGAAGAGGCCCAGGGGGTGCCGCATGTACCGATCATTGCCCTCACTGCCAATGCACTGTCCGGTGACAAAGAGAAATATATGGCAGAGGGGATGGATGATTATGCAACCAAGCCCTTGGACCTTGAACGTATTGAGAAACTTGTTTCCGAGTATTGTGATGTAACGAAAGGGTGATCAGAGATTTCGGGATTCTTTTCTCCGTTCTTCACCGGTGTACAGGTAGTGTGTAAGATCTCTGAAGTCCTTTTCCAGGCTGACGCCGGCCAATGTTTCAAATGTTTTAAAATCATTGCTTTTGACCGTAAAAGCAAGTTCGCTCACATGCACCATGCTCCCGCCGCGGGAGGTCGTCTCCTTTTGAAAAACGACATAGGCTGATTCGATCTCTCTGCTGTCCTCTCCATAACGGTAGCGCAGGAATTTGGGATGCAGTCCGTATGCTGCGATCTGTTCGATCTTGCCTTGTTTTTCTTCTGTGCCGGAAGCAGCTTCATCAGGGTCGAAGTATTGGGATGTGATGATCTGGTTGAATGTCCTTCCCGGAGCTTCTTTTTCTTTTGTTTCTTCTTGTTTCAAAAACAGTTTTTTGAATATGTTGAACATAGGCCTCTTTCCCTTTCTATTTTTTGATTCTATATCATTTTTCATAATAGCTTTATGAAGTGCGGCCATAGCTGGATATTTTGGTATAATTCCATAAATATTAATAGCCCTAAAAAAGTGAGTATATGTGAATCTTCCCCAAACCAATGATTTTTCAACACTTCTTCTCAATGATACACCCCTCATAGATGTACGTGCACCCATAGAGTTCAAAAAGGGATCTTTCCCCGCTGCTTTCAATCTGCCGCTCATGGATGACAAAGAGAGAGAAGAAGTGGGTACCTGTTACAAGAAAGAAGGCGGGAAAGCTGCCCTTGAACTGGGACACAGATTGGTGAGCGGAGAGCGTAAAAAAGCGCGTATCAGGGTATGGAGTGATTTTATAGACAAGCATCCCGATGCGGTACTCTACTGCTTTAGAGGAGGGGACCGTTCGCGTATCTCCCAGGAGTGGCTGCATGAAGCGGGGATTGACATTCCCCGTATCAAAGGCGGATACAAAGCCTTCAGACGTTTTATCCTTGATGAGCTGGAAACGATAGATACAAAATGCACACCTGTTGTTCTTGGCGGTACAACGGGGTCGGGAAAAACGATCCTTCTGAAAAAAATAGAGCAGAGTGTGGACCTTGAAGGACTGGCCAAACATCGGGGTTCCGCTTTTGGCCGGCAGATAGAACCGCAGCCTGCACAGATAGATTTTGAACATCGGCTTGCCCGGGCACTTTTGAAACAGACGCAGAAGGGGGCAAAGCAGATCGTCATGGAGGATGAAAGCAGGAGGATAGGAAGACTTGAGATCCCCCGTACACTTTTTTCCTATTTGCATGAAGCCCCTCTTGTGATACTGGATGTCCCGATGCACAAGAGGGTAAGAACGATCTTCGATGAGTATGTCAGCGGTTTTCAGGAACAGTTCATGGTCCGTTTTGGAAAGGAAGAAGGTATGAGATCATGGGAAGAGGCCATGCTGCGGAGTTTTAATGCGATCAGCAGGAAACTCGGCGGTGAAAGATATGCCAAAATGCTCTCCTGGTTCGATGATGCTTTGAAGATGCAGAGGGAGACGGGCAGTTCCAAAGGGCATGATCTCTGGATAGAAGCACTGCTTCGTGAATATTACGATCCGATGTACGAATACCAGATAGAACAAAACAGGGAGCGTATCGTCTTTCGAGGAGACGAGGGGGAAGTACTGGATTATTTGACCCAAAGGACAGCACCATGATAGAGATCCCGCATTTCGGAAATATCGATATTGAGAACATCCTTTTTGACTATAACGGTACATTGGCAACAGACGGACATTTGAATCCTGAGACGGAAAGGCTTTTGATAAAGATATGCGGAGAATATAAAGTGTATGTCATTACTGCCGATACTTTCGGTACGGTCAAAGAGGCACTTCAGGATTTTGATCTTCAGGTACTGGTGTTGGCAAGTGCGGACCATACGGCTGAAAAAGCAGCATTTCTCACAAAACTGGGCAAAGAAAAGACCGTTGCTCTGGGAAATGGGAACAACGATGCCAAAATGCTTGAAGAAGCTCTCCTTTCTTTTGCCGTGATGGGAGATGAAGGCTGCAGCAAAGAGACACTCCTGGCATCGGATATTGTGGTAAAAGAGATCGTCTCAGCGATGGGAATGCTTCTTAATCCCAAACGGCTTATCGCGACTCTACGGAGATAGTTTTTCCTT
>Ga0256841_1003173_pt1 | contig 12484 bp, 12 predicted proteins | sample 356308metaG_FD_185971 | JGI IMG/M metagenome (GOLD analysis project Ga0256841, IMG submission 185971) | Hydrothermal vent microbial communities from Mid Atlantic Ridge, Atlantic Ocean - 356-308 | ecosystem: Environmental > Aquatic > Marine > Hydrothermal vents | place: Atlantic Ocean: Mid...
GAGAGGTTAAAGAAACGTCATGTAGATGAGAGCGCGCGCAATAATCATGTCCCCGGAGGATCCCAACGGTACTAAACATGAAAGCACTCATCGTAAGCCTCCTCGGTGTCATCGCGCTCCTGCTATTCTTCATCGCCATCGGCGTCAACTCCGTCCACAGACTCATGGTGCCCGACGGCATCCGCCTGGAGGGGGACAGTGCATTCGTCAAGGCTCTGATAATCATAAGCGACCCCATACAGTATGTGGGAGGTCCGCGAAAGGGCCGAAGAGGAGCGACTGGGCCTGAAGCCCAAGATCAAGCGCTGGCTGTCAGAGGACGGGTATGAGTAGCAGTATACGAGGACGGATAGCACTAACATCGATATGTGGGTGGAGCGGAGTAGAGAAGCTTACGACCTTGATTACTACCCCATCGAGCACGTCTTCGTTAAGTGATCCCCGGCGGCGAGGTTATAAATCGGCGGGGTCATGTGTTTAGGGATGGAGAGCGGCTAAACAGAACCAATGAACATGAAAGCATCGCTTTTCCTGGTGGCCAGCCTACTTTTGTGCGCCCCATCGCAGGCACAGCCGGACACCACCTCCGACGACACTACCGTCACCCGCATCGAATACACGCGTCTCGACCAAATCCGGAAGAGCCATTCGGCCTTTCTGTTCGGATCATCTGGTCACATTGTTTTCAAGCTCGTGCGCCTGCGTAACATGACCACCGACGAAAATCTATACGGCGTGGAAATCGAGATAGATCGCTCCGAGGACAAGGTGGCGGCCACGACGCTGGCCTTCGGCAACCTCGGCAGCCTGTGGGGAAGCTCGGCGGGCGTCACGATGCAGAACATCCGGAGAAGAGGGTACATCTTCCTCGGGAGAGAGGACCTGAAACATGTGATCTCCTTTTTGAACGAGGTCATCGGCTCGACGGGGCGAGAGCAGGATAAATTCCTCCTCTACAAAATCGCGCTCCCGGGCGGGTTCGAGATGGGGATGATGTATGACATCGATGGGGAGGAGTCGGCTATGCCCACCAGCAGGGGAGCGAGGCGCCGTGCCGTGCGGAAGGTGTCTACCAAGTGGAAGTTCATCTTCACGGCTGATTCCGTGTCCTACACGATGGGGCATCAGGACGGCATCGAGATGCTCCAGAGGCTCAATAATTTTAGTCAGTACATCGCAGAACAGGGAGGTTAAAGAGCCCCTGTGACTGCTGTTCAAACACCCCACCTCCGCCTCTCCGTCGGCCTCGAAGCCGTGGACGACCTCGTCCGCGACCTCGAAGCGGCCCTCGAAGCGGCGCACGTCCTGATGCCGGCGACTTCGTGAAGCGCCCGGAGGTCGTTGGGGCCTCCCGCGCGTCGTGATCATCGGGCGAATCGTTGGCCTCACTCGTGTCGGGGGAATGCATCGTCCGCCGGCAAGCGGCCATAGCCCCCGTCAGGCCACCGTTCCCGCAGCCCTGCCGGGCCTTTTCGGGCCGGCGTTTCCGTCGCTGTTGCCTCCGGAAGAACGGTTCGGTAGTTTGCCGCCGCGCGTCCGTCGGGTCTGAGCCGAAGGGTATGGCTCGGGCAGTCTTGTGGACGTGAGCGCCCGGCAAGACGCCGCCGGCCGTTTCCGTATGTTCGTCCGGATCCTTCGAGTTCCCGGGGGGGCGAAATCTCAAAACGGGCTATTCGGGCCGTTTTTATTAGTTTTACTTCAGACCGAAGCCGAGCGCCTCTTCTTCCATGTCCGACGCCTTTCTTCTTCGCTCCGCCACGCCGGACGACGCCGAAGCCCTCGCCCGGCTCATCACGGGGCTGGCCGTTTATGAGAAGCTCGCCCACGAAGCCCGACCCGATGTCGAGGCGCTGCGGCGTCACCTTGCCGTCGGGGCGTCGCCGCCGCTCGAAGCGCTCGTGGCCGAGGACCGGGAAAGCGGGAGGGTGATCGGTTTTGCCTTGTTTTTCCCCCACTACTCCACCTTTTTGACGGCCTGGGGGTTGTACCTCGAAGACCTCTTCGTGGAGCCTGCCTTCCGGGGGCGCGGCGTGGGGTTGGCTCTGCTTCGGCGTCTCGCCGCCGTCGCCGTCGGGCGCGGTTGCCCGCGCCTCGGCTGGAGCGTGCTCGACTGGAACGAGCCGGCGATCCGTTTCTATGAAAAGCTGGGCGCGGAGGCGATGGACGACTGGACGACGATGCGTCTCTCCGGCGCGGCGCTCGAAAAGCTCGCGGGATGATTGCCGCTCCCCGAGCGCACGCCCGAGCTATTTAGGCACGATCTGTCCCCGGCAGTTGATCCGCTCGTCGGGGGCGGGCGGGCGCGTCGGGGCGTCGCCGGGGGTCACGGGCGGGTCGCAGTCCTTGGGGACGTAGTGCGTATGATTTCCGTGCGGGACCTCATAGTACGGGCGGTTGTCGAAAACGCCGAGCGAATCGGCAAGCGCAAAGGCGAAGAACAGCCCGAGAATGATGAGAAAGGTCCAACGAAGGCGCTTGTGCATCCGGACGATACGGCATGAGGTAAGGAAACGTGGTCGGCGCGGCGAGCCCCGGAGCGGGAGCCGCTTGCGTTACTATCCCCCGAACACGCGCGCTGTTCCGCCGTAAGGACGTATTTTGCCTGAGAATCCGGAACATGCTTTTCCCGCACCCTTTTCTCGAAGAGAATTTTCTTTGAGGAGCGCGCCGACAAAGCCCGCGGACGCTTCCGGACCCTGCCCGCCCCTCCTCACTTGCTCGCGCCCGAGATCGCGTATGAGACCCCCGCACCCTTGGTGGACCCGGCGCGCGGCGCTGCTCTTTCTGCTGGCGCTCGGCGCGGCGACGGCGGCGCAGGCGCAGTGGGCCGCTCTGCGCGGGCGCGTCACCGACGGCGCGGACGCGCAGCCGCTCGCCGGCGCGAGCGTGGCGCTCGCCGGCGAGGCGGGCGAACGCCTCGGCACGGCCGCCGATGCCGGCGGCTTCTTCGCGCTCACCGGCATCCGACCGGGGCGCTATGCGCTCACCGTCTCGTTCCTCGGCTATGCGCCCTTCTCCGATACGCTCGCCTTCACCTTCGCCGAGGAACGGACGCTCGACATCCGGCTGACGGCGGACGAAGCCGAGATGGCCGGGATCGTCGTCGAGAGCGAACGCCGGCCCGACCGGCGGGCGGCGGGCTTGACGGCCATCGAGCCCTCGGCGCTCGCGCGCGCGCCCCTGCCGGACGTGACGTACGACCTCGCCGGATACCTCCTCACGCTCCCCGGCTTCGTCGCTCCCGGCGACCGGGGCGGGCAACTCTTCGTCCGGGGCGGCACCCCCACGCAGAACCTCGTGCTTCTCGACGGGATGCCCGTCTATCAACCCTTCCACATCGTCGGGTTCTTCAGCGCCTTCCCCGCCGACCTCCTCGCGCACGCCGACGTCTACGCGGGCGGCTTCGGCGCGCGGTACGGCGGGCGCATCTCGTCGGTGATCGACGTGAGCACCCGAAACGGGAACAAACAACGGGTGGTCGGAGCCGCGTCGATCGCTCCGTTCCTGAGTTCGGTGCGCGTCGAGATCCCCGTCGTCCGGAATAAGGTCTCCGTGCTTGCTTCCGTGCGCGAGTCCGTCATCGAGCGCCTCTCGGGCGGCCTGCTCGGGCGCGAGTTTCCGTTCCGCTTCGGCGACCGCTTCGTCAAGTTCCACGCGTTCCTCAGCCCGACGAGCAGCTTCGCCGCCACGGCGCTCCGCACCTTCGACGAGGGCAACGTCGCCGGGACGGCGGGCGACGCCGAGCGACGGTTCTCGACGTGGCGCAACGAGGCCTACGGCGGGCGATACACGTACCTGCCCGCCGAGGCGGCCGTCATGACGCAGGCCGCCGTCTACGTCTCGCGTCTGGAAAGCCGCTACCGTCTCACCGCCGACGACGAGCGCCGCGCCGACATCGACGGCTTCAACGCCGAGCTGACCTTCCGCTATCTCCTCGGCGACGTGCAGCTCCACTTCGGCATCTTCGGCAACACCACGCGGTTTGCCTTCGCGCGCAACGGACGTCCCCGCACGGGCAACGCCAACGTGACCGGCGGCGGCGGCTTCTTCGAGGCGCGCTTCGACCTCGGGCGGCGGCTGCGGCTGACGCCCGGGCTGCGCCTTCAGTCGTTCTCGAACGGCGTCCGCACCGCGCTCGACCCCCGCCTCCGCGCCCGGTGGCTGCCCCGCGGACCCGCAAGCAAAACCGAGATCACCGCCGCGTGGGGGCTGTATCACCAGCAGATCATCGGGCTGAACGACGAGCAGGACGTGACCGACGTGTTCACCGTGTGGGCCGCCGCGCCCGAGCGCCGCCCGCTCCCCCGCGCCATGCACCTCATCGTCGGAGCCCGGCGACGGCTCCTCCCGTGGATCGAGCTCTCCGCCGAAGGCTATCTCAAACGACTCGAAAACGTCTCTTTCCCCCGTTTTTCGAAGGCCCTCGCGGACGACGTGGAGCGCTTCGTCCGCGTGGCGGGCGAGGCGCGCGGGCTCGACCTCCGGCTCGAGATGAACCGCCCCGCCTTCTTCGCGCGGGTGAGCTACAGCCTCGGCGCAGTGACGTACGAGCCGCCCGCCTTCGACGCCGACTTCGGCGAAGCCTTCGCCCCCCCGCACGACCGGAGGCATCAGGTCAACGTGCTCGTGGCGTTCGCGCGCGGGCCGTACCGGCTGAGCCTCGCGTGGCAGTTCGGCTCGGGGCTGCCCTTCACACGGATTAACGGCTACTATGAGCGGCTGACCCTCACGGACCCGGACGACGACGCCTTCCGCACCGCTTCCGGCGAGACGTTCGTCTCGCGCGGCCCGGCGTATCGGGGGCGCCTGCCCGCCTATCACCGGCTCGACGTGTCCGCCCGGCGCGTGTTCACCTTCGAGCGCGTCGTGGTCACGCTTCAGGCAGGCGTCGTCAACGCGTACGACCGGGCGAACGTCTTTCAGTATAATTTCTTCTCCGGCGAGCGGGTGAACCAGCTCCCGCTCATCCCGTCGGCGGGGCTGAAGGTGGAGATGCGATGAGGAGAGGCATGCGGATCATAGCCTGTTGCCTGACGGCGTGCGCGGCGGCGCTCGGCCTCGCCGCGTGCGACGACGCGGTCGCGCCGCTCCTCGACGAGCCCGAGGCCTTCTTCGCGCTCCACGGCTTCCTCGACACCGCCGCCGACACCCAGTTCGTCCGCGTCGAGCCGCTCCGGGCTTCCATTCTCGACGCCACGGACGGGCCGCTCGAGGCCGTCGTGACGAGCACCCACCTCCAGACCGGCGCGACGACGACGTGGCGCGACTCCCTCGTCACGCTCGACGACGGGCGCACGGGTCACCTCTTCTTCGCCCGCTTCCGCCCGCTTCCCGGCGGCGACTACCGGCTGACCGTGCTTCGTCCCGACGGGCGCGCCTCCGAGGCGACCACGCACGTGCCCGAGGCGCCCGCCGTCCAACCTGCGCCCCCCTCGGGCGACGCCTTCAACCTCATGCAGCGCGTCACGCTCGCCGGCCTCACGCGCCCCGTCCGTGAGGTAGACGTGCATTATCTCGTCTCCTCCACCCTCACCGACTCGCTCCGAACGATCACCTTCGTCTACCGCGACGCCGGACGCCGGGGCGCGCAGGGATGGGACGTGGACCTGTTCCTCGCCCGCGACCTCCGAACGATCCGCCGCCGCTTCGTCTTCGCCAACGAGAACGACACCACCCTCACCTTTTTCGGCCTGAGCATGAGCTTCGACCTGCCGAGCGTGGAGTGGCTCGCCCCGGAGACGCCCGCGAACATCGCACACGGGCACGGCTTCTTCGGCGCGGTGGGGCGGCACACCGTCTCCTGGCGGCTCGACGCCGAGGCCGTCCACACGATGGGCCTCGTCGATCAACAACCGTGACGGACGCCCTCACTCGAGCACCTCGCACAACCCCCGGATGCGCCTGACGGCCTCGTCAGTGACGTGACCATGGTCTTTTCCGTCGTACAGAGAGAGGCAACGCGCCCCCTGTCGACACTGCTCGCGATAGGGTTGATAGCCCTTCATGGACAACTCCTTAAGCCGCTGAGGATCAATCGTGTCGATGGTTTCCTCGATCACCACGGGCGCTCCCTCGTACGCCCACCGCTCCTTTACGTGTCGCCGGACGAGCTCGACCTCGAGGTCGGTCAGATAGTCTTCTTCCAGCGCCGTCGGCGCGCATCGGCCGATGTGATGCGCCAGAAAGTCGTCGTCATATCGCTCGACGAACCACCGGACACGCACCTTTTTGTGCTTCACGCCTCCCACTTCGAGGTCTTTGAGGTCCGAATACACCCGGTAGAGTTTCATGGTCGGTCGTTATGGTCTGATGACAGGTTGCACTTTCCCCTTCCACATCATAGGTCTCCGGAAGTTCTCATGCCCGTCGAGGAAGGCGGTTTGGCCCGTGCGGGAATCCCCGGCACCGCGTTCCCCTGACGCGTTTCGTATATTGACCGGCGCGCCCCTTCTTTCCACCCTTGCCCGCCTCGTCATGCGTTTCATGCTTCTCGTTTCGACGCTCCTTTTCAGCGCGGGGTTGAGCGCCTGTGAATCTTCTCCGAGAGCGACCTCGGGGGCGCCCCCGGAGCCCTCCGTCTCCTCCGTCCTCGCGCCCTACCTCGACGCCCACGGCGGCCTCGAGGCATGGCGGCGCTTCGGCACGCTCGAATACGACCTCCGGCGCGGCGAATGGACGGATCATCAGCTCATCGACCTGAAAGGCCGCCGCGTGCGCATCACGAGCGAGGCCTATACGATCGGCTTCGACGGCGAAGACGTGTGGATCACGCCGGACAGGGACGCGCTCAATTACGGCGCGCCGCCCCGTTTTTATAGCGGCACGTATTTCTACTTCTTCGCCCTGCCCTTCGTCTTTGCCGATCCGGGGACGCGCGTCGAGAAACTGGAGCCGCGCACGCTCGACGGGAAGGCGTACGACGTGCTCCGCGTCACGTACGAGGCGGGCGTGGGCGACTCGCCGGAGGACGAGTACCTCGCGTATTTCGACCCGGAGACGAAGCGGCTGCGCCTCGCGCTGTACACGGTCACGTACGGCCGCGCGGTGGAGCCGGGCGCGCCGCCCCGGTACGGCGCGCTGCGATACGACGAATGGCAGACGGTGCGCGGGCTCCTCGTGCCCGAGCACGCCGTATACTTCCGGTGGGCGGGCGACCACCTCGGCGAGCGGCGCAGCGAGGTGTGGTTTCACAACGTCCGGTTCGACCGGGCTTCGCCCTCCCCGGAGCAGTTTGCCCGGCCCGAAGGCGCGGTCATCGACGCGAAGCCCGGGACGTCGTGAGCGCGGCGGCTTCGAGGGTGGTTCGGGAGCGCGGCGGGCCGTATCATAAAGACATCGAAATCAAACGGATCACGGAGGAAACGCGATGAAACGTCTCATGTCCATGCTGGCGCTCGTGCCGGGGCTGCTCTTCGGGGCGGGCGCGGCGCAGGCGCAGATCGAAGCCCTGGGAAGCACCGACTTCGAGACGTCGGGCGCGCCGGAAGCGCATCAGGCGTTCCTCCGGGGTCTGCTGCTGTTGCACAGCTTCGAGTATGAGGACGCCGCCGAGGCGTTCCGCGAGGCCGAGCGGCTCGAGCCCGACTTCGCGATGGCGTACTGGGGCGAGGCGATGACGTATAACCACCCGCTGTGGGCGCAGCAGGACCGCGACGCCGCCCGCGAAGCCCTCGGACGCCTCGCGCCCACGCCGGAGGCCCGCGCCGAGAAAGCCCCGACCGCCCGCGAACAAGCCTACCTCCGCGCCGTCGAGATCCTCTATGGCGAGGGCGACAAGCGCAGCCGCGACTTTGCGTACGCCGAGGCCATGCGCCGCCTCCACGAAGCCTATCCCGACGACCTCGACGCCGCCGCCTTCTATGCCCTTGCCATCCTCGGCACGAGCCACGACGGGCGCGACTTCCGCACGTACATGCGCGCCGCCGCCGTCGCCGAGGAGGTCTTCGCCCGGAACCCGAACCACCCCGGCGCGGCTCATTATCTCATCCACTCCTTCGACGACCCGATCCACGCGCCGCTCGGGCTCCGGGCCGCGCGCGCCTATTCGAAGATCGCCCCCGCCGCCGCGCACGCCCTCCACATGCCCTCCCACATCTTCCTCGCCCTCGGCATGTGGGACGACGTGACGGCCATGAACGAGGCCTCGTGGGACGCCGCCTATGCCCGCGCCGCGCGCAAAAACCTTCCCGTCGATGCGCGGAACTATCACGCGCTGTGGTGGCTCGACTACGGCTATCTTCAGCAGGGGCGGTATGAGGACGCCCGCCGCACGCTCGCCGTCATGAAGGAAGACACGCAGGCGAGCGGCTCGCGCCGGACGCGCACCCACCTCGCCCGGATGCGCGCCCACCACATCGTCGAGATGCGGCAGTGGAACGGCGACGCGGCGGCCCTCGTCGTGGACGTGAGCGGCCTGGGCCTGAGCACCGTCGCCGGAGACCGCTTTGCCACGGGCATGAGCGCCGTCGGGCGGGGCGACCTCGCGGCGGCGCGCGCCGTGCTTGCCGAGATGCGCGCCGCGCGCGAGCGGCGGCCCGAGACGGAGGGGTATGCGCGCGGAGCCCATGCCGCCGACGTGATGGAATACGAACTCGCCGCGCTCATCCGGAAGGCCGAAGGGCAAACGGACGAGGCCCTCGCGCTCATGGATCGCGCCACGGCCGAGGAAGACGCCATGCCTTTCGACTTCGGCCCGCCCGACGTCGTCAAACCTTCGCACGAACTCTATGGCGAGATCCTCCTCGCCGCCGATCGGCCCGAGGCCGCCCGCGCGCAGTTTGAGACCTCTCTCGACCGCACCCCCCGCCGTGCGCTTTCGCTTCTCGGCCTCGCCCGCGCCGCCGAAGCCATGGCCGACGCCGAAGCCGCCGAACGGGCCTATCGCGACCTCGCCCGGGTATGGCGTCGCGCCGACGAGGGCGTCTTCGAGCGCGCCTCGGTCAAACGTATGGAGCCGGTCGGCGACCGGTAGGCGCGCTCACCGCACAAGGACGAAACGCATCACCACCGCCCGGTGGTCGGACGGCTGGTCCGGCCCGCCGACCACGTACGCCTCGACGGGCCGGATCCGGTCGGCATTGAAAAAGACGTGGTCGATCTTGAGGCGCGGGGCGTCGGCGGGGAAGGAGCCGACGACCTCGGGCACGCGCTCCGGCGCGGGAAGGCCGTCGAACGCCTCCCGCAGCCCTTCTTCGGCATGGAGGAGCGCGACGGCGTGGTCGTCCTCGAGTGCGGCCCGCATCTCCTCCGGCACGCCGGCCCGGTCCTCGGGAAGCACGCTGTTGAAATCGCCGAGGAGGAGGACGGGGTATGCGTCCCTGTACCGTCGATAAAGCGCGAGCGCCTGCTCGGCCTGCCGGTTGCGCGTGGCGGCGTCGAAGGCTTCGAGGTGGACGTTGATGACGACGATCGGCTCCCCGGCGTCGAGGCGGACGACCTGCGCGAGGCGGTCGAGGTAGAAGGCGTCGTAATAGAAGGGCGTCGGCGGTCGTTCGAGGACGAGGCGCTCGTGGGCGAGGATGGGGAGGCGGCTGAGCACGGCCTGTCCGGAGCGGATGCGCCCGAAATGCATCGAGGGGCGCAGGGAAGGGAAGGGGACGTATCGCTTATCCCAGTTCACCGCCCTTGCCGCCGCGTGAAAGCCGCCGCGCCGGGCGAGCGCGTCGAGCTGATCCACATCGAAGGAACGCGCCGCGCCGAAGTCGATCTCCTGGAAAGCGACCACGTCCGGGCGCGTGGAGGCGAGGAGCCGCTCCGCCGCCGTGAGGTTCTCGTCGAAAAGCCGTTCGGTGCGCGCCACGGGCCGGTTGTTCGTCATCCCCGAGAGATAGCCGAGATTGTACGTCATCACGGTGAGGGTCTCCGGCGCGGCGGCGGGCGCTTCGTCGTACATCGTGAGGGTCGCATACGCCGCCGGCGGCAACGTGCTCGAACGGGCCCAGAAAAAGAACCCCGCGAAAAGCAGCGCCGGAAGGGCGAGAACGAGCCACAGGCGGCTTCGCTTCGGGAAAAGCATGACGATTCGGGCAAAGATGGGGGGCGTCGAAAGCCGTCGAACGAACGGCAACGGGAAACGTTCGGGAACGTCCCCGGGGGCTTCGGAAGGAATCGAGTCCCCCTGACGGCGCGCGGACGTGAGTCCCCGGCGCGTGGCTTTCGCGGGTGGGCTTTCCTTGTTACCTTGCCCGCTCCGGCGGCGGCGTGGAAGCGCGCGCAGGGGAGTGTCTTTTCGATGCACGATTGCAGGAACGTGATGAAACAAACCGCCTCTCTTCTTTGCCTCTGGGGTCTTCTCGGGTTTTTCGGGGGATCTTCGGCGCGCGCGCAGCCCGCGTCGGCGGATACGCTCCGATTCGACCTCGCAAGCGCCGTCACCCGCGCGCTGGAGGTGAGTCCGGAGGTGGGAGCGGTGGAGGCGGACCGGGCCTACGCCGAGGCGCGGTCGCGCCTGGCCCGCGCGAGCCGGTACCTGACCGAGTTCAAGATGACGTCGGTGCATGCGCCGGGGCCGGGGCTCAAGAACCTCGACGGCACGCCGACGGACCGGCTCTACCTCAACCCGGACGTGCGGAACGACTGGTCGCGGCTGCGCCCGTTCACGCGCGTGGAAGTGGAATTGCTTCAGCCGATTTATACGTGGGGGGAGCTGGGCGGCAACATCCGTGCGGCGCGGCAGGGCGTGGCCGTCGAGGCGGCGGCCGTGCGGGAGAAAGAGGCCGAGGTGGCGCTCCACACGGGCGAACTGTACTACAACGTGCTTCTCGCCGAGGCCCTTTTTCGCGTGGCCGAGGAAGCCCGAGACGCCCTGACTCAGGCGAAGAAAGAGATCGAGAAACTCCTCAATGAGGGCGCGGAGGGCGTGGACGAAGCCGACCGTTTCCAGATTCTGATCGCCGAGCAGGAGTTCGAGCGGCGGAAGGTGGAAGTGACGCAGCAACGGCTCACGGCGCGGACGGCGCTCGCCCGCCGGCTTTTCCTGCCCGACGGGGCCGTGCTCGCGCCCGAAGACGCCGCACTCACCCCCGTTCCTTTCTCGCTCGACTCGCTCGACGCCTACGTTGCCACGGCGCTGACCATGCGCCCGGAACTGAGCCGGGCCGCCGCCGGAGTCGCCGCCCGGCAGGCCCTCGTCGAGGTGGCGCGGTCGGATTATTACCCCAAGCTCTTTCTTGGCGCGTCGTTCAAGCTCTCGGCCATCGAGGGGCGGTACCGCCAGCGCAACCCGTACGTCAGCGATCCGTTTCTGTCTCGCGGGCTTCAGGCCGGGCTCGGGATCCGGCAGAAGCTCAACTTCGCGCAGACCCGCGCCCGTGTGGAGCAGGCCCGCGCGCAGCGCGACGAAGTCCGGTTCCAGGCCGAGGGCGCGCGGCAGCTGATCCGGTTCGAGGTCGAGGAGGCCTACCGGAACGTCCTCATCGCGCAGTCGGCGCTCGAAGCGCGCGGGAAGGCGCTTCAGTTGAGCAAAGAGTGGCTGCGCACCGAGCAGATCAACTTCGACCTCGACATCGGCGACACCGACAACCTCATCAAAGCCGTGCAGACCAAACTGGAGTTGGAGGCGGCTCATCAGCAGGCGGTCCGGCAATACAACGTCGCCGTGTTGCGGCTGATGCGCGCCGCCGGCGTCCTGACGACCCGCCTCCGGAGCGGCACGCTTGTTGACTGATGCCGGGCGGCGCGCGGCCCCTGCCGTAACGTCATACAATCTCCCTTGACCGAACCTCGATGACCGATATGTTGAACAGCTTCCGTTTTCTCCTGCTCGCGCTTCTGACGGCGGCGAGCCTGCCGGCCGCACCGGCTTCGGCGCAGGACCGCGCCGCCGAGGATCGCGCCGCCGAGGTGCGCGCCCTCCTCGAACAACGCGACCGCGAAATCAAAGCCCTCCTCGGCGACCGGGAGACCTTCACCGACGAACAGCGCGAGAAGCTCAAAGCGGTCATCAACGACGGGATCGACTTCGAGGCGATGGGCCGGAAAGCCCTGGGGAAATACTGGGCCGACCTGACGCCGGAACAGCGCGCCGAGTTCGTCGAGGTCTTCAGTGACATCGTGCGGGCGCACTCGCTCTCGGACCTCGACGCGTACCGCTCGAAGGTCACGTACGATGCGATCACGGTCGAAGGCGATTCCGCCTATGTGAGCACCACGACGACGCACAAGGACGTGACGGTGAAGGTGGACTACGTCCTCGGCTATCACGACGGGCAATGGTGGGTGTATGACATCATCCTCGACGGGGTCAGCACGGCGGAAGGCTATGCGCGCTCCTTTCAGGCGCTCATCCGGAAGAAGGGCTTCGACACCCTGATGGAACGCCTCCGCGCTCGCCGGGAGAAGATGCTGGCCACGGGTTGACCTTCTGCGTTCCCCCTTTTTTCAAAGAACCTCGCACCCGGATCGGCGTACCGTTACGGTTTAGCGGAGTTTACACGGCTTTTCACGGAACGAGATGATGCCGACGCCAGTCGAGGGGTATGTTCTG
>Ga0256841_1003174_pt1 | contig 12483 bp, 10 predicted proteins | sample 356308metaG_FD_185971 | JGI IMG/M metagenome (GOLD analysis project Ga0256841, IMG submission 185971) | Hydrothermal vent microbial communities from Mid Atlantic Ridge, Atlantic Ocean - 356-308 | ecosystem: Environmental > Aquatic > Marine > Hydrothermal vents | place: Atlantic Ocean: Mid...
GCGAACTTGACAGTGCCCGACGTGATCTTCTATGGAAGATGTATCGTGATTGAAAGACCGGAGTGACTGATGAGTCTTGCGGCAGAGGATATCGAGCGGATCGAGGCGCTAGTGGAACGCCTCGTAGAGGAGAAAGTAACCCGCCTCTATCACGAGCGCGACCTGGAGCTGCGCGAGCGCATGGTGCGGGTGGAGGAAGAACTCAAGCATCAGCGTGAGTTGATGGAGCAGGGATTCCGGTTGATGGAAAGGCGCTTCGAGCAGATAGACAAGCGCTTCGAGGAAATGCGCGAAGGCATGGAGAAGCGCTTCGAGCAGGTGGACAGGCGCTTCGAGCAGGTGGACAGGCGCTTCGAGCAGGTGGACAAGCGTTTTGAGCAGATGGAGAAGCGTTTTGAGCAGATGGAGAAGCGTTTCGAGCAGGTGGACAAGCGTTTCGAGCAGATGGACAAGCGTTTCGAAATGCTGATCGATCAGATGAACCGCCGCTTCGAACAGGTGGACAAGCGTTTCGAACAGGTGGACAAGCGCTTCGAGGAAATGCGCCAAGACATGGATAAGCGCTTCGATGGGGTGGAGCGCCAAATCGAGATGCTCGCCCGCCGCATGGATCGCTTCATGTTCTGGTCCCTGGGACTGACGGTGACGGCGGTGCTGTTCGTGATCAACTTTCTCAAATGAGGCGACCATGGATGTCGAATTGAGGCCTTTGCTCGCCACGCTGGCGGAGGTGATCCTGGGCAAGGAGCGGCAGATCCGCCTGGCGGTCTGCTGTCTGCTGGCTCGGGGGCATCTGCTGATCGAGGACATTCCCGGCGTCGGCAAGACCACCCTGTCCCATGCACTGGCGCAATTGCTGGGGCTGAGCTATCAGCGGGTACAGTTCACCAGCGATCTGTTGCCCGCCGACATTCTCGGGGCGGCGATCTACGACGAGCGGGAGCGGACTTTCCGTTTCCATCCGGGGCCCATTTTCCATCAGGTGGTGCTGGCGGACGAGATCAATCGCGCTTCTCCCAAGACCCAGAGCGCCTTGCTGGAGGCGATGGAGGAAGGACAAGTCAGCATCGAGGGGGAGACCCATCGGTTGCCCCAACCGTTCTTCGTCATCGCCACCCAGAATCCGTTCCACCAGCACGGCACTTTTCCTTTGCCGGAATCCCAGCTCGACCGGTTCCTCATGTGCATCCGCCTCGGCTACCCCGACCCCCGTGCGGAGCTGGCGCTGCTCCGAAGCGGCGGCCGGCGAGACGGTCCCGACCTCGGGCCCTGCACCACCCCGGAGCGGCTGCGGTGGTGGCAGGCAGCGGTGGATCGGGTACACGTGTCCGACGCGGTGTTGGCCTATCTCCTGGCCCTGGTGCGGCGCAGCCGGGAGATGGGGGAATTTCCCCTCGGCCTCTCTCCCCGGGCCGGACTGGCCTTGCTGCGTGCGGCGCGGGCCTGGGCCTTTCTCCACGGCCGCGACAGCGTCTGGCCCGACGACGTGCGCGAGGTGTTCGCGCCGGTGGCCGGTCACCGCCTGCGCCAGGCGGGGGATGACGGGAACGCCGCTCTCGAGACGCTGCTGGAATCGGTGGCGGTGCCGTGAACGCGCCGCTGCGGTTGCGTCCCACCCGTCGCAGCAGCATCCTGGTGGCGACGCTGGCGCTGATGTGGGCGGTGTCGGCTAACTACGGCAACAATCTGGGTTTCCTGCTCACCTACCTGTTGGCTGGGGTGGCCATGATGGCGGTTTATCACAGCCGTCGTCAGCTGTGCGACCTCTCCTGTCGTCTACTGCCCCCGGAGCCGGTGTTCGCCGGCGAACGGGCGCGTCTGCCCCTGGTGGTCGAAAACACCGGGGATTCGCCGAAGTGGGGGTTGGCGGTGGCGATTGGTGACGGCGAGCCGGTGCGTTTTTCCCTCGCCCCCGGCGAAAGCCGCCGCATCGATCTGCCGTGGCCGGCACCGGAGCGCGGCGTGCATCGGATCGGCGCGCCGCGGCTGTGGACGCTCTTTCCGTCAGGCTGGTTCCGGGCCGAACGGGCGTTCGAGGGCGCCTGGACGTTGTGGGTCTATCCCGCTCCGGCCGACGGGCCACCGCTACCACCCGGAACCACGGCGGCGGATGACGGCGAACGCGAATTCGACGGCTTCCGTACCTATCGTCCAGGCGACGCGCCGCGTCAGATCCATTGGAAGGGGCTGGCCAAGGGTCAGGGTCTGTTGACCAAGACCTTCGCCCCGGCGGCCGAGGCCGAAGGGGTGATCTTCGACTGGCGGCGGTTGCCGCCCGCGCCGGTCGAACGCCGCCTCGGCTGGCTGTGTCGCTGGTTGCTGGCGGCGGAACGGGCGGGGCGGCACTATGGGCTGCGCCTGCCGACGGAGGTGGTCGCGCCCGGCAGCGGGCCGGCCCATTTGCACGCGTGTCTGCGGGCACTGGCGCGGATGCCGGGGGAGAGACCGTGATCGAGCCCGCCTGTCTGCGCTTTCTGCTGGTGGCGCTGCTGCTGGTGGTGTGGCCGCATCTGTTCCATCTTCACTGGAGCCATGTGGCCCTGTTCCTCGGTTTCTGGGCCTGGCGCTGGCTGGGCATCGCCCGCCCCCGGCTGTTGCCGCGGGGACCGTGGCTGCCGCTTTTGACCCTGGCCGCGGCGGTGGTGGTGATCGTCTCGCGCCGGGGCGCCATTGATCTGGCCACCAGCACCGGTCTGTTCGTCGCCGGACTGGGGCTGAAACTGATGGAGCTGAAACGCGACCGCGACGTCCATATCGTGGTGCTGCTGGGCTGGTTCGTGGCCCTGACCCAGTTCCTCTACGACCAGTCCTTGCCGATGACGTTGTACGCCTTCGCTGCCGCCGCGCTGCTGACTGCGGCGGCGGTGCGTTTCGAGGCGGCCGTGGCGCTCGGTTGGCGGCCGCTGGCGCGCACGGTGGCCGGGTTGATGGCGCCGGCGCTGCCGCTGGCGGTGCTGCTGTTCCTGTTCTTTCCCCGTCCCCAGAGCGGCTTCGTGCGCCTGCCCTTCGACGCCGTGGCGCGGACCGGGCTGGCGGACGTGATGGAACCCGGCGCCGTCGCCCGCCTGGCGACTTCGTCGGAATTGGCCTTCCGCGTCGATTTCGAGGACGAGCCGCCGCCGCCGGCGCAGCGCTACTGGCGCGCCCAGGTGTTCTGGCGTTTCGACGGCCGCCGTTGGCTGCGCCATCCGGCCATGGAACAGCCCCGCCCGCGCCCTTTTCCGGGGCAGGGGCGGCGTTACCGCTACTGGGTGACGGTCGAGCCGCATCATCGCCGCTGGCTGTTCTCCCTCGGGGTTCCGGCGACGGTGCCGGCGCCGGCCCGGCTGACCCGGGACGGCGTTCTCCGCGCTCGGGCGCCGGTGGACGAACGCCTACGTTACGAGGTGGTTTCCCGCGATAGTTACCGTTTTCCGGCCCTGACCCCCCTGGCGCGCAATTTGGCCCTGCAGCTGCCGGGGCGGCCCAGTCCCGAGGTCGTGACGCTGCTCGCCGAATTGCGCCGAGGCGCCGATGGTCCCGAAGCCCTGGCGGTGGCGGTGCTGTCCTGGTTCCGCGAGCAGAAGTTCCGCTACACCCTTCATCCCGGGACCCTGGGGCCCCGTCCCATCGACGAGTTCCTCTTCCGGCGCCGTGCCGGTTTCTGCGAGCACTATGCCTCGGCGTTCGTCTATCTGATGCGTGCCGCTGGCGTACCCGCCCGTGTCGTCGCCGGTTATCTGGGGGGCTTCCTCAATCCACGGGGGCGGTTCCTCGAGGTCTATCAGGCCAACGCCCACGCCTGGGCGGAGATCTGGGTGGAGGGCAAAGGCTGGGTGCGGGTCGATCCCACCCGGGCGGTGGCGCCCGCCTACGTGGAACAGGTGCAGGACCTGCCCGATCCGGTGAGCGTCGCCATGCCGAGCCCGCAGCAGGTGCTCGAAGGTCGGGAGGCGCCGGCATCGACGCCGGTCCGCCGTTCGCTGCGCAGCCTGGCGATCTTTTGGGGGGACCTGGAGCACCGCTGGCATCGCTGGGTGCTCGGTTACGACCGCAGCGTCCAGGCGCGTCTGTTCGCCTGGCTGGGGAAGCGCTGGCCGGCGGTGGCCTTCGGATTGGCTGCGGTGCTGGCGCTGGTGGCGTTCCGAAGGCAGACGGGGGGGCGGCGCGATCCCCTCCAGGCCGCCTACGAAGCGTTTCTGCGGCGGATGCGACGCGACGGTCTGGTCAAGGCGCCCCACGAGACGCCGTTGGCCTTCGCCCGCCGTGCCGCCGCCCGCAGACCGCAACAGGCGGCCGGCATCCGTGCGGTCACCGAGGCCTTTCTCGAAGCCCATTACGGCCGCGGCGATCGGCGTCGGGCGGCGCGGCGGATCCGTGCCACCCTGCGCCGCTGGTGAGAGCCAGACTGCGGTAAATGCCGCAGATTTGAGGCATTTGCCGCATCCGGTTCGCGTCGCGGTGATTTGAAGCGGCGCAGTGACAGACGTTTCCATCGTGGAACGATTGTTGCTTGAAGGAGCGGGGTCATGAGGTGGGCTATACTTCCATCGTGGCCTCCACCGGCAATCGAGGTGCCATGCGTGACAGTCTGAAAAAACTCTTCGCCCTGCTCAATCCCACCGAACGGTTCGGTTTCGTGGTGTTGGTTGGATGGATGCTGGTCGAGGCCGCCCTGGAAATCGCCAGCCTGTATCTGGTGCCCGCCTACATCGGCCTGCTGGCCTATCCCGAGCGGGTGACCCGCTATCTGCCGCCGCGACTGGCGGGGATGGAACGGATGGACGCCGTGCTCTGGGCGTCGGTGGCGGTGGTGGCGTTTTTCGGCGTCAAACTGCTCATCAACACCGGCGCCACCTGGCTTCGCACCCGCTATGCCCAGAATCGCGCCCTGCGCTTCAGCCAGCGCCTGTATGCCGGTTATCTGAAAGCCCCCTACGAATACCATTTGCGTCACAACAGCGCGCAGTTGCAACGCAATCTCAACAACGAAAGCACCCAGTTGGCCGACCAGGTGTTGACGCCGTTGATGGAGATGCTCACCCAGGGGGTCATCATCGCGGCGGTGCTGGCGGCTTTCGTCTTTTACATCCCACCCCTGGCGCTGGCGATTCTCATGGGGTGCCTGGGGGTGGCGGCCGCCGGGGTGTGGGTGCAGCAGCGCAGGATCCAGGCGGCGGGGAAACAGGCGCAGCGGCTGCGCGGCCGGCTGGTGCAGCACGTCAACGAGGGGCTGGGCTGCGTCAAGGAGATCCAGTTGCTGGGCCGGGAGGCGCATTTTCTGCGCCGCTTCCACGACGATTTCGCCGCCCTCATGCAACGGGATCGTTACGCCCAGGTGCTGGCGGCGAAATTCGTTCCCGGCTGGGTGGAACTGGCGACCATCGCCGCCCTGGCGGGGATGGTGGTGTTGCTGTACAGGCAGGGCAACACTTCGGATCAAGTGCTCCAGATCGTTACCGTCTGTGCCGTGGGGTTGGCACGCCTCAAAGGGGCTTTGTCCGGGTTCATGTCCCAGTACAGCCGGATGCAACACTACCGCGCCGCCCTGGATGTAATTTACCACGATATCCGGACTCTCGAATCGTTCCAGACCCCCCGTTCCGCGGTTCCGGCTTCCTCGTCCGTCTTTCGAAACAGCCTGGAACTGAAGAACGTTCACTACCGCTATCCTGGCGCCGGCGAAGACACTCTCAAGGGTATCGATCTGACGATCCGCAAGGGGGAGGCCATCGGTTTCGTCGGCAAAACCGGCGCCGGCAAATCGACCCTGATCGATCTAATTTTGGGTCTGTTGCAGCCGATGGGCGGTGAGATCCTGCTGGACGGCGAACCGCTCCATGCCCGGTTGCGGGATTGGCAGCGCTGTGTCGGTTACGTGCCGCAGATGCTGTCCCTGATCGACGGCACCTTGCGGGAAAACATCGCCCTCGGTCTGGATCCCGGCGACGTCGACGAACTGGCGCTCAAACGGGCGGTGAAACAGGCCCAGCTCCAGGAGTTGGTGGATCGATTACCCCAAGGTTTGGACACCGTCGTCGGCGAACGCGGCATCCGCCTTTCCGGCGGCCAACGCCAGCGGGTGGCGATCGCCCGTGCGCTGTATCACGACCCGGAAGTGCTGGTGTTCGACGAGGGGACTTCGGCATTGGATATGGAGACGGAAAGGGAAGTGATTCGGGCGGTGGAGGGCTTGAGGGGAAAGATCACTATTCTCATGATCGCGCACCGGTTGACGACGTTGGAGAAATGCGACCGTCGAATCCTGCTTGAGGATGGCAGGATTCGCCAGATCGAAGAAAATTTTCTTGCTGGATATGTCGTCACAAGATTGTAAATTAAGCTGGAAATCACCCATCTATCTTAGAGTAAAGAATAGTGACTCCTGTAAATAGAATAATACGGGAACGGGAGGCGTCTTATGCCAAAAGGTTTAGATATAAGGAAGATTCTGTTTTTGGGAAATATATTTCGCTGTACCAATAGCAAGAAGCGCGGTGTTTTTATATCAAATCAGAGAGGGAATATTGCGTGGCTGTTTAATATCATTTATCCAATAATTAATTCCCTATATAATTGCGATGTTGGTATATTTAAAGAAGATTCTGGTTTTGTTGAAAATTTGTATAGAAGTTACGGTTTGAATCCATCAAGATCAGGGTTTGCCAAACTTATAAATAGCGAGCCAAATGATATTTTACTGGATTTTATTAAAGAAAAATTTGGTCGATCATTAATTATTGGGTTTGAGTTACCATATATTTTATGTAGAGCTTTAGATTTATCTGGAATACCGTTCTTGGATCTGGCTATTGGTCCTACGAGATTCATGCCGGACTTGTCTTTGTTGGCAAGATCTAACATACAAGATATAAGAAATGTACTTTTTTCTTACATGGTCGATGATGATTACAAGAAGGTTTGTGCTGGTAGAGTTATGTCATTCATGGCTAAAAGAGGTTCGCCAAGAATTAAGGTTGGTTCCGCTCTATTTGTTGGGCAAGTTCATGACGATACATCTTTGATTTCCAACGGGGATTATTTATCATTTAATTCTTATATTAATGACATTGCTTCGTTGATCGATGATATTGAATATGTGTACTACAAGCCTCATCCTTATGCGTCTTCATGGAATGTGTTTAGTGATTTGAGGCTTCTAGCCGAAGCTAAACAATCTTGGAATGGCGTATATTTGTGTAATTATAACATCTATAGATTATTGTCTTCGGAAGAAGTTGGAATGGTCGTATCTTTAACGTCTTCCGTGAGCAAAGAGTCTATATATTTCGGAAAAAAAGGTATATGTCTTGCAAAATATCCCTTTGCTGTTGTCGATTCTGTCGCAGAGAATTTTGAATCTTATACGGAAATATATAATAGTATTTTGCGGCGGGATTTTTGGTTGGATGTTCTAAAGGTTTTTGGTTTTAAAGGCGTTGGATTGAAGTCAGGCGGGTATGACGCTGATATAAATTATCACTCTATTCTCAGGGTAACGTTGGGGAGTGATTGGGGTATGGATTTTGGTCTTTATCCGCGCTCCGCTAAAAAGGTGAATTTGCTTGAATTTAGTTTAAATCTTCGCGCGTTATTCTGGCTTGGCTGAGTTTTTTGTTTAAATCCTGAATTTTCTTAGAATTTCATGAAATGTCGGTCGATCGTTATTATTTCTCCAATTCCCACTCATCCTTCAGATGCTGGAAATAGAGCGAGGCTGTATTCTCTATTGAAACGATTCAAGGAGGCGGGGTTTAGGATTTATTTTTTATACCTAGATAAAGGACATGGTGCTGATTATGGCTCCATGTCTCTAGAATGGAATAATTTTTACAGAATGGTTTATGGTAGAGGTGCTTTAAGGAAGTTGTTGTCTGGTTTGAGGATTTTGACGGGGAAGACCGCGCCGTTTCTCCCAGGGGCTATCGATGCATGGATTTCTCGTGCGGGGGTTGGGAGATGCGAACCTTTGCCGATTGATGCTTGGTATGATACGTCAATTGATAAATTCATACGCAAGTTGCAAGATCAAATCAGTTTTGATGTGGTATTAGTGGAGTATGTGTATCTCTCCAAAGCCCTGGAATTGTTTGATGACGGCACAATAAAAATAATCGATACGCATGACGTTTTTTCTAATCGACATGTACAGTTCCTTGAAAAGGGAAAAAATCCCGTCTTTTTCTATACTTCTCCAGAGGAGGAAGCCAAGGGACTTGGGAGAGCGGACATCGTACTTGCAATTCAAGAGAATGATTCATGTTATCTGAAAGAACTGTGCGACCGGGATGTTATTACGATAGGACATCTGCCTAATATTGACATTGGGCCTGCCATAAAAAATTATCATTCCGCTCCAAACCGGTTATTATATGTGGCTACGAATACCGTTCCCAACCAAGATGCCATGGAATTCTTTTTGGCAGAAATATGGCCGGATCTGGTTAAGGCTTATCCTTCGGTTCGTGTGGATGTGATAGGTGGTATTTGCTTTTATTTAAAAGGAAAGGTTGATTCCAGCTTCAATCTTCTCTATAAAGTAGATGACCTATTTTCTTATTATCAAGGTGAATATATCGTTATAAATCCTGTCCGCATCGGAACAGGATTGAAAATTAAAAACATGGAGGCGTTGTTTTCAGGCAAGCCTTTGGTGACGACGTCAATCGGTGCTCAAGGTTTGGAGAAGTGGGCAGGCAAAGCTTTTCTCGTCGCGGATGATCCTCGGGAATTTGCCGACTGCATTGGAAAACTTCTGTCGGACGCGGCGGCATGTAAGAATCTTCATGAAAATGCACTGGAATTTGCGCGGCAGTACCGTGATGAACATGAACGATCGATCCAGGCGCTTATTTCCAGGTTGTCTCCCAGTTCAGTGTAATAAACTGTTTTTATAGATGGAAATATATGCATCGATTATTCTGGACAGAGAAAAAAAACGTTCGGTTTTTTCCCGCGCTGCCTTTCCCATCGCCGACCAAGACCTCGGATCATTGATCAACCGTCGTGCCGCTTCAGCGAAGGTCGCCACATCATCCACCGGGCACAGATAACCGGTCATCCCGTCTTCCACGATCTCGGGCAGTGACGAAACCTTGGAAGCGATCACCGGCAGGCCACAGGCCATGGCTTCGGCGGCGGTCAGGCCGAAGCCTTCGGAGCGGGTCGGGAACAGCAGGGCGTCGGCTTCCCGATAGGCCTTGACGAGTCCTTCACGGTCGAGCCGGCCGAGACAACGGCTGTTGGGAGGCAGGGAGTAGTGGTGGTGGGCGCTGGCGCGGTCGGCGGTGTACCAGAGCTCGAAATCGGCGCCAAGTCGGGTGAGGATGGGTTCCAACAGATCGACCCCTTTACGGGCCATCCAATTGCCGACGTACAAGAGGCGGAATGGATGGTGGGGGCGGGTACGTGGTTGGCCCGGGGTGAAGGTGCTTTCGGTATCGATGCCGTTGTGGATGACGGTGGTCTGCCGGTGACCGAACAGGCGTTCGATCTCTGCGGCCACATAATGGCTCACGGCAGTCACGCTGGCCGCACGATGGATGTTTTCGGCCTCGATGGGCCGTATCCAGCGGGCATGATAAAGACGTCTCGGCAGGTTTTTGTAGGGCAGCAGCGAAGGGTCGTGGACGCTGTGGTGTACGGTGACCACCAGCGGCAGATGTCGGGGCACGAAACGGGGGGGTAGCCAGGAGTTGATGTGGACGACGTTGGCCCAAGGTGGGGGCTTTGGGATGGGGACGGTCCAAGGCGCATATTCGGCCCGGTGCGGCAGCCAGGTGATCTCGCAGCGGATGCCCCGGCCGCGCAGTCCTTCGGCCAGCCGTTCGGTGAATACATCGGTGCCGGTGCCGCAGCGGATCGTGGGAAACCAGATTGCGGGTGTCGTATGCATTGTGTTCCGGGGTGTTTTTCAGGCAGGATAGCTGCCTGTGTCGATCATACACCGACGTTGTGAAATTTAGGAGGGCATGAAGGTGGGATTACAGGGCTATTTCAAGGGGCTTTACCAACGGACCATGCGGGAGGCCTACGGCAAGGCGACCGATGAGATTTGCCTGGCTTTGAGGACGACTTCCGGCCGGGTTTTGGATTGCGGAGCCGGAGGAGGCGTTATGTTCGATACCCTGAATCAACATATATCGCTTGAAAAGGACCGTTATACGGGGGTGGAGTGGAACCCGCCTCTGGTCGAGTCTGCCAGGGCGAAGGGGCTGAACGTGGTGCGGGGAGACCTGAACAAGGCTTTGGAGTTCGCGGACGAATCTTTTCGCTGTGTGTTCGCGCTTTCGGTACTGGAGCATCTGCTCAATCCCTGCCGTTTTCTGCGGGAGGCGCATCGGGTGCTGGAAACCGGTGGCGTTCTGGTGCTTCTGACCCCGAATATCAGCACTTACTTTACCGCGGCATTGATTCTGGCGGGAAAGATGCCTTCCAGCGGCCCCCATCCGGATTCGGACGCCCTTCTCAAGAATGAAGAGGTGTTCAAGGTCAGCGATGAATCGTTGCAGCCCGATACCGAAATCGACACGCCGAGCCATCGCCATCTGGTGGTGTTCAGTTACCGGGTTTTGAAGCGGTATCTGCGCATGCTGGGTTTTCGTAACGTGGAGGGCCGCGGCTTCGGGCTTTATCCATTCCCGAATTTTACCCAGCCGCTTCTGGAACGCATCGATCCGTGGCATTGTCACCAGATGGTGTTCGTGGCGCGTAAGTGAATTTACACCCACCCCCTTGCCCGAATCGCCCCGATCAAGTTCCTGGCGGTCTGAGCCAGTTCTGGAGTTACCCCGCTTCAGTGGACAGTTCCACATTTGGGGTCTGAACCCTGCCCTTGTGCCGGGCATGCTGTCGCTCGAAATTGAGCGGTGACAGATAACCCAGCGCCGAGTGCCGACGATGCGGATTATACCAACCAATCGATGAACTCGAAGATGGCACGCTCCGCCTCGGCACGTGTGCGGAATGTGCTCCGGTCCAGCAGTTCTCATTCCAGCGTGGCGAAAAAGCGCTCCGCCATGGCATTGTCGAAGCAATCCCCGACGCTGCCCATCGAGGGTCGTACACCGGCTTCCTCACAGCGCCGACTGAAGGCCAGCGACGTGTACTGGCACCCTTGGTCCGAGTGATGAACGACCGTCTTGGGCTGGCGTTGCAGGGGCGCCGTAGGTTCCACGAGAGCGCGAGTGGATCGCCTCTTTCACCTTCACGAACTCGAAGATTTCGGTGCTACCGACTCGGTCTCCCGAGCGAATCAGGCCGCGGCTTTTGCCAGGATCTCCCGCTCGATCTTGAGCTGGCGGTTCTCTCGCCGCAGGCGGTGCAGTTCATCCCGCTCTGCTCTGGTCAGTCCATCGTTTCGACAGCCCGCATCCCGGTCCACCTGCGCCACCTAGTTACGGATGCTCTCCGCCGTCGGTTCGAACTCCCGGGCCAGTGATTCCGGGGTCCGGCCAGCCCGCACTAGCTCCACCATCTGCCGCCGAAATTCCGGCGGATACGGCTTCCTCGTCTTACCCATTTCCAGACACCTCCTCTCAAATCTTCAGGTGTCCACGAAAGCGGGTCAACTCCAGCTTTTCACGGAGAAGCACGGTTCCGGAGGGCTGTCTATATTCCGTTTTGCGTTCAGCGGCTGTTTTTCCATCGATTCTGCAATTCCCGGATTTCCGGCGGGCAGTCGCCGAAGCGACCGCGGTGGAAATCGCGGATGGCGAGGTAGATCGTCCGGGTGAAGGGGCTGGTGAAGGCGCCGCGCAGGGCCCAGTGCAGGCGCTTGGGATTCTTCCTCAGGGTGGCGACGGTCGGTTTGACGATGCGATTGAGCAGTTTGCCGTGGACCGAGGCGTACAGGCGAAACTTGGCAAGGGGCGGCAAATGGCGGCGGGCCCAGAGCAGCCGGTTCCGGTAGGTGAAATAGGCTTTGAGGGGGGTGTTCTCCCCCTCGAAACTGGCGGAAACCTTGTGCCAGACCTTGGCCTTCGGGCAGAAAACCAATTGGTAACCCCGGCGTTTCGCCCGGAAGATCAGGTCGATTTCTTCGTAATTGAGGAAGTAATCCTCTTCCAGCAACCCGACGTCCTCCAGGCAGGGACGGGTGATCAGAAGACAGCATCCCACCAGGAATTCGACCGGCCGTTCCTGATCGTACTGACCCCGGTCCGGTTCGCCATCGCCGGTCTGCTCGAAACACTGTTGTTTTTCGTCCCAGTAGCCGCCGGCCGACCAGATTCTTTCCGGATCGTGATGGTAATAGATCTTGGGTCCCACGATGCCGGCTCGCTCGTGCCGGGAGGCGGTTTCCACCAGCTCGGTGATCAGCGACGGAGCGACGACGGTGTCGTTGTTGAGGATGACGACGTGTTCCGCACCTCGTGCCAAAGCATGACGAATCCCGACGTTGTTTCCCCCCGCATAGCCCAGGTTCGCCCCGGTCTCGATCAGGTGGGCCCGGGGGAAGGCGCGGCGGATGGCAGGGACGGAGTCGTCGCTGGAGCCGTTGTC
>Ga0256841_1003175_pt1 | contig 12481 bp, 6 predicted proteins | sample 356308metaG_FD_185971 | JGI IMG/M metagenome (GOLD analysis project Ga0256841, IMG submission 185971) | Hydrothermal vent microbial communities from Mid Atlantic Ridge, Atlantic Ocean - 356-308 | ecosystem: Environmental > Aquatic > Marine > Hydrothermal vents | place: Atlantic Ocean: Mid...
ACAACTTTCTTTTCATTGTTTTTCTTAAATGCCATAGCTGTTCCGGCAGCTTGAAGAAATTGCGTACCTGTAGGACTTGATTGCGACGGAATATTAAATTCCTTTGATCCCCAATGATTAGGCATTTGTCTTCCGCCGTTTGCGGGATCATCGGCTTTACCCAACATTTCCAACATAATATTTTCAGGCGTTACGCCAAGCGCCAGTAATACGGCTTGATCGCGATAATACGGATATGCCCAATCAACCTTCGGTTTAAGGGCTTCGCCGAATGCTACTTGGGTGGCTTCATGTCCGGCTCCCGCAATTATAAAATGAGCCTTTCCTTGTTTAAGTAATGTTAAAACTTTATTGTCGATGGTTCTGGAAAGAATCATCGTTTTAAGACCGTTTATAAGAATCTCTTTACTTAAAGTATTAGAGGACTTTGTAACTTTTTTGAGATTTTTATTTTTAGTTGAATCTGTATGAAAATTATTTCCACGCATTGTTTACCTCTTTTCTTCTTCTAATTGTATTTTATCAGATCTTTCGTGAACGGGTAATTTATTCACGTTATCATAGTCGAATACCAATTGGAATTTATTTATTAATATATTTTTTACTTCGTTAATATCAAGTTTACGTCCCAACTCCATTTCAAGCGACGTTACTTGTTTGCCTTTAATACCACAAGGGATTATTCCGTTAAACATATCTAAATCTGTATTAACATTTAACGCAAAACCATGCATTGTAACCCATCTGCTTACTTTTATACCAATTGCACAGATTTTTCTTTCGCCTATCCACACTCCCGTATATTTCGGTTTACGTCCGCACTCTAATCCGAACTCCGAACATACGGAAATGATCACCTCTTCCAATCCCCTTAAATACTTATCCGTATCGGGAGCCCAGTTTTTCAGATTCAGAATAGGATAACCGACCAATTGACCGGGACCGTGATAAGTAATATCGCCTCCTCTGTCAATATCGTAAACTTTAATATTATGTTTATCCAAAAACGATTGAGAGCCGATTAAATTTTTCCGGTCAGCCGTTTTACCCAAAGTATAAGTGTTCGGATGTTCCAATAAAAATATTGAATCCGGTATTAATCCATTAACCCTTTTTTCAAAAAATTCTTTTTGCAAATTCCAGGCTTTTTTATAATCTATAATTCCAAGATCCAAATAGTTTAATATTTTAGATGTGGATTGATTGTCCATAAGCATTTTCCGAAGCTTCCATAATCATTTCCGACAATGTTGGATGAGCATGAACGGTTTTGGCGATTGATTCGAAATCACCCTCCAAAGTTTTAACTATTCCCAATTCGGCAATCATTTCAGTAGCTTCCGCTCCGATTATGTGAGCTCCTAATAATTCCCCATATTTTTCGTCAAAAATTAATTTAACAAATCCCTCTCTATCTCCGGCGGCAGTAGCTTTACCGCTTGCGGAGTAAGGAAATTTACCAACTTTAATTTTATAACCCGCGTTAACGGCTTGTTCTTCCGTAAATCCGACGCTTGCAATTTGAGGATGACAATAAGTACAACCGGGAATTGAATTATAATCTAACGGCGGAGTTGACAAGCCCTTAATTTGCTCAACACAACCAATTCCCTCGTGGGATGCAACGTGCGCCAACCAAGGCGGTCCAATTACATCTCCAATTGCATAAATATTATCAACATTTGTTTGATAATTTTTTTTATTTACTACAATTTGATTTTTTTCAACCTTTACGCCTATTGTTTCCAACCCGAAACCTTCAACATTTCCAACGACACCAATTGCGGAAAGTACAACATCGGCTTTCAGTTGCTTTTTGCCTTCAGCATTTGAAATATCTACTATAACTTTTCTTCCCTTTACCACGGCTTTATCAACTTTGGTAGAAGTATAAATTTCAATCCCGCGTTTGGCAAAACTTTTTCGTAATGCCTCCGATACTTCAGAATCTTCAACCGGAACGATGCGGTCAAGCATTTCTATAATTGTAACTTTAGTTCCCAATACGCTGTAAAAATAAGCGAACTCAACTCCTATGGCGCCGGCTCCGATAATTATCATCTCTTCTGGCTGTTTTTCTAAAGTCATGGCTTCCGAGCTTGTAATAATTCTTTTATGATCTACGGGTATTTGGCTAACGGTTCTCGGTCTAGCGCCGGTTGAAATAATCAATTTATTGAACAAAACTGTTTTCTTTGCATTTTCACTTTCTACAATTAACTCATTTTTAGATTTTATTTTCCCGAATCCCTTTATAACATCGATTTGATTTTTTTTCATTAAATAATCTACGCCTTTAGTCACCCGTTTGGAAACATCACGACTTCGTTTAATTATTTTACTAAAATCAAATTTCAGTCCGGTAAAATCAAGACCAAATTCTTTACCATGGTTATTCATCAAATCGTACATCTCGGCACTTTTCAGTAAAGCTTTAGTAGGAATACATCCCCAATTCAAACAAATTCCGCCGAGATATTTTTCTTTTTCGATCAAAGCAGTTTTATAACCCAGCTGGGAAGCTCTTATTGCCGCAACATATCCACCGGGTCCGCCGCCAAGTATAGCAATATCATATTTACTATTCATACATTTTGTCCAATTTTATTTTACAATAAATTTAAATATACATATTTTTGGCTAAATGTTTGTCTTACAGAATACTTAAGCATAAAAATACGTTAGTAATTACACATTATCTAACAGCATAAAACTTTTTGGGGTTGAATTTTCCTTTCGGGAATAATTTTTATTTTCATACAAACAAATTTTTTCTAACGGACATACACTACAATTAGGTTTTTGAGGTTTGCAAATTTCTCTGCCCAGCCGTATTAAATTTGTATGAAACGAATGTGCAATATTTCCGGGAAAATTCCGGTTTAATTCAAAAAACGTTTTATCGGGAGTATTTGTATTAACCAGACCTATTCTGTTCAGCGTTCTATGCACATGCGTATCAACCGGGCATATATTCCGGTCTAATGCAAATAGGAGAACGCAACTGGCGGTTTTTACACCAACTCCTTTAAATTTTGTTAATTCGTTTATTGCATCCAAGTTTTTCATATTTTTAATATGGTTTAAGTTCAAATTATTATTAACCCGGAACAAACCTTGAATAAAATTTTTAATTGCTCTTGATTTTTGCTTTCCCAAACCGGCGACTTTTATCTCCTTTTCAATGGAAGGAAGTTTTGCGGTTAATAACATTTCCCAATTTGGGTAACGTTTCTTCAAATTATTATACGCTTTGTACGAATTATTATCGTTTGTATTTTGAGAAAGAATAGTCGCTATCAGCATATCAACCGGATCGGGTAACTTTCCGGCTCTGGAAGGAATTCCAAAATGTTTAATAAGAAGATTGTTGATTTTTTTAATTTTATTAATCAAAAAGTAAGCTCTGATTTTTGAGTAAAATCGATTTGAATAAAGATAATAAATTAACCGGAAAAGATTTTAAGATGAAGAAAAACCTTCGAGGAATATTTTAATTCCCCGAAGGTTAAAATTTTTAGAAAATTAATCCCAAATCGAAAAACTGGACGTTTTCCAATCGACCGTAATCTGCATAGCCGTAATTGATATAGACTCCCAAGTTATCATTAAACCTGTATTTCAAACCGCCGCCAAGCGTAAGACCCTGTTCGGAATTATCCAAAAATAGTGATTTATATCCGATTCTAAAGAAAAACATTTCATCGTATGCAAACTCCAAACCGCTGTTAACATATTCTGTATTATCGTTCGGGTGTGTGGCATCTACGGCTGCAGATATTCTAATAAATCTATCTTTCACTACATCCATTGCCAAACCGAGTCTGAATGTAAGCGGTAAATCAAAATCGTTTGTTTGATACTGTGCGGGAATATTATTCGGACCAGTATCGGGATTATTATTCGGATCATCGTTAAACAATATATCGCGTCCGTCAAGTCGCATTGTTGTGCCGAAATTACTGACAACTGCGGCAATTTTCAGATCGTTAAACGGAGTACGATAAAGCGTTCCAACGTCAATTGCGAAGCCGGAAGCGCTCGTATTCCAAATACCCTCGCGTATATATTTAAAATTAAAACCTATCGCGAAGCGGTCGGTTAATTCTTTTGCATATCCCAAAGCTATGGAAATTGAACTTGCATCCCAAACCCTGCCGTCGCCTTCAGGATTTTCAAAAGTTCTGACTTTATCCTCGGGAACTTTAAAAGTCATTAAACTTGCCGAAATAGTTCCGAGACCTTCTATTTTCATTGCGCCGGCGGCAAAATCGTATTTCATATCCGCAAGCCAATTGGCGTGGTTAAACGAAACTTCGGCATTACTTGGACTGGTAGCGATACCGGCAGGATTCCAGTATACCGAATAGATATCGTTTCCCAACGCGGAATATGTACCGCCCAAACCGATTGCTCTTGCTCCCGCTCCAATTTTAAGAAACTGCCCGGCAGTAGTTCCTACTTTTGTCGTGTTTCTAAAAAGTTGTGCGTTTGAACTCGATACAAAAAGTCCAAAAGTAATTAACAATATGTTTACAAATAATTTCTTCATAAAAATCCTCCAATTAATATTAGAATCCCTTACGATTCTATTATTTAATTAAAGCAAACCTTCCTATTTTTTCACCAACGCCAGGCGCGTCAACATGAAAGATATAAACGCCATAAGCAACTCTTTGACCTTCCGATGATAAAAGATCCCACGTAGCCATACTCGACATATCATCCTTCTCAATAGTTTGAACCAGCTCGCCGGTAATTGTGTAAATTCTTATTGTACATTTAGGCGGCAGATTTCTGAATTGAATTTCACGCTCGCCTCTTCTGTTCGATAGTCTTGCCGGCTCTTCGGCAATACTGTAAGCTACATAAGGATTGGGAACGACATAAATATCATTTAATTTCGGTTTTGCCGTCGTTCCTTTAAATTCAACCGGTGTCGATTGAAACGTATATTTATCGCCTTTCACAAAAGGTTTAGTTGTTTTAACAAAATAAATATCGCCTTGCTTCGGAAGTTTTGGTTGAACGGAATCGGGCGGCAGGTCGAACTCCAAGAAGTAAGAAACTTCGGAAAAGTTTGAGGGATTAGTAGGACGTAAAATTATTCCTTCGCCCCAATCCCATCTGCCGTTATTTGCCGTTGCATTTTTATCTTCCAATATCAAATAATTTGCCGGAACATTTTCCGTCACGTTCCAAATTGTAAACGGAGCAACAACTTTACTCGAAAAACTGGGGAGCTGAAGCACAGTATCGCCCGGAGATGCCCATGAGCCATCGGCCAACGTATCCAAATTATTCCATCTTACTTCCCAATCTGCTCTATAAAGTACTTTTGGATCGCCAGGATAATTTCCTTGAGGATCGTAAACCAATGAGTCTTTTATATTAACATCGGACTCCGGACCGAAACCTGAATTTGCCACATCCAAAGAAAGAATATCGTCTTTCACGAATACTTTTAGACCGTCAAAAGTTGGATTCGCATCTTCGTTGTTTATCAAATTACTCTGGAAAACCGGATAATAGCGGTACTTAATTTTAAGCCGTTCTCCCGAAGGTAAAGAACCAGCGGATGTACCTCGAATTTTTCCAAATTTAGAATTAATAAAATATTTGGAAGCATCAATTAAATTGTTGCCGGCGTCAAACAATTTTACGCTGCTTAATTCTATGTTTGTATGACTCAAATCAGCAAACACAGTATCTTTTGAAACTATTGTTTCTTCAACGCCGGTTGAATCCAAAACGTTATAAACGCTGTCCGTAGTAAAATTGATTGCATATAATTTATCTTTTACTTCAAGATCATTCAAAACTTCAACATCTATATTTCCCGTAGATGTTACACCTTCCGCCGGTTGCGGTTTACCGTCAATTCCGGCTGTAGCATTTTTAATTCCGCTTCCTAAAGGACCCGGTGTAACTTGAACCGTATTCGGATCGAAAGTAAGTTGACCGGTAATAGCATCTTTCCTGATAACCGCTCTGTTTTCTGTGGGCGGAATTTCATCGGTGCCCGAATCATAAGCAACAACTGCATAAAAATATCTAATTCCGTTAGTAACGGTAGAATCTACATATTGATGAACCAAGCCGGTATTATCGCCCAAATAATATTTAACTGCCCGGCCGGCGTATTCAACGGGATGAAAACCGCTTAAGGAATCATCCAAATCGAATTGAGCGAGAGGTTTGCCCAAAAACGCATTTCCTCTTCCATCGGTAATAGTAAAAACATCGGAGAATGTATAGTCCCTGCTTCTGTAAATTTTATATCCTTGAAAATCTTTTAATCCGGATAAAGGATCGATTGAACTTTCCGCACGTGTATCCCAATAAAGCGTAACTTTTCCGTCGCCCGGAACCGCTTTAACAATTGGTTTTGAAGGCGGTTGTGCAAATCTGTAATCTGCTTCCAAAATTTTTGTTGAAGTTTCCGCATTAAGTACTAAATCATTTAAATCATTACCGAAAAGTATACACATTGAAAATCTTTGAGTTTCTCCGACGTCCAGACTTAAAGGACCGGTACCGAAATTAAACACATTATCGCCGGGTGCACTAAGTAACTCCTGGGAAGCATCAATTGTATCGGCAGATAACCATTCCCACATCAAAGGATCGTTTCGCGGAACGTTGGGATCCGAATTGGTATATGTCGCTGCGTGGAAACTCGATAATCCTATTTGATCTGATTCGGAAATATCTCTTAGACCAAAGTTCGGTTCCGAACCAGCCCATTTATAACCTGTTAATCTTTCTTCAGAGAGAGGTTCGCCAACGGTATATTTACCGTCGCCATCGGAATCCAAGTACCAAGCTTGAGAAGGAACACCGTCGCCTTCGCCAAAATCGGGTCCGGGATAGTTAGGCGAATCCGGTCCGATACCGTCGATTCCCACATCATTTTTATCAGGATTCCAATCGCCGTCTTCGTCACCTTCGAAACGAGGCTTAGGAGCTCCGAAAACCGCCGTATATTTAGCTACATCTGATATTCCTGTTGTTAAAGGAATACTTACGCCGTCTATAAAATTACCATGACTGTTTTCCGGAGATTCGTCAGTTATACCATCGTCGTCGTTATCAAAACCGTCATGTGCATTCGAAGGGGATTCCAAAAATTTCCAACCGAAGTAACCGGTTTTCCTTCCGCCTTGCCCAACACCGTCGCCGTCCCACGAATAAACCATATTTCTGGCTCTTTGAGGGAAGTTGGAACCTTGCAGAGAAAAACCGAACGGATCAATAAATCCAGAAAGGTCATCACCAAAATCAGATGAACCGCCTACGTGAGGATCGCCGTGCATTCCGAAAAACGACTTTTCAATTTTCTTTTCACTCGAATTTGTAATTTGATAAACCAGAAATAAAATATCTTCGGCCAACGGATTGTTAAACTGAATTTCGCGCACTTCCATATCCAAGCCCAAACCTTTCATGGAAGGATCGCTTGGAGAAGGAGTATACGGAAATTCGGCATTCGTATAATCATCTACAACAAAAAACACTTCCTCGTCCGGCGCAGTTGCTTGATCGCCGAGAAAAGCAGGCCACAAATATTTTCCTGCTCCGGGCGAATACCAACTTTCCGGCCAAGAATCCGGTTTACCGTCTCCGTCTTTATCGCCAATACTTAATCGTGCAATTTCATTTTGCGTTGTATCTACAAATCCGTCTTTAGGTAACCATCCCCATTTTAATGTTCCGTCGGGCGAATAATCTCCTTGAAAGGTTCTCACAAAAGAGTCGTCAACAATATGCTCAACTTCGCCAGAATCGCCAACCACTTCGGCGGCGGCAAGAGGTCCGAATTCAAAACCGTAACCAAGCCCTTGCCATACGAGATCCGCAATTCCCGATAATCTGTTAGGCGCACAAATGGAACCGTAGTTAAAAACGATGGTTGTAATTTTATTTCCGTTGATAATCGATTCTTTAATTATGCGGGGATCGCCAAGAGTTTTAAATAATTTAGGGGCATAATTTTTACCAAAAATTCTCATCGCGTCTTGATCACTCAATTGTTTCAGCATCGGGTTTCCATACTTATCAACTTCTTGAGCAAACAACATATTTGTTGCCAAAATTAAAATTGAGAATAAAACAAATTTAAATTTCATTGTGTAGTACCTCTTAAAATTTTCATTTATTAAAAAATGACTGAGAAACCTAATCTAACTTCTCTAGGGCTACTAATCCTTTCCGGTCGCTTGGAATAATATCCGTCAATTTCATCCATATCGAATAGTCCTTTGTCACCTCTCTTAATTCTTTTTCTGATATCGGTAAATTGAAAACTGTTGGAAGTTTCCTCAACAGCGGAAAGAGCACGACCGCTACTGGCATAAACAAATCTTTCGTTTTCCGTATCGAATAAATTTTGAACTTGCAAGAAAACGGAATATTTAAAATCTCCCACTTTGAAGAATTTTTCGAACTTCAGATCAACATTCCATTGAATAGGTTTTCTATCCGAATTTTGTTCATAAGTAATTATTCTCGGAATTGTTGAGGGTAAAATGGGAGTGTACGGCGTACCGGTTTGAAAATTGGCTATTATTCCCAAAGTCCAATTGTTTTGAGCGTATAATCCTATACTCGCATTAATTATGTGCTGTCTGTCAAAGCTTAAAGGAACCAAGAAAGTTTCGGATTGTTTGCCGGATGCTTCGCTGAAAAATATTTCATCGGACGGTTGAGTCCTTTGTCCTTCGGCAATTTGAAATGTATAATCCAAGTTTGCGTAAAACATACCGTCTGCCGAGCGCCTTTGCGTTAACGAAAGCGTAATTCCGCGAACATTAGAGTAGGCTAAGTTAGTTAAAACTTTAAACTGTCTACCGGTTGTTGTAAATACAGTTTGAGTAAAAATATAGTCTCTTACATCTTTATAAAATCCCGTTAAATCGAATTTGAAATTATCCGTTAATTGTTGTTGCAGACCGACTTCATATTGTACCGATTTTTGTAAATTAACGTTTGGATTGCCGAAAGTAGGTGTAGAGCCAACATTAGTAACGTAAAACAACGGATTTCTATACAATCTTGCCAACGATCCGTTTTGGTAAAAATGGCCGTATGAAAATCGGATAACGCCTCTATCGGTTATCGGATAAGAGATACTGATTCTTGGAGATAACTGCTGTTTAATTGAAGCTTTCTGAGCATGTTTGTTAATAAAACCAAATTTAATATCTCTTAAATCTTCGGTTAAATCCGGATTATATAATGATTTCGGATCGAAATATTCATAACGCAATCCTAAGTTAAGAATCAATGTTTTAGCCAGCTCAATTTTGTCTTGTATATAAACAGCGCCGTCAACGGGAAATTTAGAATATTGGGTTATAAGAGCCGGCGATACCGGTTTTCTTCTGATTATAGTAAGAGTTGAATCGTAAAGCAAATCATTATTACTCAAAGCACCAAAGCTTCCGTCGGGATTTCTTTTTCCAATTTCAACGCTAAAACTTTCAACATCCAATTGATGAAATCTTGCTTCGAATCCGGCTTTTATTTCATGATTTCCGAACAATTGAGCGGTAAAATCGCCTTTTACCGTAGCTGTTCTTGTTTTTCTGAAGAAACGACGGTTATCTGTCCCGCCCGTTAAAAAGTTAGTACCTGTAATTGGTCTGCTATATAAAGGCGATAAGTAACGCGGATCATTTAAATTTTTAAATAAGTAACGTTTTTGTTCATTATATCCAAAGGAGCCTTTCAAAGTATAAAACATATGGTCGTTTAGTGTATGTGTTAATTCCAGGGTCTGAATCAAACCTTCATCATAAATTGTTCTTATGCCATCCGGGTCAAATTTATATTTACGGTATAAATCAAAAGAGCTAAATTGAGTTAGATCCTTTCTTTGCCCTTTGTTATAAACCGCTTCATACCTTAACTTTATTAAGCTTGTTAAATTATAGCTTAAATTACCTTGAATATTCCAGTTTTCTGACGGATTCATTGGTACAATAGCGCCGTCACCGGTCGGTAACCCGGTTGAATTTTTAGAATACGGATTAAAGAAATAAGGACTTGTAGGATCGGCTTTCCGTTCGTCGCCGGTAGCAAAAGCTTCCCTGCTTAAATAGGAATCATTAGTATTGTAAAGTCTTTGCCCATATAAAGAACCTTTAAAATTTTCATAAACACCGGAAACAAAAAGTTTAACTTTATTATTGGTAAAAGGAAGCGGACCACCGAGCGTAAGTTCCACTCTCCCCCTGTTAAACGGATCGATGTCATCTATGTTAGTAAATAAATCGGAATGGTTTGAGATATAATCTCCCATATAGCTTCTAACACTAAAAGAATATCGATCGCCGCCTTCTTTTGTAACATAATTAACCACACCGCTCAAAGCATTACCGTATTCGGCCGCAAACGTACCGCTGGAAACGGATACTTCTTGTACGGCATTTGTAGCTAAACCAATTGACCTTTGATTTCCGTAAGGATCGTTAAGCGAAACGCCATTGAGAGTGTATGCAATTTCATTTCCGTAACCGCCTCTAATATGAATTTGTCCGTTGTCTCCTACCGTCACACCTGCTTGTAACCTAATAACATCGGATATTTGATCGACCGGCAATTCATCAATCGTTTCCGAAGTAATTGCAACGGTGGGATTGGTTAAATCCTGTCTGATCAATGGATTTCTTTCGCCTTGAACGACTACCGGAGCCATTTCAACAGATCCGGGATTCAATTTGAATTCGAGTCTTGTAGTAAAATCAACATTTACGCGTACATCCGTAATTGTCTGTTTTTGATATCCCACAACAGAAGCCGTAACACTGTAAACTCCCGGTGGAACGTTCAAAATCACAAAATTACCGTCAACATCCGTTGCAGCTCCCAAATTGGTGCCCTTAATAAACACGTTTGCAAACGGTAGTCCTTCGCCGGTAGATGCGTCAATAACTGTGCCGGCAATTTTACCTGTAGTTCCGGCAAATATAAACGCATGGAAGGAAATCATTAAGAAAATGATTAAAGATATTTTTGACTTAAGCTTCATTATTAATTACCTCAATAATTAAAATTTTGGAAAGCTTTTAACTGGTTTGTTATTTTAGTGGAAATAAAAATAGCATTGTTAAGTTTATTATGCAACTTGATTTTTAAAATAAATATACCCCCTAAAACTTTCGATTTGCCTAATATTATTAACTAAAATTAAACCTTTCTTAATTAAAATTTATTTGTAGTTTTGTAAAAAGCAAAACCAAAATTATTTTCGGGAGGACTTGTGGGAACATTAATGGTAAGCGTGTCGGGAATTAGAGGAATAATAGGAAACGGCTTGGAACCGGAAGTTATTGTTCGTTATACTTCGGCTTATGCCGAATTTTGCGGAAACGGGAAAATTGTTATCGGATCTGATGGAAGAATTTCCGGCACAATGGTAAAAAATATTATTATAGGAACTCTTTTAGCCAAAGGTAATGACGTTGTTGATATAGGAATTTGTCCGACGCCAACGGTTTTATATAATGTCAAAAAGTTGAATGCTGTCGGTGGCATTTCAATTTCCGCCAGTCATAACCCGAACGAATGGAATGCGTTAAAATTACTGAATAACGAGGGAGAATTTATGACTCCCGGTCAAAACAAACAAATGCTGGATTTGCTTGGAACTGCTACTGAGAATTATAAAAAATGGGACGAACTCGGAACAGTTAAATTGTATAACGAGGGATTGAAAAATCATGTTGACGATATATTAAATTTAAAAGTGATTGATATTGAGGCAATAAAAAGAAGAAAGTTCAAAGTTTTGCTCGATTGCGTTAACGGAGCCGGGAGTTATGTAATGCCGGAACTTCTTGAAAAATTAGGCTGCGAAGTTATAAAATTAAATTGCGAAAAAACCGGAATTTTTCCCCGACTGCCGGAACCGGTACCGGAAAATTTAACCGAAACAATGAAAGCAGTGAAAAAGAATAATGCCGATTTGGGAATAGTTGTGGACCCGGATGTTGACCGCTTGGTTTTAATTACAAACGAAGGCAAACCGTTCAGCGAAGAGAATACAATTGTTCAAGCCGTTCGATTTATATTGAGTAAAGAAAAAGGGAATGTTGTGGTTAATATGTCAACAACCCGCGGTGTGGACGATGTTGCAAGCGAATACGGCTGTAAAGTATTCCGATCCCCAGTTGGCGAAGCAAATGTAGTAAAAAAAATGAAAGAAGTAAACGCTGTAATTGGCGGCGAAGGCAGCGGCGGAGTTATATATCCCGCTTTGCATTACGGGCGCGACGCACTTGTGGGAACCGTTATAATTCTTCAGCATTTAATTGAATCCGGCGGTACGATTTCCGAACTCAAAAATGCATTACCGCAATATGTTATTTTGAAGAAAAAAATTGAAGTCGGGAATAATAATCCCGATGAAATCATTGGAAAATTAATCGATAAATACAAATTAGAAAATCTTAACACCGAAGACGGAGTAAGAATAGAT
>Ga0256841_1003176_pt1 | contig 12476 bp, 6 predicted proteins | sample 356308metaG_FD_185971 | JGI IMG/M metagenome (GOLD analysis project Ga0256841, IMG submission 185971) | Hydrothermal vent microbial communities from Mid Atlantic Ridge, Atlantic Ocean - 356-308 | ecosystem: Environmental > Aquatic > Marine > Hydrothermal vents | place: Atlantic Ocean: Mid...
TGAAAATTTTGGATAACCAAAATGGTGTAAATGTTCCTGCAAATATGGCAAGTATTTACGATGGTGTAGGAGAAGGATTTAGAGCAACTGTATATGCTGCAATTGCACAAGGTGCAAAAGGAATCTCTTTCTCTAAAGATAAAGCTCCCGATAATCCAATTGAAACATATCCATGGTGGTCGCAACTTCCTGTTGTTAAAGCCGAAATTGATACATTGTTAGCTGATGGCTTTATTCAAGCTCCTCACTATACTAATTGGAAAATTGCTTTTGAGAACAATACAAAAACTATCCTTGAATCAGGTACTCGTGAAATAGACGGAATAGGCTATATTATTTTAGCAAATCTTGATTCTAACGAGGTTACAACACCTATTACTATTTCCGGATTAGGATATTCCGTTAAAAGTGTTACGGATTATTTTACAAAAGAAGTAATTGTTCAAACTGTTAATAACAATGCATTTGATGTAACAATACCTGCTTATGGTGCTGTTATTTATAAGTTGAATGACCAAACTGTTGGTGTAGAGGCTGGAAAAAGTATAGTGCATAGTTTTGCCTTAGAACAAAACTATCCTAATCCGTTTAACCCAACAACAAACATTAAATTCTCTATTCCCGAAAATGGATTGGTTTCTCTAAAAGTGTATAATGTTTTGGGCGAAGTTGTTGCTGATTTATTGAATAAAGAATTAGTTGCCGGAAATCATAGTGTGGATTTTAATGCAGCTAATCTAACATCAGGAATTTATTTTTATACTTTAACAAGCGGTAACCTTGTTTCAACTAAAAAGATGTTACTTTTAAAATAGTGTGTTGTTAGTTGTTTAATGAGCGAACATAATATAAAATATTATTTTTATATATGCGTTCCTCAATAAGTTTATTTTATTGGAGGTTTTGCATAAACTCATTCTGTTATTATTTGCAAAACCTTCCTTAATAACAAAAGGTTTCATAAGAAAAAAGGATAAACATAACGGAAAGACATACGGATATTTTATACCAAACAGCGGAATAATATTTCTTGCTCAGCTGTTAAGAACTCCTCTTTTACCGAGGGAAAGTTACTTCTTGATACTATTTGTTTAGAATTAATTGTTATGAAATTGGTTCGTGTAAGCCAAGTTGTTTCCCGTAAACAAATTTCATTTTGGTATATATGAGGCCATACAAAAAGGCTCTTTCTGTCATTGCGAGGCGTTTTGTGCCGTGGCAATCTTTAGAATTTAGCACAATATCTATAGATTGTCCCCAAAGAGATTTTTCCAGAGCTTCGGTAAAAATCACCTCTCAAAGACACTTTTGACCTTTTGGAGGAGTACTCATATATACTAAGAATAAATTTGTGTTTAACATAGTTAAAATAAATTCCCGTTAGGTTGAAAAAAGGTACTGAGGACTGACTAAATGAGATTAAAAATATTATTATTATATAGCAACAATATTTGCTCTGAATAATATTAAAGAGGATATTTTTATCGTTGAAAAAAGCATATAGATAGTTTCACCTTAGAATCAAACAATATTTTTCAAGTTAAAAAATGTTCTTAATAAAACAAAGATATAAACAATACTAAGCTATAAGCATAAAGTATCTTGAGTTAACTTTTGTCAGATTTATTTCCACATAATAAAAGTTACCAATTTATAGTAAAATTATAATAAGGGAACCCTTATGTTTATTACAAATATTAAAAATCTCTTTTTAATGTCATATACAGTTATTCTACTATTGCTATTTGTATCTTTGGTATTTTCGGAACAAAATGAAATTCCTAAAAAGAAAAGGATAACTATTGAAAATTCGGAAATGGTGCTTGTTTTTAATAGCGATGGTACCACAGGCAGTCTTATTCATAAAGCTACCGGAGAGGAGTGCTTGATGGAAGGTGTTAATCTTCCTGCATTTTCCATATCTCAAGATATACCATACGATAATGAAATTAGATTAACTTACCCTGCAAAACCTAAAACATTCCAAGCTGATACTTTATACAAAGAGGGAAATAATTTAATAGTAGGTTTTGAATTAACTGATTATGAAGCTGTAATAAATATAAAAGTTACAGATTATTATATCGGTTTTAATCTTGAAAAATTCAGATATAAAATGGCAAAAATTGGTGATAAGCGAAAAACAAAAATTGATGAATTTATATTTTTGCAATTACCAATTAAAGATAGAGGACACTTTGGAGAATGGTTAAATGTTGAATGGGATAATGAAGTAGCGGTAAATCTTTTAGCAACGGATCAATACTGCAGAATTGATGCAAAAAAGAGAAAGGGATATAAAATATTTCAAGCAGGTGGTGAAAATGAAGTGAGTATGTATAATGTTGGAGCTGTTTTAATTACTACCGGTAGAGATAAAATATTGGACAGAATTAATAGTGTGGAACACGATTATAATCTTCCTCTTGGAGTTGAAAGTAGAAGAGGTAAGGAATATAAAAATTCCACCTATACCCCCCGAGGTATTCTTACAATTAATAACATTGATGAACATATTGCTTTTGCCAAACAAGCAGGATTAAAGAATATGCTCATATATTATCCTAGTTTTTCCAGAACAACCGGGCATTTTAAGTGGAGACAAGAATATCCGAATGGAATAGAAGACTTAAAAAAGATTACTCAAAAGATTACGGAAGCGGGATTATTACCCGGATTACACATCCATTACAATAAAGCATCATTTACCGATTCGTATGTTACGCCTGTTCCCGATGGTCGCCTAAATCTGCGAAGAACTTTTACTTTAAGTAACGATATTAGCAAAAAATCAACAATTATTTCTGTTGAAGAAAATCCGCTGGAATGCACATTAGAAAAAGGAAGAAGAATTCTGAAAATTGGTAACGAACTAATATCTTATGAACAATATACTACAGAACCTCCATACCGTTTTCTGAATTGTAAACGAGGAATATTGAAAACTAAATCTATGCCAAAGGAAAAAGGCACTTTGTTAGGATTACTTGATGTTGATACGTGGCCTGTATTTGTACGCTTCAATCAAAGTACAAGCATTCAAAATGAAGTAGCCGAAAGAATTGCCAACATTTATGATAAATGCGGTTTTAGATTTTTTTACTTTGACGGAGCAGAAGATATTAATCCACCATATTGGTATAATGCCACAAAAGCTCAATTAGCTATATACGATGCTCTTAAAACCAAACCGGTTTTTTCAGAGGGTGCTATTAAAACACATTTCGGTTGGCATCTTCTAACAAGAGGAAATGCGTTTGATACATTTGCCCCTGAAGACATAAAAGAAGCTACCCGCAAATATCCTATTGAAGCAATGAAAATGATTTCAAATGATTTTAGTTCAATTAATTTTGGCTGGAACGATTATGTATTACCTGTTCAAAAGACAAAAAGAACGGATGTTGATTACAAATCTCCAAATATGGAATGGAGCACGCCTATAATAGAGGGAGAAACAACAATAGGAACGCAACCTGATATGTTAGAGTATATAACAAGCTGTGCAGCTGCTTGGAATTCACCAATTACTCTGGTGGGCAATGTTTCCGTATTAAAAAAGCATCCGCGTACAGATGATAATCTTGAAATAATTCGCAGATGGGAAATTGTAAGAGAAACTGATTTTCTTACCGAAAAGCAAAAGAGAAAACTAAGATACGGATTACAAGAATACACTTTGTTAATTGATGAAACCGGAAAATTTGAATTAGTTCCTTACAAACAAATAACAAAAGAAAATTCAAAAATTCGTGCATTTATTTTTAGCAGAAAAAATAAAGTCTGGGTCGTTTATTGGCATATTTCAGGTGATGGGTTTATTGAATTACCAATTGGCTCGGATGTTATAAAATTATATAAAGAGTTAGGAGAAGAAATATCATTAGAAAAATCAAATGATAAAGTTAAACTTCCTGTTGGCAGCAGAAGATATATTCAATTTAATATGGAGTATGAAAAAGTACTGAAACTATTTAAGAAAGCTAAATTATTATAAAAATTTATAAAACTGAGATAAATAAAATTATTAAACAATTAAAAAGAAAAGTTATGAAAAATAATCTAATCAGATTAAAATAATTAAGCAAAATATATAGGAACTATAATAAACAAAGGTGAAATCAATGAAAAAATTAGTAATTCTGTTAAGTGTAATTCTTATCGTAATAATGGGAGTAACATCTTGCAAAGAGACAACAAACAAAAACGAGAAATTTCAACCGCTTGAGTTATTTCCTGAACCTGCAAGACCGGCCGGACAAAAAGATGTTTTGGAATTAAGATGTGCTCCAATAGACACAGTTCATGTTGGATTTATTGGGCTTGGTAATAGAGGTAGCTGGGCAGTAGAAAGATATACTCATATTAAAGGTGCAAAAATTACCGCAATATGTGATGTTGTTCCCTGGAAAATTGAAAGAGCACAAAAATATTTAACAGATGCCGGTTTACCTAAAGCAATTGAATACACCGGAGAAAACGGTTGGAAACAATTATGCGAAAATAAAGATATAGATTTGGTTTATATTCTTACCAATTGGTCTAATCACACACCGATGGCAGTTTATGCAATGGAGCATGGAAAACATGTCGCGGCAGAAGTTCCGGCAGCCGTCACAATTGATGAATGTTGGCAATTAGTTAATACATCCGAGAAAACACAAAAACATTTTATGCAATTGGAAAATTGTATTTACGATTATTTCGAAATGGCTGAACATAGAATGGCAGAAGAAGGATTGTTTGGTGAAATTGTTCATGTAGAAGGAGCGTATATTCACGATTTAAGATGGCATAATTTTAATACAGATCCTCATAATCGCGGTTATTGGAATATGTGGCGTTTAGAACAAAATGCAAAAAGAAACGGCAATTTGTATCCTACACATGGCTTCGGTCCGCTTTGTCATATTCTAAATATTCATCGAGGCGATAGATTGGAATATGTAACTTCCATGTCAACAAATCAATACGGAATGACGGAGTATGCAAAAGCTAAATTCGGAAAAGATTCTGATTATGCGAAGCGAGAGTATAAAAACGGTGATATGAATACTTCGTTAATACGTACTAAAAATGGCAAAACAATGTTAATACAGCACGATGTTACAAGTCCCAGACCATATAGCAGAATTCAATTAGTAAGTGGAACAAAAGGGTATGCTTGTAAGTATCCGGTTAATGAAATTGTACTTGATAGTGAGCACCATAGCGGACATCATAAACCGGTTACAAAACAACAACTTGATAGTTTATTGAAAGTTTACGAACACCCCATTGTGAAAGAAATAGGTGAAGTTGCAAAAAAAGTTGGTGGTCATGGTGGCATGGATTTTATAATGGATTATCGTTTAATCTATTGCCTAAACAATGGCTTACCACTCGATCAAGATGTTTACGATGCAGCGGAATGGTCTGCTCTTTCTGAGTTGTCTGAAAAATCTGTTGAAAACAATGGAATGCCAATAAAATTTCCGGATTTTACTCGTGGTGCTTGGAATAGATTAAAAAAAGTTACATACTATCATAAATGATTGAAAGAAAAAGAGTTTTTTACGGATTATATAGTTAAAAACAAAAGGAAATTATGGTCTGAGAAAAGACTAATTACTGATTCATTAAATTTTTAGAAGAAGAGTATAAGGGTATGGAAAAACTTAAAAGCAATGAATCATATTTTTACTTATAAAGGTGTTAAAGAGTCCAATCCGAAAAGGTCAAAAGTGTCATTGCGAGGTAATTTTACCGAAGCAATTTGTCGATATTGTACTAAATTCTAAAAATTGCCACGGCACAAAACGCCTCGCAATGACAGAAAGATCCTTTTTGTAGTGGACTCATTAATTAAAAGATATTAAATATACCAGAAACAAATTGGTTTTCGGATAAGTGTATTATTATAACTTACCTAAATCCTCTCTTTCGTAAAGAGAGGACTAATTGAAAATCCGAAAACCAATTTGTTGTTAGTATAAATTAAAAATCAATGTTCAATTAATTTGAAAAAGGATGATGATAAAATGTCCATATTAAAATCGTTAGATGTTACAATTGTTGGTGGTGGAATGATCACGAACGATCTTATTTTACCATCCGTATATCATTTACAACGTATTGGTGAAGTTAATGATATAAATGTTTGTGCGTTAAATAGCGAACCCCTAAAAACTTTGAAAGAAAATATTGAAATTAAAGAGGCATTTCCCGGACAGGATTTTACAGCATATCCAAACGAAAATGATCCTATTGAAAATAACCACCCTAATCTATTTAAAGAAGTTTTGCAAAATATGAAACCGCGTAATGTTGTTATTGTTGCATTGCCGGATCAACTCCACTATTCGGCTATTAAAGATAGTTTAAATGCTAACCAGCATGTGCTATGTGTAAAGCCTCTTGTTCTTGAGTACGAGCAATCAAAAGAGTTGGAAAAACTTGCCTATGAAAAAGGATTATTTGTTGGTATTGAATATCACAAACGTTTCGACCGCCGCTCAAGATTGGCAAGAAAAAATTATCAAGCCGGCTATGTTGGCGAGTTCAAAGTTGGTGAAGCAAAAATGATTGAACCCTATTTTTATAGATTTTCCAACTTCCAAAATTGGTTTACTGCCGATAAAACCGATCCGTTTGTTTATGTTGGATGCCATTATATTGATCTTGTTTATTTTATTACAGGGCTACGCCCGGTAGAAGTAACTGTACAAGGTGTAAAAGGAAAATTTCCTAATGGGAATGAAGCCTATATGTGGGCAACCGGACGAGTGAGATTTGAAAATGGTGCATTGCTTAACATAACCGATGGGCTTGGCTACCCTGATGATGCCGCCGGTTTTAATGATCAAAATCTTGTTATGTATTGTGAGGGAGATGGAAAAGCAGGAATGATTAAGCATAATGATCAATTTAGAAGTGTGCGTTATTCTTTTACTAATGAAGTAGGAGTTGCTAAAAAGCATTTTGCTTACGTAAATCCTGACTTTTTCCAACTTATGCCATGGAATGGTGAAGGGTTTGAGCCTATTGGTTATGGAGTGGAATCGGTGCAAGCAACAATTAAGCAATCATTAAAAATTGAAAAAGAAGTTGCCGGCTTGAATGAAGAAGATTCATTAAAAAGAAGACAAGAAATGATAAAAGAAGTTAATAATAAAGGATTGATTGCTACACCGGCTAACAGTTACATTAACGAACTTATGGTTGAAGCTGCAAGAATGTCAATACTAAGTGATGGTCGTGCCGTAACTATTGAATATGGCGATAATCCAAAAGTAAAATTTAAATAAATAATATATAACGGAGAAAACAGTGTCATTGTATAACAGGAAACCAATAGTAGTACCTAAGGTTAATACAAAGTTTAGAAAAATTAAAACAGCATTGCCTGTTCCTGAATCGATAGAAATTATTGAACGAATGGAGAAGTTTGAACCTATTTCTATGTCGGGGCAGCCACCAATAATATGGGATAAAGCTAAGGGATTTCAAGTATATGATAAATGGGGAAATATGTGGCTCGATTGGTCGTCAGGAGTTTTAATTTCTAATGCAGGGCATGCACACCCTAATATAATTAAGGGTTTAAAGGATATTATAGATAGTGAACTTATTTCTACTTATGTTTTTTATCACGAAAGACGTTCTGAATTAGTTGACCTGCTCCAACAAGATGCACCTGATGGATTAGATAAAGTGTTCTTACTTTCAACAGGTTCCGAGGCAACGGAAAATTCGATTAAGTTAGCAAGAACTTATGGAATAAAAAAAGGTGGAAGGGATAAGCATGTTATTGTTAGTTTTAATAATGCATTTCACGGAAGAACCCTTGCTGCACAACAAGCAGGTGGAATGCCTGCATTAAAAGAGTGGATTGTAAATCTTGATCCTGGTTTTGTAAATATTCCATTTCCCGACGGATTTTTTCAAGAAGATGTAAGTTTTGATGTTTTCCTTAAAACACTTGAAGAGTTAGGTATAGCCCCCAAAAATATTGCAGGTGTAATTACTGAAAGTTATCAAGGTGTTGGTCCATTTTTTATGCCTAAAGAATATGCACAAAAATTGGAAGCTTTTTGTCGTGAAAACGATGCTCTATTAATAATGGATGAAGTTCAGTCAGGTTTTGGGCGTACAGGCAAATGGTTTGCATACGAGCATTACGATATTAAACCGGATTTAATTACATGTGGAAAAGGTATTTCTTCTTCGCTTCCTCTTTCTGCTGTAATTGGGCGTAATGATGTTATGGATATGTATGCTCCAGGAAGTATGACATCAACTCACTCGGCAAGTCCGTTGCCTGTTATAGCTGCAATTGAAAATATTAAAGCACTTAAGTCAGGAAAAATGGTAGAAAATGCTGCCGCTTTAGGCGAGGTTCTAAAAGCAGGATTGTTAGAAATTCAGAAAAAGCATCCTGAGAAAATTGCTTTTGTTACCTCCGAAGGTCTGGTTGCAGGGCTTCAAATTGTTAAGCCGAATAGTAAAGATGGTGATAAAGAGACAGCATACAAAATAAATGAAGGTTGTTTCCAAAAAGGATTACTAATGTTTTCACCGGTTGGAGTAGGTGGTATGTGTATTAAAATAGCTCCACCACTAATGATAACAAAAGAAGCTATAGAAGATGGATTAAAAGTGCTTGCTGAAGTATGTGATGAGGTTTTGTAACCGAATTTATCAAGCTTCTGCATGGTCAAATTTTTCGTAACGTACCCACCATTTTTTAAGGTAGTTGTAATTTAACATTTGTGAAAAAGTTAAATCAAAAATAAAGGTAGAATAAGAAATATAGTAATAAACTAAAACTAAATTGGTTATCGGAAAAATCTTCGAGGTTTTGTAAGTGTTGATTTCCGAAAACCGAAAACTAATTCTGGATTAGTATAAAATATTCTTCTGAAAATTTAAGAAAAAAAATAATTAAAAGGGAGTACATTTATGGAGATTAAGAAAAGTCAATTAACTTTTGATTTAGGTTTGCCGGATGCAACAGATAAAGTATGCGGTAGCGATGAATACAAAATTGCAGTTAGTGATGCACTAAATTCTCTATCCAAACATTTGCAATATAAAAGCACAGTATGTATTCTTGTTGATGATTATACAAGAGCAACCCCAACTGCGGAAATACTTTCCTATTTACTTCCTTCGCTATATGAGAAGGGCATAAAAAAAGAAAATGTATTTTTTCTATTTGCCTCGGGTTCACATCGTTTAATGAATGAGAAAGAGAAACGTCAACGACTTTCCGATGAAGTGTATGAAAATTATAGTTCATTAGACCATCGTTTTTTTGATTCGGAACATCTGTTAAACATTGGAACTTTTGATGATGGCTTTCCCATCTATGTAAATAAGCATGCAATAGAAGCTGATATTCGTATTGCAATTGGTTCTCTTGTTCCGCACATGCCTGCCGGTTTTTCCGGTGGAGCAAAAATGTTATTACCCGGTGTTGCCGGTGAAGAGACTGTTTATCATATGCACGTTATTGGAGCTTTAGATCATAAACAAGCAATAGGAGTTACAGATACTCTTGCAAGAAGGTTAATGGAAGATTTTGCAAAAAAAACCGCTGAACCTTTTGCTATTATCAATGTAATATTAAATGCAGATGATAATCCCGTTGGAATTGTTGGAGGAGATTATATTGAAGCTCATAGACGTGGAGTAAAAATTGCATCCGATGTTTATTTTGTAAAAATATCCGAAGCTGTTGATCTGGTTATCTCCGATACAAGGCCACACGATGCTGATATGACACAAGCAAACAAAGGACTTTTCTCCGCTGCTTTGACTGTCAAAGAAGGTGGTGAAATTCTAATAGTTACAGATGCTCCGGATGGCGTTTCACCTGTTCATGGAGAGGAGATGCTAATTTTTGGTAGGCACACAAATGAAGAAATAAAGGCGGCATTGGATGATGGAAGTATGAAGGACCCGCTTGCCGCTATTGAGGTTTTGCATAATAATATTGTACGCAAAAAAGCAAAACTGTTTCTGTATTCTCCAAATATTTCAAAAGAAGAAGCGGAGCAAATGAATTTTGAATACGTAGATAATATTCAAGAGTTTATTAATACTCGTAAAGATAAAGGCTTAAAAATTGGCAGACTTAGGTCTTCTACATTTATTGTCCCTTATCTAAACCATAAAGGATAAAAACTAAAGATGAAAAATATGAATGATAATAATTATTTAATAGTAAAAAATGGAACAGTAATAACTTCTTCCAATGAAATTAAGGATGGAATTGTTTTAGTACAGAATGGTAAAATTCTGGAAGTTGGCAAAAGGGAATCAATTAAAGAACCTGAACAAGTAAATATAATTGATGCAAATTCAGGATATATTTCACCGGGAATGATTGATATTCATGTAAATGGAGCTATGGGTGCAGATGTAACCAAGGTAGCCCCCGATACATTTTCAGTAATGGGAAAATTCTTTGTAAAACATGGTACAACATCTTACCTCGGAACGGCTATCACAAGTGCCGATGCCGATTTTATAAAGGTTCTTGAAAATGCCAGAGAAATAATGAATGGTGGGGAATTGGGAGGGGCTGAACTGCTAGGAATACATATGGAAGGACCTTACCTCAGTCCGGAGCAAAGCGGTGCTCATCCCAAATCCTTTTTAAAACTTCCAACTCGCGAAAACTATTCTCAATTTATAAAATATAGTGATGTACTTAAAAAGATGACTTTAGCTCCTGAACTGGAAGGTGCAGCGGAATTGGTAAGAGACCTTACCGCAAATGGAATAATAGCAGCTGCGGGGCATACAGATGGGATATACCGTGAAATTAAAGAGGCTGTTGATGCAGGTATTACTCATGGTACTCACTTTTTCTGCAATATGTCAAACTTTCGCAGAGATAATTTAAAGAGGGTAGCCGGAGTTACAGAAACTCTTCTTTATGACGATCGTGTTAGTGGAGAGCTAATTGGTGATGGTTGGCATTTAGGACCTCAACTTATGAATCTATTGGTAAAAATTAAAGGTATAGACAAGGTTTGTTTTGTAACAGATGCTATGCCGGCAGTTGGGTTACCTCCAGGATTGCATAAAATTGGTGATGTGGAAGCTTTAGTGGAAAATGGAATTGCACGTTTGCCCGATAATACTGCCTATGCAGGAAGTGTTACTACAATGGATATCTGTGTTAAAAACGGTATTAATCAAATGGGGCTTTCTATTTCCGATTCCCTCCGTATGGCAACACTTACACCGGCTAAAATTGTTGGAGTGGATGATCGAAAAGGTAGTTTGGAAAACGGTAAAGATGCAGATATTGTAATATTTGATAAAAATTTAGATGTTATAAAAACTATTGTGAGTGGTAAAATCGTTTTTGATAACAATCTACAACTTAATTAAAATAAAAGGAACCGGTATATGAATACAACTTCAAGAAAATATGCGTGGATTGTTGTAGTAATTCTTTGGTTTGTCTCAATGTTAAATTATCTGGACAGATTATTGATTGCCTCAATGCGTAACCCTATTAAGGAGAGTATTCCGATGACAGATGCGGAGTTTGGTCTTCTAACATCGGTCTTTTTACTTATTTATGCCATATTAAGTCCAATTGGCGGTTACTTGGCAGATAGGTTCAGCAGAAAATGGGTTATTCTTACCAGTCTGTTTGTCTGGTCGATAATTACATTATTAACCGGTTTTGCAACTAACTATACCGAGTTGCTAACAACACGGGCAATAATGGGTATAAGCGAGGCTTTTTATATGCCGACGGCAGTAGCATTTGTAATGGATTACCACAAAGGCTCAACGCGTTCACTTGCTTCGGGAATACTAATGACAGGATTATATGCAGGAATGGCTCTTGGCGGACTTGGAGGTTATATAGCAACAATTTGGGATTGGCGATTTGGATACCACATATTTGGTGCACTCGGCATATTATATTCCATAGTTGTATTTTTTGTATTAAAAGACGCACCCAAAAATGAATCGGAAACAGATGAAGTATCCGATAAATCGGATAGTAAAGGAGAGTATAATATATTAGAAATTCTTCGTAGTCTCTTCAGTTCTCGTGGATATATTACAATTTTAATCTATGGTGGATTAGTGGGCATGAGTTTCTGGTTAATCTATGCTTGGTTACCTACATTTTTTGAAGAAGGGTTCCAACTATCATTAGGGGCAGCAGGGGTTTCCGGAACAGCATTTATTCAGATAGCGTCATTAATAGGAGTTTTGGTTGGGGGATATTTTGCAGATAGATGGGCTAGAAAAACAGATAAAGGAAGAATTTATATAACTGCAATGGGTTTTTTGGTTGGTGGTCCATTCTTGTATTTAATGGCTTCAACTAATTTTTATTGGATTGCAATTCTTGGTATTACAATATTCGGATTAACGAAAGGATTTCATGATGCTAATTTTATGCCTATCATAACACAAACAATAGATAAACGTTATATGGCAACCGGACCTGGCATTAT
>Ga0256841_1003177_pt1 | contig 12476 bp, 7 predicted proteins | sample 356308metaG_FD_185971 | JGI IMG/M metagenome (GOLD analysis project Ga0256841, IMG submission 185971) | Hydrothermal vent microbial communities from Mid Atlantic Ridge, Atlantic Ocean - 356-308 | ecosystem: Environmental > Aquatic > Marine > Hydrothermal vents | place: Atlantic Ocean: Mid...
TTATTTTGTTGGGTTGTTAGCCGGAAGTGTTATGGGAGCTACACAATCAACAAGCAGAAGTTTAATGAGTAAGTTAACACCTAATGATAAAAAAACGGAATTTTTCGGATTTTATTCTCTATTCGGAAAAAGCTCTGCTGTTGTTGGTCCCTTAGTATTTGGTTTTGTAAGCTATATAACATCTAGCCAGAGATTTGCAATTCTTTCTATCGGTGCGTTTTTTATAGTGGGTTTATTCATATTGAAATTTGTTAATGATGGTAAAACTACGGAACAAGTTTTATCTGATAATTCTTAAACTGTATCTGATTAAAAAATAAACTATTAACAAAGAAATTACTAACCACAAAAATCCAACGGCTAACGAGGGAATACCTGTAATAAACTCAATTACTTGAGCATCGGTTTCACGTATTGATGTTGTAATTAAGTCGTTTTTAATATCCGTTAAAACATAAAGGCAACTAATCAATCCAATAAATTTTAGGAAAAAAGAAGCAAATATTTTGTTAAAGTAATTTGGTAAAAAAAAGAAAAATATACTTATTAAAAGACCAAAAAAAACAGATATATTTCCTTTTAGATATCCAACGGTAATTAGTAAAATAATAACGGATAAAACTTTTGTTGTAATTATTCTTACCTTACTATTATATGCGGAAATAAATAATAATGCTCCTATAATAAGACTACCGAGATAACCGGCCGAAGCTATTAATAAAGAATTTCCGCCATTACTTTTTGTTATGCCTCCAAGATAGGAAGTAATATAAATACTTTTAACCGTTCCGCCTGTAATAATAGTTACAATAGCGTGACTTGTTTCGTGCAAAATAACCACAAAAAATTTAATAGGATAAATAAAAACCGAATCCCAAAATAGAATACTGAATAAAATAATTCCGGCAATTATTAAAAGTTCGTTTATCTGTTTATTAACAATTTGCTTATTCTTTTTTGCCATAAATAAAATTACTAATTTTTTAGATTCGGAAAAATAAATAAACTTTATAATTGTATTTTGAAAATTAGTTAAGTGTAACTATTTTTACACTGGAAAAGCGAGCGTAACTCAGTTGGTAGAGTGTCAGCTTCCCAAGCTGAATGTCGCGGGTTCGAATCCCGTCGCTCGCTCAAAAATATTCTAACCTATTTAATTCAACAATTTTTATAGAGCTAATCATCTCAAAAAAGTTTGATAGGATTAATGACTTATTTTCTACTCTAAAAATATTATGGGAAAATAAAAACAGTTTTAATATGGAATAATAATTTCTCCGATCTGATTGTAATTCTTTTAACTTGTTAGTAACCATCATGTGATAAAGATTATTGCATACAGTTTGTGAATACTGTCATAAAGCCAAGGTTGTTTACAAAATAATCATTCCTTGTGTTTTTGAAAATCAATCATGAAGTTTTTATCTATTGATTTTGATTGGGTATATTTACCTTATTTTAATATATCTAAGGTTACTATCATAACTAACCTGTAAAATCATTGCTAATACAATTTTTTGACGTTACTTAAAAAATAAATCTATTTTAAGTATAAGTCCAATCCCAAAAGGTCAAAAGTGTCATTGCGAAGTAATTTTCATCGAAGCAATTTGTCGATATTGTGCTAAATTCTAAAGATTGCAACGGCACAAAACACCTTGTAAAGACAGAAAGAACTTTTTTGTAGTAGGCTTAAGTATGAATCACAAAAAAATATTGCACTTTTGAAAATAATATGATATTTTGCATAAACGAAAATAAACGAACATAAAAAAACACTATAATAATAGAAACAAAAACAAACAAACATTTAATATTTATAATGGTGGTTATTATGGCAAGTGAAAATGGTCTTTTTCAGGAAGAACGAAGAGAAAAAATTCTTAAAATTCTTAATGAAAAAAAACGTGTATTAATAAAAGATTTATATAAGCAATTTAATACCACGCAAGTTACAATAAGAAGAGATTTAGCCTTATTGGAGAGTGAAGGCTTGCTGAAACGAACTCATGGGGGAGCAATAAAGAATACCGCTTTATATCCTGGGCTAGCCTTAGATAAGAAAGAAAAACTTCACCAAGATGAAAAAATTAAAATTGCCAAAGAAGCTTCCAAGCTAATTTCCGAAGGAGATACAATTATTTTAGATTCCGGTTCAACAATTTCTTTATTAGCTAAAGAAATTAAAAATATGAGTAACATTACAGTAATAACCAATGCCATAAATATTGCTTCCGAATTAGCAAATAGTAATTTCGAGGTAATTTTAACAGGAGGTGTTTTGCAAAAGGAATCTTCTACTTTAATAGGACCTCTTGCCGATAGTGTTCTTCAAAGAATTTCTGCAGGTAAATTATTTCAAGGTGTTGATGGGATTGATTTTGAAGTTGGATTATCTACACCAAATATAATAGAAGCACAAACTAGCAGAGTAATGATGCAAGTTTCCGGTGAAGTAATTTTATTAGTAGATTCTTCAAAATTCGGGCGTAGAAGTTTGGGGGTTATCTCTAAAGTTCATGAGATAGATAAAATTATTACTACAAAAGCACTAACCAAAAAAGAATTGAAAAGATTTAATGAATGTGAAGTTGAAGTAATAATGGTATAAAATTAAACTATAATTCAGTAAGGAGAAATAATGACACTAAAAAGATTTTTAAGAATGATGTTCGTTTTTGTAGTGTTATTCGATTCAATCCAATTCGGACAAAATTTAAAATATCCAGCTATAGTTTCAAATTCCCTAATTTTTTACGGCGATAAATGTAGCTGGGATGCAAATGCCGTTCATACTTTTTCTATTGTTGAAGCTAATAAAGATGGTTATAAATATTGGGCATACTACGGATTAGACCATTATCATGCAAAGGATTCACATGTTAAAAAAAGTGGCTTAGCACGTAGTAATGATTTGATTAACTGGGAAAAGTATGAGCATAATCCAATCATAAATAATAATTGTCGCTGGCCCACAGTTATTTACCAGTATGATACTTTTTACATGTTTTATGCTGAATATAATAATGAAGGTTTTAGCAGAATTGTAATGGTAAGTAGTAAAAATGGGCTGGATTTTGAAAACAAAACAGTAATAGTTCCTTATGTTAAAGGCGAACACAATCAAAACCCTTTTATCTACTTTGATGAAAATGATAGAAATTTTTATCTATTCTATTATCATGGAACCAAGATAGATTTAACACAAAAAATATGGAATATTGTAGTTCGCAAATCTAAAAATATCTTAGAACTCAAAAACAAAAAATCTCGTCTCATAGTTTCTTCAAAAACTGTAATAGCAGCACCTTCGGTAACCTTTTATGAGGGGAAATATTATTTGCTTGTTGAAGAATTTGGAAAAATTAATGATGAAATAAAATGGGTTACAAATGCTTTTTATTCGGATGAAGTTGACAAAGGGTATAAGAGAGTAACTAATAATCCAATTTTATCAAACAACGATGCATGTGCCTTCCAGTATATATTCAACAATAATTTATATGTAACATATTCTCATGGAGTTAATAGAGCAAAAAGTATTTGGAATTTAAGAATGATAAAGGTGAAATAATGAATGAATTTTTAAGTGAAATTTTAGAGCAACCGGAAGCGTTAATTAATACTCTAAAATATTATACGGATTTTGAGGGGAAGGAAGTATTAATAAAAATTAAAAATATTTTTGAAAAAAATAAGTTTGAACAAATAATTTTTACAGGTATGGGAAGCTCGTATTTTATTTCATACTCGGCTGCTAACTTGTTTAATAAATTTGGGTTGAAATCCTTTGTTGTTAATTCAAGTGAACTTCTGCACTATAATATAGGCTTACTATCAGAAAAAACTTTATTGATATGCTTTTCACAATCCGGTGAAAGTTTCGAGATTAAGGAAATCCTAAAAATTATTCCTCAAGATGTTTATTGCATTGGAATAACAAATGAAGCCAATAGTAGTCTTGCAAAAAAATCAAATATAGCTTTATTGAGTAAAGCAGGCAAAGAAGATATGACTTCCACGAAAACTTTTATTACAACTTCACTTGTGTCATTTATTTTAGCATGGTATTTGTCGAGCAATTGGGAAAGCGATAGAATAAAATCAATTGAAAACCTAGCAGATAAAATAGAAGATGTTCTAAATAATTATAAACAATGGATCGATGAAGTACACGAATTTCTTGGCGAATTACCATTCCTCCAAATTATTGCAAGAGGTCCAAGTTATTCTACGGCTATGCAAAGTGCATTAATGTATAAAGAAGCAACACGGACAGCTGCATCGGGAACTTTAGGAGGTGAATTCAGACATGGTCCTATGGAAATGGTTCAAAAAGGTTTTAAATCGGTTCTCTTTGCCCCCGAAGGAAAAACAATTAAACAAAGCATCCAAATGGCAAAAGATATTGCAAACTTTGGTGGTAAAGTGCTGTTGATAACAAACATTGATACCGATATTTCAAATGAAAAAATAAAAATATTAAAAATTGATGAACAAGATGAATATTTATTTTCCATTCTTAGCATAATCCCTGTTCAATTACTTGTTGATTATTTAGGTAAATCTCTTGGATTAGAAGCGGGAAGTTTTTCACGTGGTGCAAAAGTTACAGTAATAGAATAAGGTAGGAAATGACTAACTCAAAAAAACATACATATCTTTTAATTGTAACAATATTGATGTACATTTCTTTTGGGCTATTAACATCAGTTATAGGAGTAATAATTGATAAATTTCAAGTTGAATATGATGTTTCACTTGCTATTGCCGCTCTTCTTCCATTTGCTTTCTTTTTAGCTTACGGACTCACATCAATCCCTTTCGGGTTAGCAATGGATAAATATGGTGCTAAATCTATTTTACTTTTAGGAATGGTATTAATGACATTGGGCTCGTTTCTATTTTATCTTAGCAATAATTATCTAGTAGTTATTTTTATGATTTTCATTGTTGGTGTTGGTGTTACGGCAATTCAAATAGCAGGTAACCCTTTTATTAGAGAATTAGATTCTCCGACAAAATATACAATGAATTTAACAATAATAATTGGGATAGGCTCTTTGGGATACGCCTTTAGTCCTGTGCTAGTTCCTTTAGTTCAGGCAAATGGATATACGTGGAATACAGTATATCTACTTTTTGGTATTGTAAATCTTGTCATATTATTAATGCTTTTCTTAGCTAAGTTCCCCGAAGTTACAATTAAAGAAGAAGAAAAAATCCAATTTTCTAAGATTACATCATTCATTAAAAATCCAATAATTATTGCATACGGGCTCGGTATTTTTTTCTATGTTGGTGCCGAGGTTGGTGTTTCATCTTACATTATAACATTTATGAGTAAGGTGCACGGTGTTAGTAATTCGGATTCTTTTTGGAACGAAGGTTCGTTATTGTATTCGGCATTTCCCTCAAAAGCGGCTTTAGTTGTCGGGTTATTTTGGTTATTGCAGGCCTTAGGAAGACTTATATTGTCTCCTTTAATGAAATATATTGGTGAAAGGAAAATATTCATTTCACACAGTTTAGGAACTGTATTGGCATTGGTTGTTGCAATATTAGGAGATATGACTACATCATTAATAGCTTTTGCTATTGTTGGTTATTTTACGGCAGCTTCATTTACCGCAATATTCAGTGCTGCAATAAACAGTTTTAAGGATAATCACGGAACAATATCAGGTATTTTAGGTACTGCAATAGTTGGAGGTGCTTTTGTAGGATGGCTGGTTGGTGCAACAGGCGAGTTATTGAATATGAAATGGGCAATGGTTATAAATATTTTAGCATTCGGATATGTTTTTTATTTATCGGTTTGGGGTAAAGGGAAATTGGATTTAAAGGAAAATTAAGTGGATAAAAATTTAATTATAGGAATAGACCTAGGTGGTACCAAAATAATGGTTGGGGCTATAACAAAAGAAGGAAAAATAATTGGTGAACCAATCAAAGTTCCTACCGGAAGTAGTGATAGTGCCGAAGATATTGTTAAACGAATTATAAATTCCGTTGAAAAAGTATTGCTGAATAATACCACAAAAATGAATGAAGTTTTAGGAATTGGTATCGGTTCAACAGGTCCGTTGGATATTAAAGACGGAATAATACTTGAATGTCCGCAACTACCGACTATGAATTTTTTCCCACTTCGTGAAACAATTAAAAAATATTTTAATATCCCTGTGTTTATGAATAATGATGCTAATTGCTTGATATATGGCGAAACAATTTTTGGTGCAGCCGCCGGTAAAAAAAATGTAGTTGGGTTTACCTTAGGAACAGGAATTGGTGCTGCAATAGTATTAAATCAAAAGTTATTTAACGGTTCAACCGATACTGCCGGAGAGGTGTGGATTTCGCCATACAAAGGGGGAATAATTGAAGATTATATTTCGGGTGAAGGAGTTTCCAACATTTACAAAACTATTTCCGGGAAAGAAAAAAGTTCACTGGATATTTTTAATTTAGCTGAAACCGGCGATAAAGATGCGATAGAAACTTGGAAAGAATTTGGTAAACATCTTGCATTTGCAATTGCTTGGTCGGTTAATCTTATTGATCCGGAAGTTATAATACTTGGTGGTTCAATTTCAAATGCTTACGAATTTTTTGCCGAATCTCTAGAAAAGAATTTACGAAAGAGTATATGTCCTGTCCCATCCGAAAAAACAAAAATTGTAATTGCCAGTTTAGGAGAATTTGCAGGGTTTATTGGTGCAGCTAGTTTAGTCTTGGAACAAAGATTAGAACTATAAGGAGTTTTAATAGATGACAAAAAGTCAAGTTTTATTTTTAATATTATTGACTACTACGTTTGTTGCTTGTAATAATAACAATGCTTCTAGGATGCTTGTTGAAAAGCAAATTATACATACATGGGAAATGAAGTCTTCACTTCAAACTACAGCTGACGGGGAAAAAATATCTTCAGCTGATTTTGAAGAAGATAACTGGTTAAAGGTTAAAGTTCCAACAACCGTGTTGCGTGCATTAGTTGAAGCTAAAATCTATCCTGATCCTCATCTTGATCTTAATAATTTTAAAATACCGGATGCCTCGGATTCGTTAAATGAAATTTTAGATTTAGGAAAATATAGTCATATCAAAGGTCATCCTAATCCTTTTAAAGAACCTTATTGGTTTAGAACGGAATTTAAAACACTTTCTTCCAAGAAAAACGTATGGCTTAATTTTGATGGAATAAATTACCGTGCGGATGTTTGGATAAATGGAAACCAAATAGCCGATAAAAAGAATATGGTTGGCATGTTTCAACGTTTTAAATATGATATTTCCAAATATGTAAATAGAAAAAATAAAAATTATTTAGCCGTTAAAATATATCAAGTTGATCATCCTGGAGTTGTAAAGCGTAGAAAACAATGGGATGTGTTTGGACGTTCAAGAGGCAGTGGTAAAGGTATTTTCAAGGATGTAACACTTAAATTATCAGCAGGGTGGGATTGTGCTCCGGTTGTACGAGATAGAAATATGGGACTTTATCAAGATGTGTTTCTAACATATACAAATGCAGTTGATATTATTGATCCTTATGTGATTACTGATCTTCCTTTGCCTGATACTACTAAGGCGGTTGTAACTATTCGAGCAGAGTTAAAAAATTCAGAACCAAAACCACAAAAAGGTGTACTGAAAGGAAGCATTGAACTACTAAAAGAAATTGATTTTTATTCCTATAAAAAGTTAATGCATGGAAATTTTAAGACTATTTATTTTGAAAAGAAAATAGAAATTCCGGCTAACAAAACAATTGAAGTTGGTATTTCATCCAAAGAGTTTCCACAATTATTAATTGAAAATCCACATCTATGGTGGCCAAATGGATATGGAAAGCAATATCTACATAACTTGAAACTTTCATTCGAGATTGATGGAGAGGTTTCAGATATTGAAAATACAAAATTTGGAATACGAGAAATTACAACAACACTAAAAGAGATAGATGGAGAATTTGGTAGAACATTTTATGTAAACGGAAAGCGGATATTTGCACGCGGTGGTTGGCTTCAACCTGATATGATGTTGGATATGAATAAGAAAAGAATGTATGCAGAAGCCAGATTATTAGCTAGAGCAAATGTAAATATGATTGCTAATGAAGATATGCCATCCCCGCCGGCACATGTAATGGAAACTTATGATAAATATGGATTGCTAATATGGGAAGTATTTTATCAATGCTGGAGAATGTATCCGGGAATGGAAATATTTAAAAATCCTATTGATACAAAATTGGCATTAAAAAATTCTTATGATATTATTAAGCGATATAGAAGTAATCCTAGTTTGGTTCTCTGGGCAGTTGCAAATGAAGTAACAGTTCGTGAAGAAATTTATAAACCACTTCGCAAGTATATAAAAACTTTAGATACCACAAGACCTTTTTTACCAACATCAAATTTAAGTTGGGATGTTGAACTTACCCCTTACATTAAAGATGATTTACCAATTGGAACAACCGATAATGGTGAACCCGATTATACTTGGTATCCTCATCCGTTTTATTACACCAAAGTATTAGAAGTTAAAGATCAAATGTTTAAAAACGAAATGGGAGTTCCTTCCGTTCCGACATTTAGTAGTATGAAAAAGTTTATCTTTGATTTAGGAGATGGGGAAAAGAACGATATTTATCCATTAGATAAAAACTGGGCACATCACGGTGCTTGGGGAAGCGGTAAATATGCTTATAAAAATTATGATGTAGCTTTAAGAAGTAGATACGGAGAACCAAATTCGGCTAAAGAATATATTGATAAAGCCCAGTTTGTAAATGCAGGAAGTTATCGCGTAATGTTCGAAGCGGCAAATCATCGTATGTGGGATATTACTCAAGGCGTAATGATATGGAAACTAAACTCTACTTGGCCAACAGTTCTTTGGCAATTGTACGATTGGTTCCTTAATCCGACATCGGCTTATTACTTTGCAAAAAAAGCATTAGAGCCGTTACACATTCAGTTAAATGAACACGACTTCACCGTTTCAATTATTAATGCTCAACATAAGAAACACAACAATTTAACAGCACATATAAAAGTACTTGACTTTAACCTAAATGTAAAATGGGAAATCCAAAAAGAGTTTTCTATTAAGGAAGATAGGTATAAAGAATTACTCACGTTACCTAAATTTAATGATATTACTCCAATATATTATGTTAAGCTACAGTTAAAAAATAATGAAGGTAAGATTATTTCGGATAATTTTTATTGGTTTTCAAGTAAGGGAAAAATAGATTTTCGCGATTTAGTAAAACTTGAAAGAGTAGAGCTAGATATTTCAAGCACGCTTGAATCGGTTGGTGATGAATATAAGATGGTGGTAAAAGTTAATAACTCTTCTAACAAGCTTGCTTTTTTTAACAGATTAAGTATTACAAAAGGAAAAGACGGCGAAGAAGTACTTCCTACATTTTGGAGTGATAATTTTTTTACACTGTTACCGGGAGAAGAAAAAGTTGTTACAGCAAAATTTGCAAAAGTTGATTTGAGTGGAAAAGAACCGGTAGTTGTTCTTGAATAATATACCAAAAACCGATTTGTTGATTAGTATACATAAAATATAGACGTAAAAAACACGGAAACAAGACTTAAATTATAAAAAGGGTTACTATTATGAAACGTATAAAAAAAATGCTACTACTGATTTTAGTAGTTACTCAAGTTGTAGTTATTGCAAATGAAACAGATAAAGAATATTCCTTAACACTGTTAAATAAAGATAACAACAAAAATATTTTATCGAATGATAATAACCAAAATTACAATGCAGATAAAAAGAAAAAAGGCAGAATAGTAGGAATAATAGTTGACAAGCTTAGTGGCGAACCTTTGCCCGGAGCAAATATTATGATTAAAGGAACTTCGCTTGGCACAGCCTCCGATTATAAAGGCGAATTTTCACTTCCTAAATTACCATTAGGCGATTATACAATTGTAATTAAATATGTAGGATATAAAACTAAAGAAGAAAAGGTTTCAATAAAAACACATAGTGTTTTTGTTAAAATTAAGTTAGACCTAAAAATTATTGAGGGTAATGTTGTTGAAGTTACGGCTCAAGCAAAAGGGCAAATGGAAGCAATAAACCAGCAGCTTTCTTCAAACACAATAAAAAATGTAGTCTCCTCCGATAGGATTAACGAAATTCCCGATGCAAATGCAGCCGAATCTGTAGGCAGGCTTCCAGGTGTATCGATAGTGCGTAGCGGTGGTGAAGCAACCGATGTTATTATAAGAGGATTATCAAAAGGTTTTACAACCGTTTCTATAGATGGTGTAAAAATGACTTCCACAGATGAAAGTAGAGGAGTAGGTATTGCAAATATAACACCGGAAATGTTAGATGGTATTGAATTAACCAAAGCCATTACTCCGGATATGGATGGAGATGCAACTGCCGGGGCTATTAACTTTAAACTTAAAGAAGCGGCAAAAAAAGGTTTATCCGTTGGTGCTCTTGTACAAGGTGGCTATAGCGGGTACGATGGTTCTATAGGTATGCCAAAAGTAAGTCTTAATTTTAGTAACCGTTTCTTTGATGATAAACTGGGGGTTTTTTCTCAAGTATCCTTTTTCCGTGCTAATCGTGGGACTGATAATTTTAGTGCTTTCTACCAAACAAGAACTAGGCCTACCGAAGAGAACCCGTATCCTGATGTTCTTGTTACCGGTGTTAATTTAGGAAAAAATTTTGAACTGAGAGATCGTTATGGGTTTAGCTTGGTTGCTGATTATAAAATTCCAAACGGAAGATTATTTTTTAAAAATTTTAGTAGTAAAATGAGTTCGGAAAGTATTTATATGTCAAACCAATATTTAATTAAACAAAAAGCAATGTTACCAAATGCAACAGGAAGTGAAAATATAGCAGAAGATGCAGTTGCCACAACATTTAGTGGAAAACACAATATTTTCGGTGGCTTGCTTGATTGGTCGGTAAGCCATTCGTATCGTCTTTCTAATAAGCCTAATATCTGGAAATTTAGTCCTGAACTAACAGGAGCAAATCTTTCTCATGAAGTTCTGCTTGGAGATAATATGCTAAAACCACCGGAAACTATACCAAGCTTTTTAGAAAATCTTGATACCGATAGGTTAACTCTAAGATATACAAGACATTATACAAAAAGAACTAAAGCTAACGAATATTCTGCAAGAATTAATATGAAAATACCTTTCACTATAAGTAACACAATAAGTGCAAACATAAAGTTTGGGGGTAAATATAGCAGGTATAATCGTTCCAGATTTGATACTCAAAAAATTGTTCATTTAAGAACTCCTTCTCAAAGAGAAGCTGAATTAAAAGCCGATTTCCCATATTTAAAATGGACACGCTCTTCAGGTGCTGATCTTATTTCTATGACCGGTTTTGTTGACCCTAATTTTAATGATACAGGTTTCTTAGATGGAGATTACAAATTGTATTTCCCATTAGATATAGAACTTTCTAAAAGATTTATGAAAGATATTCAAAAATATGCTGTGGAAGATTTACGCGGACGAAAAAATAATTATGATAATGTTGAACAATATTATGCCGCTTATGTTATGAGCGAAATAAATATAACAAAAAGGTTAAAAATAATACCGGGGGTCAGGTTCGAAAAAACAAGTCATGCTTATGATGCGTTCTTTGTTCAGGCAGATAAAGAACCTTCTCCTTTTGTACCGTTAGATGAGCAAGGTGGATTTGAGAAAATCTCTTCTTATGAAACCAGGAAGAATTGGTTACCTATGTTTCATATAAAATACGATCCACTTGATTGGTTAAGTGTCAGATTTGCAATAACAAATACACTTAAAAGACCATTCTATCAACACTTTTCACCAAGTATTACTATAAATAGTTATGAAAAAAAAGCAATTTTCGGTAATCCTAAACTAAAAGTTCAGGAAGCAATTAACTATGATTTACACACCTCCTTTTTTAGCAATTATATAGGTTTGCTTACAGTTGGCGGATTTTACAAATCTATAAATAATTTAATTTATGCCAAAAAGTTTACTACTTTATCAGTAAAAGAAAGTCAAACCTATCATCCTAGCATAACAAGTATTATAGATATAGTTACTTACGAAAATGTTCCCGGCTATAATACTTGGACCGGAGGCTTGGAAATTGATTGGCAAACAAGATTTTGGTACTTGCCGTTTCCGTTTAACGGTTTTGTACTAAATATAAATTACGCTTATATTCAATCCGAAACAATTCTTCCCAGTTTTCAAAGAAGTAAAGTGCCGGGTGTTTTTCCGCCAAAATACATCAATAAATATGTTGAAAAAAAGAGTAAAATTCCCGGACAAAACGATCACCTTGGTAATATATCCTTAGGGTATGATATTGCAGATTTTTCAATTAGAGTTACTGCACTTTATCAAGGACCTACATACGGTTATGAAAGTTATATTGTAAATAATGACGTTACCGAAGAACTTTTCCGTTGG
>Ga0256841_1003178_pt1 | contig 12474 bp, 11 predicted proteins | sample 356308metaG_FD_185971 | JGI IMG/M metagenome (GOLD analysis project Ga0256841, IMG submission 185971) | Hydrothermal vent microbial communities from Mid Atlantic Ridge, Atlantic Ocean - 356-308 | ecosystem: Environmental > Aquatic > Marine > Hydrothermal vents | place: Atlantic Ocean: Mid...
CTTGTTGCAGTACTTCAGGAATGGGGTATAAATGTAAGTGCTCTCATTGCTTCTATGGGACTTGGTGGCTTAGCTCTTGCGTTAGCTGCAAAAGATACAGCAGCTAATTTATTTGGTGGATTATCTATCCTTGCAGATAAAACTTTTAAAATAGGAGACTGGGTAAAAGTAAACGATAGTATAGAAGGAATTGTAGAAGACATTGGTCTTAGAACTACCAAAATAAGAACTTTTGAAAAATCTATTCTTACAGTACCAAATCAACTTATAGCAAACTCTGCTGTGGAAAATTTTTCTCGTAGAGACATAAGAAGAATAAAATTAGTAGTTGGACTGGTATACAGTACACCAAGAGCAACTTTAGAAAAGATAGTCAATGAAATAAGACAGATGTTAGAAAACCATCCAAGAATAACAAAAAATCAGATAATAATCGTTAATTTTGATGAATTTGGAGACAGCTCTTTAAACATATTTATCTACTGCTATGCAGATACTTCTAACTGGAAAGAATGGTTATCTATTAAAGAAGACGTTATGCTAAAGATTATGGAGATTGTAGAAAAGAATGGCTCTTCTTTTGCATTTCCTAGCCGTTCAATATATGTAGAACAACTTCCAGAAGATTTTAAAATAAACCAAAAGGAGTAGGCTATGAAAAAATCAGTATTCATTTACATGAGTATCTTCGCACTTGCAGGAACATCTTTGGGAGCTGCATATAAAATACCAGAGCAATCAACCCGCTCTACAGCATTATCAGGAGCCTATGTAGCAGGTGCAAACTCTGCAGATGCTTCATATTTTAATCCAGCTAATATGAGCTGGTTAAATACTACCCTTAACATAGAAGTAGGTCTTAAATATATATTCCTTCCTCCTGTTAAATTTAAGGGACTGGCTTTAGACCCTATTCCTCCACATGACCCTATTCTCTCCCAGGCTCAGACTAAAACAGAAGAATTTTATATTCCTTATTTTCATTATGTAAGTCCTGAAGTTGGTAGATTTAGATTTGGGCTTTCCTTAACTACACCTGCAGGTCTTTCAAAGAAATGGCAAACATTTCCTCAAAAATTTACAGCTGAAGAATTTACATTAAAAGTAGCAGAACTAAATCCTACAGTAGCTATGAAATTAACTTCAAAACTATCAATAGGAGCAGGTGTAAGATTTATCTACTCAAAAGGAATAGCAAAGTACCAATATCCAACAGCATATAAAGTCTATATGGAAGGAGATACTTTTGAATATGGATATAACTTTGCAATTTCTTATAAACCTGATAAAGATTTTACTTTAGCTGCAACATACAGGTCTAAAGTAAATTTAGATATAGAAGGTGATGCAGAAGGACATCTAAGAGGAACACCTTTTATGGTTACAGGGAAGGTTCAAATCCCGATACCATCAACATTAGACCTTGGAATTGCTTATGTATACAAGAAAAAAACAAGATTTGAGTTTGTTTTTGAAAAAACATTCTGGTCTGCTTACAATAAATTAGACTTTGATTTTGACAACAATATATTAGAAAATGCTCTTGGTCAACCAAGAAAAAGAGATTGGGAAGATACAAACACACTTAGATTTGGTATTACCCATTCTTTAAGTGATAAACTTGATGTTATGTTTGGATATGCCATAGATGAAAGTCCTATTCCAGAGCTAACTCTTGGATTTGAATTGCCAGATTCTTTTGGAAAGATATACTCTTTTGGTTTACTTGTTCATCCAAACAACAATCTTGAGCTTGGATTTGCATTTTTATATGTAAAAAAAGATGACAGATATATTGATTATATTAATCTAAATGGCATCAAGGGAAAATTTTCAAACTTGAAAGCCAAACTACTTAATATATCTTTAGGATACAAATTTTAAGTAATAAATAAAAAGGAGGATAAATGGAATTTAATATAGATTTAGGCAGGATAGTAATTATGATACCTGCCCTTTTGTTTGCAGTTATTATTCATGAACTTGCACATGGAGTTATAGCATATAAGTTAGGAGACCCTACTCCAAAGCTTGCTGGAAGACTAACCTTTAATCCTATTCCCCATATAGACCCTATAGGTTCTTTACTTGTGCCGGGACTTCTTATGCTGTTTAATGCTCCAATTTTATTTGGTTGGGCAAAACCTGTACCTATAAATCCATTTAATTTTAAAAAGCTTGGATATAGGAAAGGTATGGCTTTTACAGCTTCTGCTGGTCCAATGTCAAACCTGTTGTCTGCAGCAGTATTTGGGATTGTTTTCCAGATGTTAGGAAATCAAAGTACCATAATGAGCCTTGCATCAACATTTGGAACAGAGTTTGTAAAAACTGTTATTTTTCCACTACTTTTATTTTTAAAGTTTGCAGTATCTATAAATGTAGTTCTCGCTATATTTAATATCTTGCCAATTCCACCTTTAGATGGTGGAAGGGTGTTAATGAGTATAGTTCCACCACACATTGAACAGAAGTTAGAACCTTTAGAACAGTATGGGTTTTTTATTGTGATACTGCTTTTAGTAATAGGTGTATTAAACTATATCATTCTTCCGCCTTATATGTTTTTTGTTTCTTTGTTCCTTGGAAGTTGAAAGAGAAATATTTTATTCATATAATATTAGTCTATCATGGAGGGTGTAGCTCAGTCGGCAGAGCACAAGGTTGTGGCCCTTGGGGTCGCGGGTTCAAGTCCCGTCACCCTCCCTTTAAAATTAGCACATTAGTTTCTTTAGCAAAACAGTAGCATAACTTCCTGGTGAAAGTATAAAAGAAAGCTTAATAGCGTTTTCCTCTTTTTGCAAAATTTTAAGTTTTTCTGGAAAAGAAAATGCTGGACGTTCAAAATCTGTAAATAGTTTTATTCCAATTCTCTCAGCTTTTAGAATTTCCTGTGTTATTCCTTCACTTTCTAAAACTTCTTTTATTATCATTTTTATCTTTGAGTCTTTAGGTGGATATTCTGTCCCAAGAGCTGGTATTTTTAAGTTTCTTATCTGGTTAAAAATATAATCATCTATATGCTTTATAAAAGCAAGTTCCCACTTTAAAAAAGGAGTTCTACAATATCTGAAGTATCTTATTACAAAAGTGTAAAGATACATGTTCCACAGATAGCTTTGATAAGCAAAAGCAAACATTAATCTTATATTCTTAGGAAGTACCATAAAAGCTTTTTTAAAAGAAAGTCCTCTTTTTAAAGCTTTAATCATATCAATTTCAGCTTTTGACATAGGAGGTATATGCTTTAAAAACTCATTCCATTTTCCCCATGACTTTCGCATAAGTTTTTTTCTTCTTTTATCTTTAATAGATAGCAAATACTCTTTCATAGCTTCTTCATAATCGTTTTTTAAAAGATGTTTGACTACAAATTCCTGTGCATTTATTACAGAACCAAACCTTTGCTCTCCAAAGTAATTTTCAAAACCATACTTTTGTATAAAAGGTATTTTTTCTTCTATTTTTTCTATCTTTTTTGGAGTTATATCTCTTATAACAATTTCAAAATAGTTTCCTTCAAAGTCTCCAAGTTCTATACCTTCCTCACCAAATCCTAAAAACTCAACTGAAAAATTTTCATCTTTATAGTTCCTTAATTTTTCTAAAGCTGTTTTATCTATATCTTTTATTGATATATACTGCTTTGTTATAGCTTCTTTATCTTTGAGTCCTGCAAAACCTATATTCTTTAGAGGAATTCTAAATGTCCTTGAGATTTTTCGTAAAACATCTATAGTGTTTTCACCTCTTTTGGTAAGCAGAAAGTAAGCATAATCTCCTTTGTCTTTTATGGATAAAGCTTTTATTTCTTTTACAAAAAAGTCTTCTGGTTTTGTTTTTATTTTCATAACTTTCTAACCAAAAGTCCTTTTAAATACAAAGAATTTGGAATATTTAAAATATATGGATGGTCTATATCCTGATACATATGTTCTATTACTTCAAGTTGAAAACCTGTATCTTTTGAAACATCTAAAGATATATTTTTTAGGTCATCTAAAGTTATATGATGAGAACAGGAAAAAACTGCTAATAATCCATCCTTTTTTAAAAGTTTTAAACCATTAATCATTAGATATTTAAATCCTCTTACTGCCCCCTGTTTTTCATATTTTGTTTTTGCAAATGCAGGAGGGTCTATAATAACAAGGTCATAAAATTCTCTTTTTTCTAAAAGCTCTTTTTTTACAAATTTAAATACATCTTCCTTAACAATTTCAAAATTCTTCACCAGATTTAACTCTATATTCTCTTTTAAATGAGAAATAACCTTTTGTGAAATATCTACAAATTTTACAAATTCAGCTCCTTTTTTGTAGGCAAGGATTCCAAAACCACCTATATTTGAAAACAAATCAAGAACCTTAAAACCTTTTTCAACATATTCAGATACAATTTTTCTATTTTTTCTCTGGTCTAAAAAAGCTCCTGTCTTTTGTCCTTCTTTTAAATAAACATAAAATTTTAGATTTTCCTCTTTTACCAGTATTTTATCTGGAACATCTCCATATAAAACTTTATTTTCTGTATAAAGACCTTCTTTATCTCTTACTTTAGGGTCTGATTTATCATATATTCCAAATGGTCTTATTATCTCTATTAAACTTTCTAATATCTCTTTTCTAAAAACTTCCATTCCAGCTGTGTTTATCTGTACTGCCAAATAATTATCATAAAAATCAACTATTAGCCCCGGTAGTCCATCTGCCTCAGAATGAACTATTCTATAGGCATTTGAATTCTTTATATACTTTTTTCTTTTAATATAGGCTTTATATATTCTTTCTTTAAAAAACCTTTTATCAATATTCCTTTTTTCAAAGGACAAAATTCTTATTGTTATATTGCTTTTTGGATTTGCATATCCAACTGCTAGAAATTTACCATCAGATGAGTAAATCTCTACAAGTTCTCCAGGAATAATACTCTTTGGTAGGAATTTAATTTCTTTTTTATAAATCCACGGATTAAAATATCTTATCTTTTTTTCTGCTTCTTTTTTTACTTTGACTACTTTCAACTTTCCCCTCTACATTTTTCTTATATCCAAAAATGAACCTGATTCATATTCTAGAAGTTTTGGGAAAATATCATATAAAACCTTCGCAGCCTCTTCAGGTGTTCTTTTTGGAGATTGTTTTAATCTTTTAACAGATGGAAATTTATCTTCATCCACATTATTGAGAATATAATTAAGCATTGGCGTAAGAACAAGACCAGGTGCAAGAGCGGTAAGGTGTGTATTTTCCATTTCTCTAGAGTAAAGTTTTATAAGACAGTTTAATGCTGCTTTAGATATAGAATATCCACTCCATCCTCTATTACAGTTAACTGCAGCACCAGAGGATATAGCTACAACCTGTTTAACATTAATTTTTTCCTCAATAAAAACATCCAAAATAAGTTTATTAGCCCATACATTAACATCCATAACCTGATTTAATTCTTTTAAAGACGTATCATGCATATCTTTTATCTCTCCTAAAATACCAGCATTTAATATAGCGATTTTTAATTCTTTAGCTTTTTTTAAAGCTTCCTTTGTACAACACTTTACACTTTCTAAATTTGATAAATCACATTTAATAAACACAAGATTTGGATTTTTTGACAATTCTTCCGGCAAATGTCTGCTTAACGCAAAAATTTTATATCCTTTATCCAAATACAGCTTAGCAAGTGCAAGTCCTAATCCAGAACCTATACCGGTTATAAAAACATTCTTAGTCAAGGCTTACTCCTGTTTGCTTTAAAAAGATATTTATTGTGAATACTATTATAATTAAATTGTAAAAAAACAAAAGGGTTTATATGGATTATATAAACTATATACACAAAATATTAGATAAACACTTTAACTTAGAATTTTTTAAATACCTGTGCAGTACACAAAAAGCAATATCCGTCTCTATAAACTATAAGGTAAATTCACAAATACATACATTCAAAGGATATAGAATACAACATAATAACGACCTTGGTATATTTAAAGGCGGTTTTAGATTAAACCCTGATGTGTCATATAAAACCATATATCAACTTGCATTTCTTATGACTATAAAAAATTCTTTATGGGATTTACCATTTGGTGGAGCAAAAGGTGGAATTAACATAAATCCAAAAAAGTTCTCCAGCAAAGATATAGAAAACATAGTAAGAACTTATATAAGGAAAATTTTCAAAGATTTAGGAGAAAACTGGGATGTTATGGCTCCAGATGTAGGAACAAACAATCAAATAATGGAAATTGTATTTGATGAATACTCTAAATTAACAAACCAAAAAGCTTATTCAATAACCACAGGAAAACCAGAAAAATTGTTAGGTATTCCTTTTAGAGAAAAAGCCACAGGCTATGGTGTAGCATACATAACATACAAAGTTATACAGGTTATGGGAATTAAAGCTCCAAAGATTGGTATATTCGGCTTTGGAAACGTTGGAAGATTTACAGCCTTAAAGCTAAAAGAGTTAGGATTAGACATAAATGGAGTATGCGATTCAAAAGGTGGAGTAATATCAGATAAAGCTCTTGATATAGAAAAACTAATTCAATTAAAACTAGAAGGAAAGTCCGTTATTGATTACCATAATTTAAAAATATATACGCCAGAAGAGTTCTTAACTAAAAGTTTTGATGTACTGATACTATCAGCAGTAGAAAACACTATAAATAATAAAAATGCAAAATATATAAAAGCTAAACTTCTTGTAGAAGGAGCTAATCTCCCTATAGACTTATCTGTAGAAGACTACCTTTTAAAAAATGGAAAAATAATTATCCCAGATATACTGGCAAATGGTGGAGGAGTATATATAAGCTACTACGAATGGATAAAAGGGAAAACTTTTAACGATTTTTCTGAAAGCTTCTTAGAAAAGAAATTAAAAGAAAAAATTTATTTAATTTACAGCAGAGTTTTTTATAACACAAGACTAAGGGAAAACTGCTATCTATACAGCATAAATAAACTATATAACATATTTAAATCAAAATTTAATCACTAAATTCGTACAAAATATTGATACTGCTTAGTTGGAATTACAAACTTATAATCGTTCATCAAAATTTTCGCAGGTACATATATGGAAACTATATACGAATCCTTAAGGAAAAAAGGTATTTCAAGAAGAGATTTTCTTAAACTATCAGCTGTAATAACTGCCTCTCTTGGACTTTCTCCAGAAATGTTTTCTGATGTAGTTTACGCTCTTGAAACAAAGCCCAAACCTGTCGTTATATGGCTTGAGTTCCAAGATTGTGCAGGATGTTCTGAATCTTTTATAAGAAGTACAAGCATTTTTCCTTCAGAAGTTTTACTTGACCTTATTTCCTTAGAATATCATGAAACACTAATGGCTCCAGCAGGTGAGTATGCTGAACAATCTAAATTAGAAGCTATAAATAAATACAAAGGTAAATACATTCTTGTAGTAGAAGGAGCTATAACACCAACAGATGGTGGTATATACTGTACTGTTGCAGGAAAATCCAATTATGAACTTTTAAAAGAAGCTGCAGAGTACGCAGCAGCAATTATAGCAGTAGGAAGTTGTGCCTGTTGGAGCGGTATACCCGGAGCCCAGCCAAATCCTACAGGAGCTATTCCAGTATATAAGGCACTAAAAGAAAAAACTGTCATAAATGTTCCTGGATGTCCACCAATAGGAGATGTTATAGTTGGGGTTATAGCAAATTACTTGATTTTAGGTAAAATTCCAGAACTTGACGAACTTGGCAGACCTAAAGTCTTTTATGGTCAGACAATACACGATAGATGCTATAGAAGACCGTTTTATAACTCTGGAAAGTTTGCTAAATCTTTTGACGATGAAACAGCAAAAGAAGGTATGTGCTTATATAAACTTGGTTGTAAAGGTCCAGTAACAAGAAACGCTTGTTCTACAATAAGATGGAACGGAGGAATTAGTTTTCCTATACAATCAGGTCATCCATGCTTTGGATGTGCAGAACCAGACTTCTGGGATAGAGGACATATATATACTCCTTTATCAGTAGTATCTACAGGTATATCAAGTAAAGAAATAATAACAGCTGCAACTATAGGAGCAGCAGCAGGTGTAGCAGTAAAATGGCTTGGAAAAATTGGTAAAGGAGAAAAAAATGATTGATATTGAATTTCTCGACTTTGTAAGAGGTCCATTACTAAAACTAGCAATACTAGTTTTCTTCTTTGGTATTTTTTACAGAATAATAAGAATCCTTGTAAAAGGTATTCCTCCTGACAGAGCAAAACCACGAGGAAATGTTCCTTTAAACGTTATAAAAATGCCCTTTACAAAACCAGTATATGAATGGCAATTTCCTGATGTATTCTCAAGAAAAGCAATAATTTATATAGCTGGTTTCATATTCCATATAGGGTTTTTAGGTATAACATTTTTAATTCCACAACATGCATTTTTGTGGAAGGAAATTATAGGAATTGAGCCTATTTATTTTTCAGGATTATTTGCTCATATACTGGCATATGCCACCGTACTATCGTTAGTAATTTTATGGATTACAAGAATATTTGACCCTGTTTTAAGATTACTTACTGGATTAGATGAGCATTTAGCAAACTTTTTAATTTTAGCCACTGCAACTACTGGAATTTTAGCTACTCAGTGGGTAGGAGGAGGGACATATATAAGTATGCTTTCTATGCATATACTATTTGCTGATATTCTTATTATATACATTCCATTTAGCAGACTTGCTCACTTCATAGATTACTTCTTTGCTACAGCATTCTATGGAAGAGATGTAGGAAGAAAGGGAGTTTCAATGTAAAATCTGGAGGTTCAAAGAAATGACAATAAAAGTAGAATACACAAAAGAACCTACAAAAGAAGACATACAAAAATTCTATGATTTTTGTAAAGAAGCTGTAAATAATGCAGAAATTTCATCATATTTAGAAGCATGTGTTAGATGCGGGCTTTGTTTTGAAGCCTGTCATTTTGCTGTGAGTGAAAATATATCAGGCAAAATGAGACCTGAACTAGTTCCTGCATATAAAGCAGACTTACTTAGAGAAATATACAAAGAAAACTACACAATATTAGGCAGAATAAAAAAAGCATTAGGACTTGGAGTAAAGTTAACACCAGAAAAACTAAAAGAACAAAAGTTTTTAGTATACGATACATGTACCAACTGTGATAGATGTGCAAGAGTTTGCCCAATGGGAATAGAAACTCCAAAACTCACATCTATAGTAAGAGGAGCATTATCTGTTGCAAGGCAAGCACCAGAAGACATTGTAAATGCAGCAAATGCAGCATTAGAGACAGGTAGCCCATTTGGCATAGATAAAGATACATATATTAATATGCTTCAAGACATATCTAAAAAATTTAATGTAGAAATTCCATTAGATAAAGAAAATTCAGATTATTTATATATAACAACCAGCTTAGACCTTACCCAGTCTCCAAACTCAATAGCTGCAGCAGCAAAAATACTAAACAAAGCAAAAATTAACTGGACTATGTCTACTATAGCAAGAGAAGGAAGTAACATGGGAGTTTTTCTCGGGAGAAAAGATATTCAAAAAGAATTAGGAAAAAGGATATTAGATGGAGCAAGAAAATTAGGAGCTAAATATTTAATATATGCAGAGTGCGGACATGGTTATAACTTCTTAAGATATACAGCTCCAAACTTATTTGAAGATTGGGATTTAGAAGTAATCTTAATTGATGAGCTAGTATATAAGCTGATAAAAGAAGGAAAACTTAAAATAAATAAAAAGCCCTTAAAACAAACTTCAACAATTCATTATTCCTGTCAAATAGGAAGAAGAGGAGGGTTAACAAAGATACCAAGGGAACTAACAAAAATGATTTCACAAGACTATGTAGACAGTGTAGATAAAGCAGAAAAAAACTTATGCTGTGGTGGTGGAGGGGGTGTTGTTATAAACGAATCAGCACAAGAACATATGAAAAAAGCATTTCTGCTAAAAATAGAGCAATACGATAAAGTCAATGCAAAACAAATAATTACTTACTGTGCAAACTGTCAATTAGTCCTTGATATGAACTCTAAAGAATTTAACAGAAGTTACCAAATAAAAAGCCTTATAGATGCTTTAGCAGAAGCTGTGGAGGAGTAAAATGGCAAAAAGAGTAGTAGTAGACCCAATAACAAGAATTGAGGGGCATCTTAGAATAGAAGCAGAAATAAAAGACGGAAAAATCCAGAAAGCGTATTCCTGTGGAACTATGGTCAGAGGAATAGAAATAATATTAAAAGGTAGAGACCCAAGGGAAGCATGGGCATTTGCTCAAAGAATATGTGGAGTATGCACTACAGTACATGCATTTGCTTCAATAAGAGCCATTGAAGATGCATTAGAGATAAAAGTTCCTATAAATGCAAGTTTAATTAGAAAACTTATGATAGGAACTATATTTGTTCATGACCATGTAGTCCATTTTTACCACCTTCATGCTCTTGACTGGGTAAATCCGGTACAGGCTTTAAAAGCAGACCCAAAAAAAACCTCCCAATTAGCAAAAAAAATATCAAACTATCCAAAATCCACACCGAGCTATTTTAAGCATGTACAAGATAAAATAAAACAGCAGGTAGAAAGGGGACAGCTTGGAATTTTTAATAAAGGATACTGGAATCATCCAGAGTATAAATTACCACCAGAAGTTAATCTTCTGGCAATTGCCCATTATTTAGATGCTCTTGACTGGCAAACACAAATAGTCCAGATTCATACCATATTTGGTGGTAAAAATCCACACCCTAACTTCTTAGTAGGAGGAATGGCCTGTCCTATAGACCCAAATAGTGATACAGCCATAAATTCAGAAAAATTAGGAAGAGTAAAAACTCTCATAGAAAAAATGATTGATTTTGTTGACAATGTATATCTTCCTGATGTTATAGCTATTAGTTCGTTTTATAAAGACTGGTTCACAAAAGGAGAAGGTTTAGGGAACTTTCTCGCTCTTGGTGAACCTTACTATGATTCTCATAAAGAAAATAAATGGTTTATTCCACCAACATTCATAGAAAACAGGAACTTAAATACTGTACAGGATGTAGATTACTCACAAATAAAAGAGTACATTACTCATAGTTGGTATAAATATTCTGTAGGAGATGATAAACCTTTACATCCATTTGATGGTGAGACTGTACTAAATTACACTGGACCAAAACCACCTTATGAATACCTTGATGTAAATGCAAAATACAGCTGGTTGAAATCTCCACGATATAAAGATAAACCTGTTGAAGTAGGACCTCTCGCAAGAACACTGTCCCTTTACGCAAGAAATATGTATGATACAAGAGAATTAGTAGATAAATCTTTAGAAAAACTAAACCTACCAATAGAAGCTATGTTTTCTACAATGGGAAGAACATTAGCAAGGGCAATAGAAACACATACCTATGTTCATGCTATGAAAAACTGGTTTAATATGTTGGTAGAAAACATAAAAAAAGGTAATTTAAAAACATTTAATTCAGAAAAATGGGAACCTTCAACATGGCCTAAAGGAGATGTAAAAGGTTACGGACTAATGGAAGCTCCACGGGGAGCATTATCCCACTGGGTGCATATAGAAAATGAAAAAATTAAAAATTATCAGGCTGTTGTTCCTACAACATGGAATGCTTCACCAAGAGACGCCAAAGGACAGCCTTCCGCTTATGAAGCCTCCCTTGTAGGACATGACCTGTGGAATCCACATCAGCCTTTAGAGATATTAAGGACTATACACTCATTTGACCCCTGTTTAGCCTGTGCTGTCCACCTTTACGATGAAGAAAATGATGAAAAGATTGAAGTAAAGGTTTTATAAGTGGAAAAAACTTTAATTTTAGGTGTTGGAAATCCTTTAATGGCTGATGAGGGAATTGGAGTAGAAGCTGTAAAAATTTTATTAGAAAAATATAAATTTCCTGAAAATGTAGAAGTTATAGACGGGGGAACTCAAGGACTTGAGCTCCTCCAGTACTTTCAGAATGTAAAAAATCTTTTAATTATTGATGCTGTATATTTTTCAAAACGAAAATCTGGTGAAATAATCAAAATTCCTAAAGAAAAAATTAAATACTATTTGAAAACTAAAATGTCAGTCCATGACATAGGTCTTGAGGATATTATATCTGCCCTTGATTTAACTGGAACACTACCTGAAAATATTGTAATCATCGGAATGATACCTGAAAAGATACAGTTTTCTTATGGTTTATCAGATACAGTAAAAAGCAATATGGATAATCTAATAAATGAAATCCTAAACCAGTTAAAAAAGTGGAATACAGGAGAAATAAAAAATGCTAATGAATGCAGTTCCAATATTAAATGAAATTTATGAAAACCTTAAAGAATTCTACAAAACAGGAAAAAAATATACTATCTTTACAAATAAAATTCCCCTTTCTGATGAAGATAGAGAGTTTCTTAACGAAATTTTAGGTGAAGGAGATGTAAA
>Ga0256841_1003179_pt1 | contig 12467 bp, 8 predicted proteins | sample 356308metaG_FD_185971 | JGI IMG/M metagenome (GOLD analysis project Ga0256841, IMG submission 185971) | Hydrothermal vent microbial communities from Mid Atlantic Ridge, Atlantic Ocean - 356-308 | ecosystem: Environmental > Aquatic > Marine > Hydrothermal vents | place: Atlantic Ocean: Mid...
CCCGCCTCGCTTCGCTTGCGGCGCGTCACGGCCACACCTTCTCGGTGGCCGTCGTGGACATGGCCAACTTCGGCAGCGTCAACAACCGCTACGGGCATCTGGTGGGCGACCGCGTGCTCGCCCGGGTGGCCGGCCTTCTCAAGCAGGCCCTGCGGGAGGAAGACGAGGTCTACCGGCTGGGTGGGGACGAGTTCGTCATCGTGCTGCCGCACTCCGGCCGCGATGAGGGGTTGCACGCGGCGCGCAGGGCCGCGGAGGTGATCACCCGTGACCCCGAACTGGCGCACTACGGTGTGCACGCGAACTTCGGTCTGGCCGTCTACCGCGAGGGCGACACGCCCGAAGACCTGCTCGAGCGCGCGGACCGCGAGATGTACGCCGCCAAGAAGCGCGGCCTCGTGGTCCTCGAGCAGCCGCTCGGCGACTAGCGCTCGAGCTTGTAGCGCGTACCCGCCATGCGCTCGGCCAGCTCGAGGGCGGCCTGCTTGTCCAGGAACTGGTTGCCGTTGCCGCACTTTGGGCTGAGCACGCAGCGCGGGCAGCCGTCCTCGCAGGGGCAGCCGGCGAGCAGCTCGGCGGTCGCCCGGATCCACTCCTGAAACTGCTCGGCCCCGGCGCGGGCGTAGCCGACGCCGCCCGGGTAGCCGTCGTAGATGAAGACCACCGCCCCCGAACCCGAAGGCAGCGGGTGTGGGTAGACGGGGTAGCTCACGCCGCCCACGTCGCGGCGCTCGGCCAGCACGAAGAGCGGCAACAGCCCGATCATGGCGTGCTCGAGTGCGTGGATGGCGCCGGGCGTGCGTTCGGGCGGAAGCGAACCCGCGGGCGGATGAAACCAAACCGCCTCGGTGCCGAAGGCCACCTCTGGCATCAGCTGCTCCACCTCCTCGAGCACGGCCTCGGTCACGTACCGCTTCTTGACGTAGCCGGTCACCTGTTCGCGCAGCCTCACCCGGCCCACCCAGACTCCCGGACGGACCTCCCGGGCACGCTCCGGGTCGACCTCGACCTCGGTCAGCGCCCGCGGCTGCGTGTAGTAGTCCTCAAGGCCGGGCAGCAACACGATCTCGCGTTTCCTGGGGTCGAGGTTGCGCACCAGGTAGCTCTCCCCCTGGTGCAGGTAGACGGCTCCGGGGTGGGCCTCCCAGTACGCCTGGCGCTCGTCGAGCCGGCCCAGCTCCCTGCCCTGGGCGTCGCGCACGGTGTAGGCGGCCCCGCTGCCCCGCAGCTGGATGCGGCGATGGGGGGCCTTGTAGCGGGTGAAGAGCCGCCCCTCGCGCTCCTCGAGCCCCTCCACGGGGAGCAGATGCGGACGCACCACCGGCTCGTCGCGGCCGACCGGGCGTTCGTAGGCGGCGCAGTGCAGATGGGCCGGGTACAGGTAGGGGTTTTGCCAGTCGGCCACGGCTGCTTCGGGGGCGCCGGAGAGGAGCAGCTCGGGACGCTGTGCGAAGTATTCGTCCAGCGGGTCCTCGCGCGGAATCCAGAGGGTGAGGGCGCGTTCGCGGCCCCTCCCCGCACGCCCCGCCCGCTGCCAGAAGGCGTTGATCGATCCGGGGTAGCCGACCATCACCACGGCGTCGAGGCCGCCGATGTCGATGCCCAGCTCGAGGGCGCTGGTGCTGACCAGGACCGACAGCTCCCCCGCCCGGAAGGCTTCCTCCAGGGCGGCGCGTTCGCGCGGGGTGTAACCCGCGCGGTAGCTGCGGATCCTGTCCTCCACCGCGGTGCCCCGGGTGTAGCGGCCGATCAGCTCGGCCGTTTTGCGGCTGCCGGTAAAGATCAGCGTCTTGAGGTCGTGGGTGGCGGCCCAGACGGCGATCTGCGCCGCCTCGAGGTTTGCACTGCGGCGCCGTTCGCCGCTGACGTCGAGCGCGGGCGGGATCCAGACCACGAACTCGGTCGCGCTGCCGCGCCCCGTCGCGCGCACCGCCCGGAAGGTCTGGCCGGTCAGCGCTGCGGCGTGCGCCTCCGGGTTGGCGATCGTCGCCGAGGCGGCGATCAGCTGGGGGCGGGCCCCGTAGCCTTCGGCCAGGCGCAGCAGGCGGCGCAGGATCCAGGCCACGTGGCTGCCGAAGACACCCCGGTGGTAGTGGGCTTCGTCGATCACGACGTAGCGGAGCCGGGCCAAAAAGCCCGCCCAGCCGCTGTGGCGCGGCAGGATGCCGTAGTGAAGCATGTCGGGGTTGGTCAGGATGGCGAGCCCCTGTTCGCGCGCCCGGCGGCGGCGGCCGGGCGAGGTGTCGCCGTCGTAGGTGAAGACCCGGTCGGAAAGGTCGAAGGGGTCGGCCAGGGTTTCCAGGCGGCTCTGCTGGTCGCGCGCCAGCGCCTTGGTGGGGTAGAGGAAGAGGGCGGTTCCGCCCGCTTGCATGGCGTCCAGAACCGGAACCTGGAAGACCAGGCTCTTGCCCGAGGCGGTGGGGGTGGCCAGCACCACGTTCGCACCCCGCTCGAGCAGGTCGAAGGCCTGGGCCTGGTGGGCGTAGGGGGCCAGCGCCAGACGGGCCAGCACCGGTTTGAAGCGGCCGTCGTAGGGCACCGGCTGGGGCGGGGCGGCGGGCAGCAGCCGATGGAAGGCGATCTGCCGCGCATAGCCCGGCAGCGCCTCGAGCCACGGGCGGTAGCCGCCAAAGGGTTCGACCGCCAGGGGCAGCATCACCGGCATTCTAAGCGGCGGGCATGAGAAGGCCGGCGTTCCCGGGGAACGCCGGCCCGAACGCCGCCGATCAGTTCTTCTTGGGCACGTTCAGGAAGGGCTGGTTTCCCCCGGCCGTGGCCTGGGGCACGCCCGCGGCCTTGGGCGGGTTTTCCTTTTCCACTACCGCAACCCGTTGCACCACGGCGGCGGCCAGCTCCTTGTAGGCCTCGGCCACCGGGCCCTCCTGGAAGGCGGCGGGCAGGCCGGCGTCGGAGCCCTTACGGATGTTGACGTCCATGGGTATGCGCGCCAGCACCGGCGCACCGAAGGTTTCGGCGAAGGCGTCCATGCCGCCCTTGCCGAAGACGTCGATCTCCTCACCGCAGTTCGGGCAGACGAGGTAGCTCATGTTCTCGACGAAGCCGAGGAGGTTAACGTTCATCTTGTTCAGCATCGTCACGCCGCGGCGCACGTCCTCGAGCGCCACTTCCTGGGGGGTTCCCACCACCAGCGCCCCCGAAAGCGGCAGCAGTTGCATCACCGAAAGGGGAATGTCGCCGGTGCCCGGGGGCATGTCCACCACCAGGTAGTCGAGCTCGCCCCACTCGGTCTTCTGGGTGAAGTCGCGCACGAAGCCGTGCTGCAGGCTGCCGCGCCAAACGACCGGCTGGTCCTCGGGGATGGCCGAGCCGATCGAGACCAGCTTGATCCCCTGGGCCTCGATGGGCACGATCTTGCCGCCCTGGGTGCGCAGCGGAACCCCGCGGACGCCCAGCATCCGGGGTGTGTTGGGCCCGAAGGCGTCGGCGTCGAAGAGCCCCACCTTGGCCCCCATCTGCATCAGCGCCACCGCCAGGTTGACCGCCGTGGTGCTCTTGCCCACGCCGCCCTTGCCGGCGATCACTGCGACGATGTGGGCGACGCCGGGAAGCCCCGTGCTCACCTCCATCGCCGGCGCGGCATCCATGGTGACCCGCACCTCACGGACCCCCGGCAGCGCCCCGACCGCTTCCTCGGCCTGCCGCTTGAACCGGTCCTTGACTGGGCAGGCGGGCGTGGTCAGGCGGATGGTGAAGCTGACCACCCCGCCTTCGATCTTGAGGTCGCGCACGAACCCGAGCTCCACAATGTCCTTCTTGAAGTCGGGATCGACGATCGTCGAAAGCGCGTTGAGTACGGTTGCAGTATCTAGCATGCCTTTTCGATTCTGAACCAAGCGGCTCCGAAAGTCTAGATCTTGGTTTGCATTTGGAGGTAGCGCACCCGCTCGAAGCGGTAGAAAGCCGTGGGGATGACGAAGAGCGTGAGCAGCGTGCTCGAAAAGATGCCGCCGAGAATGATGACCCCGAGCGGGATACGGAACTCCGAACCCTCGCCAAGCCCGAGCAGCAACGGTATCGAGACCACGACGATCGTGAGGCTGGTCATCAGGATGGGTCGCAAGCGCAGGCGCGCAGCTTCCACCAGGGCGTCCTCTAGGGGCCGTTCCTTGGCTCGCTCCACGGCGAAGTCGAGGAGCAGAATCGCGTTCTTGGTAACCAGGCCCACCATCATCACCGTACCCAGTACGCTGATCACGTCCAACCCCGTACCCATGAGGTAGGAAAGCCAGAAAGCGCCTACCAGCGCAAGGGGCACCGGAAGGAGCAGGTAGACGGGGTAGCGGAACGAATTGAACTGGCTGGCGATCACGAGATAGTTGAGCACCAGTGCAAAGAGAAAGGCCATGGGTGCGGTGGTGGCCAGGTCACCCGTGAAGGTGGTGGTGCCTGTGGCGAGGTAGGTCACGTCGTTCGACAGCACACCGGCGCTCGCGAGCGCCTTTTTCAGACGCCGCTCGGCCTGCAGCGCTCCTGCTTCGGGGTCGACGAGGTTGACCTGGAAGCCCGCCGAATAGGCCTGGTTCGTGCGGCCGATGCTGGCGGTCTGTTCCCGGCGCTCGAAGCGGCCAAGACTCCCCAGAGGCACGGTGCTCCCCAGGGCGGGCGCAGCGATGGGGAGGGCGCCGAGCCGCTGCACGCTGGCGAGTCGTATCGGATCGGCACGCACCACGATGGGGGTCTCCCGACCCAGGGACTGCAGTTTGCCCGCGTCCAGTCCGGTCAAGTACACCCGCAGCGCACGCCCCACGTCGAGTGCGGTGAGCCCTGTTCCCTGCAGGCGGGCTGGATCCAGGCGAAAGCTGTACTCCCGGGTACGCTCCGACAGGCTGCTCTTGGCGTCGCGTACGAAGGGCAGCCCCTGAATAACCTGCAAGGCCTCGCGGTTGACCTCTTCGAGCCTGGCTTCGCCGGGGGCGGCGAGCACGAACTCGACGTCGGCTGCGCTGGGCGGCCCACCGGTGATGGGTTGCACCCGCACCTTGGCTTCCGGAACGCCGCGCACGAGCTTCACGAGTTCCGTACGGAGCTCACCCGCAAGCTCGTACTGGTCGCTGCGCTGCTCCTTCGGTACCAGCTGAAGGCTCAGGGTGGCACGTTCGGGTGCGCTGCCCGTACCCACGTTTTGAGAGGCGCCTACGGTTGTGATGAGCACGTTTACCTCGGGGCGCGAGAGCAGGTAACCCTCCAGCTTTTGAGTGATCCGGTCGGTGGTCTCGAGGGAGGTGCCCTTGGGCAGGGTAAGCGTGACCTCGATGAAACCGCTGTCGGCCTTGGGGGTGAAGTTGAAAGGCAGCCTCGGCAGAACCCAGGCGACCGAGGCGAAGAGCGCAAGTGCCGCGATCAAGACGGTTCCGCTCCACCTCAGCAGGGTGCGTACGAGCCGGGCGTAGGCGTCCTGAAGAGCCAGGAAGGGGCGGTCGACGGCTTCGTGGGCGGTCAGAAGCAGCGCTCCCAGAATCGCGGCGGTCATGCGGGCGGCGTACCGCAGCAGCGGGTAGGCCAGAACCAGACCAAGTCCGGCCGTGACCGCGGTTGGCCGCAAGCCCGTGAGCTGGAACGCAGCGAACCCCAGCCCAGCGCCCGCCAGCCAAAGCCAGACCGATCGCAGCGAAGCGTACCAGGCTTGGAGGTCGTGCTCGAAGCTGCGCGCGATCGCACCCAGGGCCGACCACCCCTTGGGCTTGGGGTCCGGAAAGTACGCGAGGCGGACGGTGAGGAAGAACATGGCCTCCAGGTAGCTGATGGCTATGGCGGTCGAAAGCCCGATCCCGAATTCGCGGAAGATCTGACCGATGACCCCGGGCAGGAAACTGATGGGCAGGAAGACGGCGAGCAGGCTCAGTGTGGTGGCGAGCACGGCGGTGCTGACCTCCGATGCGCCCTTCAGCACCGACTCCATGCGGGAGTAGCCCATGTGAAGCCAGCGGTCGATGTTTTCGGCAACGACGATCGCGTCGTCCACCACGAGCCCAACCGCTACGATGAGGGCGAGCAGGCTGATGACGTTGAAGGTAAAGCCGAGCACACCGTAAACGACCACCGAGCTGGCGAGGGTGACCGGTATGGCCAGAATGACCGAGAGCGCGGAGTTCGTGCGTCCCAGGAAGACCAGGATGACGACCGAGACGATCAGGGCCGTCATCAGCGACTCGACGAAGGTATCGTGTACCGTGGCGCGCGTAAACCGCGTGATGTCGAAGGCGGTACGGACCTTGTAACCGGGCGGAACCTGTAGGCCTCCGACCCGGTCGCGGACCCGCTGGGCGACCTCGACCACATTCGCTCCGCTGCTCTTGCGAACGCTGAGCAAAACGACCGGTTCCCCGTTCATCCGGCTAAAGGTGGCCGCTGGGGCTTCGCTTAGGCGCACGCGGGCCACGTCCCGCACCTGCAGCCCCCTGCGGCTTTCGACGATACGGCCAACGACGTCTTCAAACGACGAGGGTTGGCTGCGTAAGCTGACCACCTGGTGTTGCCCCTTGACGTCGAGCGAACCGGCGGGCAGGTTGACGGTATCGGCCCTCAGGGCCTGGACCACCTGGAGCGGGGAGAGCCCCAGGGCGGCCAGCCGGTCGGGTTGGAGAAGGACGGCCACTTCTTCTTCGGGGTTCCCCACCACCTCCACGTCCGCGACCCCGCGGATGCGCTGCAGCTCCGGTTTCAGCTCGTCCTCCGCGTACCTGCCGAGTTCTCCCAGAGCGGTGCCCGGTGCGGTGAGGGCGACGAAGAGAATGGGGTCGGAAGCGGGATCGAACTTGGCCACGACGGGCGGTTCGGCATCCGAAGGCAGCTCACCGCGAATCGCCGAGACGCGCTCGGAGACGTCGACCGCCGCAACGTCCACGTCCACTCCATAGTCGAACTGAACGATGATCTGTGACGCGCCTTCCAGAGAGATTGAAGCAATTCGGTCTACGCCGGAGAGGGTGGACAGGGCGTCCTCGATGGGCTTGCTTACCTGGTTGGCGATCTCACGGGGGCTCGAGCCCGAGTAGATGGTGGTAACGGTCACGACCGGGACCTCGATTTTGGGCAGCATGTCCACACCGAGACGCAGAGCCGTCAGCCCGCCGAAGAGGGTGACGGCGAGGAAGAAGGCGGTGGTCAGGACCGGCCGTTCCACGAAAAAACGAACGAGCGGGTTCTCCTTCACTCAAGCACCTCCACCCGCACGCCGTCGCGCAGGTCCTGGGGGAGGGGAAAGACAACACGTTGCGGCACGGGGTCGGCTTTTAGCACCGCTTCGCCTTCGGCCTCGGCGACGATTTCCACGGCTAGTGCGTGCGCGCGGCCGTCTCGCGGAACGAAGACATACCCCTGCCCTTCGCGCACGCGTACCGCGCCGGCCGGCACGTGTGGACCTTCGGCCAAGAGCAACCGGTAGCGCACCTGCACCGCGCCTCCAAAGGGCAGGTCTGCTTTTTCTTTTTCGTCCACGAGCCGTGCGACGACGCGCACCAGCCGATCCTGACCGGGCACCGGACCGGCCCGCTCGATCTTCAGGGGGTAAGTACGGCCCAAGTAAAGCAATTCCAGCCCCTCCGGCTGCAAGCGCGCGACCTCGTCCGGCGGCAACCGGAAGATCACGTTCCGGGGTCCGGCAACCAGCTGTACTACTGGAGTACCCGGCCCAACGAACGCCCCCGCGTCCGTGTAGCGTTCGGACACCTGGCCCGCGAAGGGGGCCAGGATGCGGGTTTCGCCGAGCAGCCGCCGGGCCTGCTCCAGGCCCAGCCGGGCTTGGCGGAGCTGCACGCGCAGCTGCGCCAGTTCTTCGTCCTGGCTGCGTTGCCAGCGGCGGTAGGCCGCTTCCGCCGCGGCCGCGTTCGCTTTGGCCTGCTCGTAGGCCGCCTGCAGCGCTTCCACTTCCACCGGTGCGACGCCCCCGAGGTTCAAGAGGTCGCGCGCTTCTTCGAGACGTTTGCGAGCGTTGTTCATGTTCTGGCGCGCGGCTTGTAGCTGGGTGCTCAATTGGTCGCGCTGGTCGGCAACGCGTTTTTCGGCGCTCGACAAGGCGACGCGCGCCTGTTCGAGCGCGAGCTCCGCAGCACGCACCTGGTCACGGTAGGCGCGGTCGTCGAGCTGGACGAGCAGCTGCCCTGCCTCGACATTCTCGCCCTCGCGAACCGGTACGGCGACGACCTTTTCGCCGAGTCCGGAAGCGACCCGCACGCTGTGCTCGGGTTCGATACGACCGGAAGCGTCCCGGTCGACCGTGAGCGGCCCGTGCGTGACCGGAACGGTGCGCACCTTGAAGACGAGGCCCTTTTCCGGGCCGTCCTGGCGGGCGGCGGTAGGGGGTGTTGCGGGGGCCGTCTTTTGGGGTTCGTTCCGCTTGCAGCCTCCGGCGAGTAGAAGAAGCACGAGCAGCAGCGTCCACGGGCGTTCAAGGCGCATCGTTCACCTCCAGAGGCTGGGCCGTGGCCACCGCCAGGTCCCAGGCTGCGTTCAGGTAGGCGTGGGCGGCGGTCTGGACCTCGAACGCCGCCTGCGCGCGCGCGAAGCGCGCTCGCAGCAGATCGATCTCCGAGATGAGGCCGGAGCGGTACCGTTGCAGGGTGATCTTCAGGTCGGCGTCGGCCTTGATGTCGCGCTTCTCGGCCAGTTCGAGTTCGCGTTGCAGGCGGCTCACCTCCTGCCAGCGCTGCTTCGCCTGCAACTCCAGGCCGCGCACGACCTCGTCGAGTCCGTCGCGGGCCTTGGCCAGCTGAAGCTCCGCCGCCTCGATTTGGGCACGTGGCGCGTAACTGGGATCGAGCAGCGCCAGGGCGGTTTCGGCAAGCTCGACGGCCTGCTGCATTCGCAAACGATCAGGGTGTTCGTGCAGGCTCAGGTACACCGTGTTCAATGAGGGGATCAGCGGCTCATCGGGCGGTTCGAGCGCTTCGAAGCGGCCGCTGAGGCCGACCAGTGAAGCCAGCTGGGTGCGCGCCAGCGACCGCGACTCTTCTGCCTTGCGCACGGAGTTTTCGGCGTCTTCTAGCTGCAATTCCGTATCGCGCAGCTCCTGTCGGCTGATTCCGCCCTTTGCGAAGCGCAGCCGCGCGATCTTGGCGTTGCGTTCGGCCAGTTCGCGACCCAACCGGGCGAGGGCGTAGCCCGCTTCGGCATCGAGTAGCTGCGTGTAGGCGCGGGAGATCTCGGACATCGAGCGGACCCTCTCGAGCCGCAGCCGGGCATGGGCCAGCTCGAGCCGCTGTCGGGCCCGAAGCCGGTCGAGACGGAGCGCCTCCGGGTCGTTTTGCAGCCTCTGCCACTGGACTTCTGCATCGAGCAGTTCCGCACGCGCGCTTTCCACCGGAGGGCGATGCCCGGCCGCGTCGAGCGCTTGGGAATAGCTCAACGCCAGGGCCGAGGAGCCCAGGACCAGCAAGGCCGTGGCGACCCAACGTTTCATCGCCATACCTCCGAAGGGGGAACGCCCAGGTAGACGAGGTAGTCGAGCTGCGCGCGCAGGACGTCGTTACGCGCCCGGGTCAGTTCGAACGCAGCCGCGAGGCGGTCGAGTTGGCTGCGCAGGTGCTCCAGCGGGGTGCTCAGCCCGAGCTCCAACCGCCGCGCGGTCTCCTGCTCCGTCTTGCGGGCATTTTCCAGAGCTAGTACGGCTAGATCGACCGAACGAACACGTTGAGCAAGCACCGTTTTCAGCCGATCCACTTGGATGGCCGCGCTCTTGCGGGTAGCTTCCAGTGAGCTTTGCGCGGCGTCCACGAGGCGCCGCGCCTGCTCCACTTGCGACCAGCTGGCCACGGAAAGGTTGAGCCTCGCACCGAGCCGGAGTTCGCTTTCGGTGCGCGAGCGCGTGGGGTCGGCGTAAGAAGTGTAGTCGTAATAGACCCGTGTCCCCAGCGTGCGGGATTCCAGCAACACCCCCAGCAGGTTTTGATCGTCCAGGTGCTCACGGTATTCGATCTGGAGCACCGGTAACAGGTCGCGACCGGAGTGAACCTGGCCAATCCTGGCCCGCTCCAGCTGCAGGCGCGCGCGTGTGACTTCGGGGGGCTCGCCGCCCGGAAGAGGGGTCCGGAACCACGGGGGGGCTGGCGGTGGTTCTTCGGTGAAAGCGAGCAGGGCGTTTCGCGCAAGTTTCCGCTGTTCTTCTGTATTCCGGGCCTGTTCCCGCGCCCTGGCCAGGGCCAGGTTTGCGTCGCGCAGCTCACGGGGACCGGCGGCTCCTTTTTCGACCCGCAGTTGCGTTGCAGCGAGCGCCCGTTCCGCAAAACGGCGACCTTCCATGGCGAGCTCCAACCCCTGTTCGGCCTCCATCACCTGGAGTGCTGCCCGCAACGCCTCTACTTCCAGGCGGCTGCGGGCCAGTCGGAAATCCAGCTCGGCCTCTTCCCGGTCGAGGGCGGCCTGGCGTTGACGATCGGCAAAATCGCCGAAGGGGATGGGCCTCAGGGTCAGTCCTACCTGGGCTTGACCGGCCTCGTCGGGCAGGTCGGGGCTGATGAAACTGCAGAAAACGTCGTTCGTAGGGTCGGGGTCGTTCAGGAAAGGGCAGGGGTCGCCCTGGTCGAGTTGCCTGCGGCTCCAGCCGCCCGAGGCATCCAGCTCGACCCAATCGGGGCTGAGGCGGTCGGCCAGCTGGGCAGCGTCAAGGCGCGCTTTGGCGGCTTGCCAGCCTGGGTGCTTGCGCAGCGAATCCAAGAAAGCCGGCTGAGCGGCCGCGGCGGCGAAGAGGAACCCCAGGAGAACCAGCCTTTTCCTGGCTTCTCTCACGCTCCAGCCTCCCGCTCGGCTTCCCAGAGCTTCGCTTCCTTACTGAGAATGCGCCGGAGAACGTCGCGCAGCCAGACCAGCTCCTCATTGCTCAGATCGGCCAGCGCCCGGGTCGTGTGGACATGCCAGGTTTCATGAGCCTGGTTGAGCAGTGCCCGCCCCGCATCCGTGATGCGTACGTTGGTGCGCCTGCGGTCGCTTGGGTCGAGGCTGCGCTGGATCAGGCCCTTGGCTTCGAGTTTGGACAGGTAGTGACTGAGCAAAGGGGGATCCCATTGAAGGGCTTCGGCGATCTCCTTCGGGTGGGCCAGACCGCGCGCCACCATTTCTAGGAGCAGCATTTGGTCGGGTTTCAGGCCGGTAGGTTTGAAGAGGCGTGCAGTGCTCTCCTTGACCTTCCAAAGGAAGAAGAAGTACTCCTCTTCGAGCTGACGCAGGGCCTGTTCACGCGCTTCGTCCATGCTCAATATTTTAAACCTTAAAGTGTTAAAGTCAAGTTCAGAGAACGTCGCGCGCGCTGCCGCGGGTGCGCCAGTTGACCCAGTTCTTGCGTAGCCGCAGAGCGGTTTGCACCGGCACGTAGAGGGGCGAGAGCGGACGCACGTAGCCGGGGAAGCGCACCCTCCTGCCGCCGAAGCCTTCCTTGAAGCGGTAGATGCCGTAGGCGTGCGACTCGGGGGTGAGCAGCCGCGGAACGCCCCAGAGGTCGTAGACGCGGTGGCCGTGCTCCATGCCCCAGTGCATCGCCGCCCAGTGCATGGCGTAGGGGGCCATCACGTTCTTGTGTTCGCGGCTCGAGCCGCCGTAGAGGTAGTCCACCCGGCCGGCGAAGGCCACGAAAAGCCCGGCGGCGAGCGGCTTTCCCCGGTATTCGGCGAGGCTTAGGAAGGCCGCGCCCCCGGGCTGTTCCATCGCCCGAAAGACGGTCTCGTAGTAGCTGCGGGCGTGTTGCAAGAGCTTTGCCCGCCGATTGGTCTCGGTGAACAACGCCCAGAAGGCCTCGAAGGCCGCCGCGGCGTCCTCGTCGTGGGGGCGCACGATCCGCGCGGTCACCCCTTTGCGGGCCGCGAGGCGGATGTTGTAGCGCGTCTTCGACTTCATGCGCGCGAGCACCGCCTCCTCGCCGGGGCCGAGGTCCACCAGGATCGAGTACTCCGGTTGGATCGTGGCCGCAGTCCTGAGGCCCGCGTAGGCCGGCGTCTCGTAGGGCTCTTCCAGGGCCAGGGGCGGCTCGAGTTGCAGGTAGAGCGCAGCGCCCGCCGCCCGTGCCAGCTGCTGGGCCGCGCGCGGCAGCAGCTTCGCCTCGGCCAGCGCCGGGCCGCGGGGGGCGTAGGCCATGCGCAGGGGGCCGGCCAGGCGGCGCTCCAGCAGCTGCGCCGCGGCCACGGGCGCGCCGCCGTCGTAGAGGGCAAGGCGTACGGGCTTCCAACCGCTCGTGCGCTTCACCTCGCCCCAGCCCCACGACTGCAGGGCGCTCGTCAGGGGCAGCTCGGCGACGATGCGGTTCCAGGCTTCGGGGTGGTCGATTTCGCGTCGTTCCATGGTGAGGGCGGCCAGGCCGCACCTAGCCATTATGCCCTACCGGAGCTCGCGCAGGGCCAGACGGATGAGCTCCTCGGCCCCGGCCTCGGGCTGCTTGACGGCCAGCTTCTGCACCACCGCGTGCACCTGGGTCTCGCGGAAGCCCAGCGTGATCAGGGCCGCAGCGGCCTCGCCGGCGGCGG
>Ga0256841_1003180_pt1 | contig 12465 bp, 12 predicted proteins | sample 356308metaG_FD_185971 | JGI IMG/M metagenome (GOLD analysis project Ga0256841, IMG submission 185971) | Hydrothermal vent microbial communities from Mid Atlantic Ridge, Atlantic Ocean - 356-308 | ecosystem: Environmental > Aquatic > Marine > Hydrothermal vents | place: Atlantic Ocean: Mid...
AAATCGCCAACGGTTCAGTGTCTGTGAAAGATCTTAAAGAAGGTGAACAGCAAACAGTTGATCAGGATAAGCTGGCGCAGTTGATTAAGATATAAAAAGGCCCTGATCAATTTACAAACTCTATATAAAGAACAAACTCTAATTTTCAGGAGAAAAGCGTGGTAGACATTTACGCATCAGAAGAAGAACAAGTAGCCGCCATAAAAAAATGGTGGAAAGAAAATGGAACATCCGTGATCCTCGGGATCGTCATCGGTAGTGCCGCGCTGTTTGGCTGGCGTTACTGGCAAGGACAGCTCACCACCAAGGGTGAGCAGGCATCAATGGCCTATTCACAGTTAGAAGAGCAGTTAAGCAAGAAGAAAACAGAAGAAGCAGAGGCAACAGCCAAGGAATTAATGCAGCAATATCAGGGAACGCCTTATGCCTCATTCGCTGCTTTCAAACTGGCAAAAGCGGCCATAGAGTCAGAAAATACAGAAGCAGCAGGTAATTATCTCCGTTGGGTTATCGACAATGGTAAGGCAGAAGAATTAGTACAACTGGCCATCATGCGCTTAGCTCGACTTAACTTGAGCAATGACAATACAGATTCAGCCTGGGCGCTTATTACGACAATAGATGAATCCATGGGTCTGGCGTCCTATCATGAGCTAAAAGGTGATATTTTGCTGGCACAGGGCAAACAGGAAGAAGCAAGAAATGCGTATTTACAGGCGGCGGCTCTTAATCCAGCCGGGCCAGGTGGCAATTCCTTTCTTGAAATGAAAATGGATGATCTGGGTCGGTAATACTCAATAATCCGAATGGGTTTGTGAACGATGAAAATGGATAAAATATTTCTGACAGTTATTCTTGCGGCTATGCTAAGCGGGTGCGGCGCAGTGAAAGAGCGCTACCATAAATTTATGGCTGGCGATGAAGAAGTGAGTGTAAAACCGCTCGTTGAATTAGAGAATTCCATTAAGATAAAAAAGATCTGGTCAACGCGAGTCGGTGATGGTACGGATGGTTATTATCTAAAACTTTCACCCGTTGCAGGTGAAGGTGTTATCTTCGCTGCAGAGCGCGATGGTGTTGTCGAGGCTTTGGAAATAGAAACTGGAAAACAACACTGGAAAACCAAAACCAAAAAACCGATATCTGGTGGGCCGGGGTTTGGAGAAGGACTGGTACTGGTTGGAACACGAGATGGAGAAGTGCTTGCTCTTTCAGCAGAAGATGGTGAAGTTTTATGGACAACGCAGGTTTCCAGTGAAGTTCTTGCCGCGCCCAAAGCTGATCTCGGCGTTGTTGTTGTGCGTACAGTGGATGGAAAAGCCTTCGGTCTGGATGCCTCAAGTGGGCAGCGTTTATGGGTTTATGAAAGAGCTGTTCCATTATTAACATTACGGGGCACCAGCGCACCTCAGCTAGCAGATGGTCTGGCTATCATTGGCTTCGATGGCGGCATATTAACAGCGCTTGATATGACAAATGGTAGTCTGGTATGGGAAAACAGAATTGCTTTACCAACCGGCCGATCAACACTGGACAGAATGGTTGATATTGATGGTGAGCCAGTCATCATGGATGGCGCTATTTATGTCGCGACTTTTCAGGGCCGCATTGCCGTTGTTCAGCTGGAAACTGGAAAAATTGCATGGGTAAGAGATCTCTCTTCTTACGCAGGTCTGGGTGTTGATGAAGATCATGTTTATCTGACGGATGAAGAGAGCGCGGTCTGGGCTCTGGAGCGGTATTCCGGTAATTCGGTCTGGAAAAATGAACAATTGAGTTCCAGAGCATTAACAGCGCCAGTGAGTGTTGGAGAGTATATTGTCGTTGGAGATTACGAAGGTTATCTGCACTGGCTTGATCGTGAAGATGGTTCATTGGTTGGACGAACCCGGCTTGATAAAAGCAAGATCATTACAACACCTTTTGTGATCGGGAATACACTCTATGCCTATAGTTCGAAAGGCACGCTGTCTGCGTTTACCGTCCAATAATCAGGTAAAGTGAAGCCTTATATCGCTCTCGTTGGCCGACCCAACGTCGGTAAATCAACTCTCTTTAATCAACTGACTCGAACACGTGATGCGCTGGTGGCCGATCAACCTGGCCTGACGCGTGATCGAATCTATGGTGAAGCGATGTTTGATGATTTGCCCTGTATGGTTATCGACACAGGTGGCCTTACCGATGAAAAAGAAGGCATTGATGCGCTAATTTCCCAGCAATCGCTTCGGGCTGCAGCAGAAGCCGATGTGATTGTCTTTATTGTCGATGGACGTGAAGGCCTTAATGTTGAAGATCAAACTATTGCTAACCAGCTCCGCAAAATGGAAAAGCCGGTTATTCTGGTGGTCAATAAATCAGAAGGGCTACTAAGAGATGTCGTTATTTCTGAATTCTTTGCACTGGGGCTGGGGGAGCCTTTTCCAATATCTGCGGCACATGGACAAGGGAAAGACGAGCTGATCGAGACAGTTCTGGAGTTGCTACCCGACGATCTTAACCACAGTGATGAACAGGAAGTTGATCGAGGAATCGCTGTCACGATCCTCGGTAGACCCAATGTTGGAAAATCTACCCTGATCAATCGTATCGTTGGTGAAGAACGTGTGATTGCTTATGATCTGCCCGGAACGACTCGTGACAGTATTGATGTTCCCTTCGAAAGAAACGGAAAAAAATATACGCTGATCGACACCGCAGGTGTTCGTCGCAGAGCGCGTGTGAATGAGATGATCGAGAAATTCAGCGTCATTAAAACCATACGCGCGATCGACAATGCAAATGTCGTCGTGCTTGTGATCGACGCTCAGGAAACGGTCACCGATCAGGATGCTTCCTTACTTGGTATGGTGCTTGATAGTGGCCGTGCATTGGTGATTGCAGTCAACAAATGGGATGGCCTGGAAGCTGATCAACGAGAATGGGTTAAACGAGAACTGGAAAGAAAACTACGATTTATCGACTTTGCAAAAATACATTTCATTTCTGCGCTACATGGTAGTGGCGTGGGAAACCTGTTTACCAGTATTAACAAGGCCTACAACTCAGCCAACATCCAGGTAGGCACCTCAAAATTGAACCGAATTCTTGATCAGGCTATCACCGATCATCCCCCGCCTCTGGTAAAAAGTCGCCGCATCAAATTACGTTTTATTCATATGGCAGGACAAAATCCACCTAGATTTGTGATCTACGGAAACCAGGTCAAATCCATACCGGTATCATACCGACGCTATCTGGAAAACACATTTAGAAAAGCCTTAAAACTGGTCGGAACACCGATAAAATTCGAATTCAGGCAAGGTGAAAACCCATTCAGTGGAAAGAAAAACAAAATGGTAGAACGGATGAAGACTGAGAAGAAAAGACGTTCATAGACACTCTCTCCAACTAAAACCATTTTCCTGATCAGCTATTTCGATCCAGTTTTCTTCGCAACCTAGAGCCGTTGCCAAAGCGTTTCTGACTTTAGTGATACAGTTATTTTGTTCGCTCAGATGAGCAGCAATAATATGTTTAAGCCTACGGGTGTCCAGTTTCGTCAATAGATCAGCAGACTGATGATTTCCAAGGTGTCCAAGTCGGCTGGATATGCGTTGTTTCAGATGTTGTGGATAAACACTGTCAGCGAGCATTTGATCATCATGATTTGATTCGAGGATCAATGCGTCACATTGATCATACATGGAGATAATGTGAGGTGTGATACTTCCTGTGTCTGTTAATAAGCCGAGACGATGTTGCCCATTTGAAAAGATAAACTGGGAGGGTTCTCTGGCATCGTGAGGAACAGTGACGGGCTGGATCTGGATCGCATCAACACTGAATTTTTCGTGGTTATTGAAGCGCTTTATTGAAGGAGGATCAGAAAGCGCTTTTTCGGCTGCTTTTCGTGTACCTTCGGTCATCCAAACAGGAATATTGTATTTTTTTGCTAATCGTCCTACACCGGAAACATGATCTCCATGTTCATGTGTTACCAGTATCGCGGTGATCTCTTCGGGTTGTTTTTCAAGAAGTGCAAGCCGCTTACAGGTTTCTTTTAGTGAAAAACCATTGTCTATGAGTAGTAAAGTATTTTCCTGCTCTACGAGTGTTGCATTGCCCTTACTGCCACTGCCAAGAGAGGCGAACTTCATTATTATAAATTAGCTTTAATGCGGCTCAGGATTTGATCCGTCGCTCCGGAAGTATCCCAATCACCATCTTCATCAAGAATAATGATTTCAGTTTTTGAACCAACACCTTTCAGGTTGATCTGAAATTTATTATTATCGCCTTTCCAGAAAGTCAGTTTGGAAAGAAGGCCTTTCTTTTTGACTTCATCTCCAAGATAAATAATATCAAAAGTACCATTGGAAGGATCTTCTTTCTCAACCTCAATGTCAGAAGCGTTATGAAGGAATTCACCAACCAGTGGCCAGATCGTATCAACATCACTTTTAACCGCAAGGAACATTTTTCCATCGCCTGCACTGGCCATTTCCGAAACGATCTTGTCAGAAACAGGGGCAGCCTGCCTCTCCTGTGATTCTGTTGTGGCGGCAACAGTTGATGTAGCCGGTGTTGGAGCCGTGGTGGCGATACCAAAGGATAATTTGATCTGAGAAGCCATATTGCGTTCCAGTGTCAGATCACGATCGCGTTGTGTCCATGCCTTGTTCTTGAAGTCTTCACCGATATGGGAAAGATAGATGGCCGTCATGCCCTCTTCTTCTGCAGGTTCAATGATAACTCTGAACTTATCACGTTTTGATTTCGCCTCATTACCACCCCAGTTTGTTTCCATTATGCCCAGTTCTTCATCGTTCAAATCGAGGGTATAACCATGGTTGTCCCAGAACTCCTGTAAGGTAATCCAGGTATCAGATGTTGATCCGGGGACGATAATGAGTTGTTCGCCGGATATTTCTGCAATGGAAGCCTCATCCGTTGCTCCGGAGTACAGCCGGGCTTCTTTTTGTCTGGCAACACGTTCCTGGTAAGTGGAAAAAGTAGCTGTGCCGTTGGCATCAATATCGGGGACAGCCAGCGTGTCGTCAATGGTTTCAGTGGTCAGATCCGGAGGGACTTCGAGATCAGGCAGACTTTTACTTTTTTTGTATTCCTTACGCTGATCAGGAACAACTTTATCCAGCTTGGGCATATATTTGCTACAACCACCAAGGATCAGGCTGGATATAATAAGGAGTGAGAAAAAACGAAATGACATTAAAAAAACCTCAATAGTTAATCAGTGATTAGATCTGTACGCCAGCTCTTTCCATGGCTTTAAGCAGTGGCGCTTCACATGATTTGGACATCCATGTAAGCGGCAGACGAATACCTGCTTCGATCAAGCCCATTTTATGCAAAGCCCATTTTACCGGAATGGGGTTCGATTCAATAAACAATTCTTTGTGCAGACCCTGTAGTTTATCATCGATGGCAACCACTGTGTCACGATCACCTTTCAGTGCCGCCATACACATATCATGCATCAGTTGTGGTGCAACGTTTGCCGTCACTGAAATTGTACCGTGACCGCCATTAAGAATAAATTCTCCAACAGTCGCATCATCACCACTTAAAAGCAGAAAATCATCTCCGGCAAGACGATGAAATTCTTCAAGCCTGTCCAGATCGGCAGTGGCATCTTTTACGCCGATAATATTCTCGATCCGGGACAGTCGACCAATCGTTTCCGGCAACATGTCACAAGCCGTTCGACCAGGCACATTGTAAAGCAGGATTGGGATTTTTACCTCTTCTGCAATGGTTTTGTAATGCTGATAGAGACCTTCCTGAGTCGGTTTGTTGTAATATGGCGTGACAAGTAGCGCTGCATCCGCACCGACATCCAGGGCGCCCTGGGTCAGACGAATCGCTTCAGACGTCGAATTAGCGCCAGTGCCAGCGATCACGGGAATTCGATTATCAACCCTTTCTACAACCTGGCGGATAACATCAATATGTTCTTCCTCTCCCAGCGTTGCAGATTCGCCAGTCGTACCGACGGCAACAATCGCGTCCGTGCCATTCATAATGTGGAATTCAACCAATCGTGCCAGCGCAGCTGAATCAACTTTTGTGTTTGGTCCGATACCTTTTTTCATTGGTGTGACCACTGCAACCATACTGCCTCGTAACATGCAAATTACCCTGAATACTTTTATAGAGTGTTCATGTTACTGATCCGTCGGAAAATTGACAAGAAATGGTGTGATTGTCCGCTTAAAAAAGGCACAATTAAGCAAAATAACTCGCAGAATCATCCGTGATCATGAAAAATTTCTTTGTAATGTCCATTTTGGGATCTGCCCAGTCTGATTTGATCGACAAAATTTTTAAAACGTTAAGTGATTGCGGTTGTAATGTTGAAGATGCGCGGATGAGCAGATTGGGGAGTGAATTGGCTCTCTTTATGATGGTCTCAGGTAGCTGGGATGCCATTGCCAAAATTGAAAATAATATCCCGAAACTGGAAAAGAATCTGACTGTCAGCATTACCTTCCGACGAGCTGAGAACACGCCTCCAATTTCTCCATCGGTTCCATATGCAATTGAAGTTGTTTCAGTTAACCGCACCGGTCTGGTGTATGATATTTCACGTTTTTTCAGTTGTCGTGAAATAGGTATAGAGGAAATGTACAGCGGTACATACCAGGCTGCTCATACCGGAACCGAGATGTTTTCTCTGCAACTAACAATTAGTATTCCGATAGAGATCTCCATCGCGACGCTGCGTGGAGAATTTATGGAGTTTTGTGATCATCTGAATATCGATTCAATTATGGAGCCAGTAAAATAACAATGAGCACAGTAAAAATAGATAAACCAGTACCTGATTTTGAACTTCCTGCTACAGGCGATCAGACGATCAGCCTGTCTGGCCTGAAAGGCAAAAAAGTCGTTTTATATTTTTATCCAAAAGACAGTACGCCCGGCTGTACACGGGAAGGACAGGACTTTCGTGACCTGTATGAGCAGTTCGAAGCTCTGAATACCGTCATCCTGGGTGTTTCTCGTGACAGCGTAAAGTCGCATGAAAATTTTAAGGCCAAACAGGAATTCCCTTTTGATCTGTTGTCGGATAAAGAAGAAACACTTTGTGGAATATTCGATGTCATTAAGGAAAAGAATATGTATGGAAGAAAGGTGATGGGCATTGTGCGCAGCACTTTTTTAATCGATGAAGAAGGCGTTCTACGACAGGAGTGGCGGAAAGTGAAGGTACCGGGTCATGTTGCAGAAGTACTGGAGGCAGTCAAAGAGCTTTAAATGGCAAAGTCACATCTGTTTGTACTCGACACCAATGTGTTGATGCATGATCCAACAGCCTTGTTCCGTTTCGAGGAACACGATATTTATCTTCCAATGATGGTGCTTGAGGAGCTGGATGCGGCTAAAAAAGGGCTTTCCGAGGTCGCAAGAAATGCACGTCAGGCCAGTCGTTTTCTGGATGATCTGATCGGCGATGCAGATCGTAAAGCGATTGAAGCCGGACTTCTTTTGTCAGCAACGCAACAGGGTAATGATGAGCTGATTGCCAGTGGGCGCTTATTTTTACAAACGGGTCAGACGACCGAGCATATCCCCGGAACCAACGGCGACCTCCCGGATAATAAAATCCTCAGCACAACGGTAGCACTGGAAAAACAGTATCCGGCCAAGAAGATCACCCTGGTTTCCAAAGATATCAATCTGAGAATCAAAGCACGTGTTGCCGGCATTTCTGCAGAAGATTATTACGGTGATAAAACACTGGATGATGCGACATTGCTTTATCCTGGAGTTGAAGAGCTGGACGCGGAGTTCTGGGAAACACACGCTAAAAATCTCGAATGTCACAAAGAATCATCAGAAACCCTGTATAGCATGAAAGGCCCGCTGGCGGAGACCTGTTATCCAAACCAGTGTCTCTATATTGATGGTGAAAAACCGTTTGAAGCGATAGTGACTGACGTTAAAGGGGAGACGATCAGTTTTCGTCATGCACACGACTATCGAACAGAGTCTCATGCTGTCTGGGGGATCAATGCACGTAACCGGGAACAAAATTTTGCACTCAATTTGTTAATGGATCCGGGCGTTGATTTTATTACCCTGTTGGGAATGGCCGGCACCGGAAAAACCTTATTGGCATTAGCGGCTGGATTGTCACAAACACTGGATTCGGGACTCTATCAGGAGATCATCATGACCAGAGTGACCGTCCCCGTGGGTGAAGATATCGGTTTTTTGCCCGGAACAGAAGAAGAAAAAATGACGCCCTGGATGGGAGCCCTGATGGATAATCTTGAGGTGCTGAACCAGGATTCTGATGGTGGTGAATGGGGACGTGCAGCGACGGCCGATCTGATCAGCAACCGGATCAAGATCCGCTCATTAAACTTCATGCGCGGTAGAACCTTTCTCAATCGCTACATCATCATCGATGAAGCACAGAACCTGACGGCAAAACAGATGAAAACCCTGATCACACGTGCTGGCCCTGGAACAAAGATGGTCTGTTTGGGTAATATTTCGCAGATCGACACACCCTATCTGACAGAAACAACATCAGGTCTGACCTATGTGGTTAATCGGTTCAAGGATTGGGATCACAGTGGCCATATTATCCTTAAACGTGGTGAACGATCACGACTGGCAGATTTCGCCAGCGATGTATTATGAGGAATGTTCGGAAGTATAAAACTTTCCACGACCCTTGCGAGGCCAGGCAGAAATGAGTGCATTGACCAGGGTTGCGAGTGGTATCGCAAAGAAAACGCCCCAGAATCCCCAGAGTCCACCGAATACCAGCACTGCGACGATGATCGCAATGGGATGCAGGTTCACGGCTTCAGAAAATAACAGCGGTACCAGCAGGTTTCCATCCAGCGCCTGAATAATACCGTAAGCCAGGATGATCCAGCCAAAATCAGCCCCCCAGCCCCATTGGATGTAGGCAGCGATGGCAACAGGAATCGTCGCGACCGTGGCACCAATATAAGGAATAATGACAGAAAGCCCCACCATTGCCGAGAGCAGGACAGCATATTTCAGACCCATCAGAGAGAAGACAGTGAATGTAATACTGCCGACGATCAGAATTTCGTAAAATTTACCGCGAACATAATTACCGATCTGGCCATCCATTTCATGCCATACACGCTCAAGTAGTGGACGTTCTTCGGGTAATATACTGGCAAACCAGTTGGAAATGAGTTGTTTATCCTTAAGGAAAAAAAACACCAGAACCGGACCTAATACCAGGTAGACCAGTATTGTGATCAGTCGGGGTATGGAAGCCAGAGAAAATGAAAGAACATTCTGACCCAGTTCAGCAATTCCGGAACGTACCACCTGCATGAAATCCCAGATCTGTGATTCGGTAATCAGTTGAGGATATTTTTCAGGTAGTTGTAGCAGGAGTTGCTGCCCATCATTGATGAGTTGGGGTAATTGTTGTACAAGATCCGTCAATTGTCGGGAGATCAATGGTAGCAACCCAAGAATAATGATCAGGGAAAAGGCCATAAATAACAGGAATACGATCGTAACCGAGACCATCCTTGGGATATGAATACTGGTCAGGTGTTGTACAATCCCCTCGAGTAAGTAAGCGATCACAATGGCTGCCAGTACAGGGGCCAGCATATCACCCATGAAAATGACGATGGCGAAACCCAGGATTAGCATCACAGCCAGTAATACCGCCTGTGGATCTGAGAAATACCGCTTGTACCATTCCACAAAAAATCGAATCATAAGAATATGGGGCCGCTCTTGAGATTTATATTTAGGACAATCATTATATAGCACGACAGACGTAAGGGTTCAAAAGAGTAGACTATGTCCTGGTGGGGAAAAATTTTAGGGGGGATTTTTGGATATCTGGTCAACGGACCTTTTACCGCATTATTGGGAGCATTATTAGGCCATGCACTGGATTCGCTGGGAGCCGTCAAAAAGAAAAAGGCTGTTCGCAGGCGAAAAATTTCATCCTATGCGGCACAGGCAAACTATTTCTCCGCGACCTTTTCTGTCATGGGTCATGTCAGTAAGGCAGATGGCCATGTTTCTGCTGAAGAGATCCGTGTCGCCACCATGGTGATGGATCGCATGGGGCTGACAAAACCTCAACGAGAAAAGGCGATCAGTCTTTTTAATCATGGAAAAAACCCTTCTTTCCCCATTGAGCGAGTGTTGAAGAAATTACGGGATTCCTGTCTTTCACAAAAGAACCTGTTACGGATGTTTATGGAAATTCAGATCATGGCCGGTTTTGCAGATGGCGAACTTTCCGTGACTGAACGCCGATTGCTTCTGCAAATATCAGAGCGTCTGGGCATTCTGCGTATGGAATATCAGCGTATAGAAGATCGGGTTCGCATTGCCATGAATATTGCTGACAAGGAAGATGTTGGTGAACACACACATAGTGAAAAAACCATACAGGATGCCTATACATTTCTTGGTATTAAAAAAGACGTTAGCGATCGGGAAGTCAAAAAAGCCTACCGCCGCCTGCTCAGCCAGCATCATCCGGACAAGCTTGTTTCAAAAGGGTTACCTGAAGAAATGTTGAAACTTGCAGCACAGAAGACACATGAAATTCGGCAGGCTTACGAGGTTATCTGTGCTGCCCGTGGAATCTGAAAAATTAGATCACCAGAATCTGGCCTCTTTGATAAAAGCCTGGGCAATGGAACTGGGTTTCCAGCAGGCCGGGATCACGGGAATTGATCTGAAGCAGGACGAAAAATGGTTGCTGCAATGGTTGAAAGAGCAGCGTCATGGTGAAATGAATTATATGGAACGGCACGGTACAAAGCGTTCCAGGCCTGCTGATCTTGAGCAAGGAACACTGCGCGTTATTTCTGTTCGTATGGATTATTTTCCAACAGATGCCGCGAACGCCGAAAAAATACTTGAAAATAACAACAGAGCCTATGTCTCACGATATGCTCTGGGTCGTGATTATCATAAGCTTCTTCGAAAAAGATTACAGAAACTTGCTGATAAGATCGAAGAAACAACGGGGAAGTTTGGCTATCGTGTCTTCGTTGATAGCGCACCTGTGCTGGAAAAAGCGCTGGCCAGAAATTCCGGGTTGGGCTGGATTGGCAAACATACAAACCTGATCAATCGACAGGCGGGTTCCTGGTTTTTCCTCGGTGAGATCTATACCGATCTACCCTTGCCCGTCGATCCTGTTTATGAAGAAAATTATTGTGGCAGTTGTACAGCCTGTCTGGATATTTGTCCAACGCAGGCTATTGTCGCCCCCTTTCAGGTCGATGCGCGTCGTTGCATTTCCTATCTGACCATCGAACTACGCACCTCCATTCCTGAAGAATTCAGATCGGCCATTGGAAACAGGATTTATGGTTGTGATGATTGCCAACTCGTCTGCCCATGGAACAAATATGCCTCCCCGACTTCTGAGACAGATTTCGCAGTAAGAAATGATCTTGATTCATCTGAGTTAGTTGCTCTATTTCAATGGACGGAAGCAGAGTTTTTGAAAAAAACCGAAGGATCAGCAATCAGGCGCATTGGATATGAGTGCTGGTTACGAAATATTGCCGTCGCCATGGGAAATGCCGAGCCTTCTGAAAAGATGATTAACGCTCTGCGGCAATACGAACATCATCATTCCGATCTGGTAAGAGAGCACGTTTTGTGGGCATTAGATAACCTGCTGAATAAAGATCAATAAGCGGTAAAACCCCTATAATTTATCACTGTAGAGAAACAATCCTTTTATTTTTTTCTCATTGTAATACTGACAGATAGGACTAGGATTGAAGTTAGAGGGAAACAAAAAAGGTTATTACAACAATATAGGTGAAGCCAATGGGAACTCCAGGTTCGAACACCGTCATCAATCTGAAACAACTCAAGGTCGCATGTGAAGACTGTCGGCTTAGCGAAATTTGTTTGCCCAAAGGGTTGGAGTCGTCCGAAATGGAAAAACTGGATGGGATCGTTGGCCGTGGACACCCCTTATCGCGGGGTGAGGTTTTATATCATCAGGGAGATAAATTACATAGCCTTTATGCAATTCACTCAGGTTCGTTGCGTAGCTACACCGTAACTCAGGATGGTACCGAACAAACACTGGGATTTTATTTGCCTGGCGAGTTGGTCGGGCTGGATGGGTTGGAAAACAGTAGCCATAGTTGTACGACGGTCGCGCTCGAAACAACCTCTGTTTGTGAGCTTCCCTTTGATCGTTTGCAGAGTCTCTGTGCTGATCTGCCCAGTTTGCAGTATCAGATGTTGCGATTACTGGGAAAAGAATTATCAAGTGATCATGACGTGCTTTTATTACTTGGAACTCGCACGGCTGAAGAGCGACTTGCAGCTTTTTTGCTCAGTTTATCAAAAAGGTTTACAGAAAGAGGATTTTCAGCGACAGAGTTTAACCTCAGTATGTCCAGGCACGATATCGCAAATTTTCTTGGTGTTGCGGTCGAAACCGTCAGCCGTCAATTC
>Ga0256841_1003181_pt1 | contig 12462 bp, 12 predicted proteins | sample 356308metaG_FD_185971 | JGI IMG/M metagenome (GOLD analysis project Ga0256841, IMG submission 185971) | Hydrothermal vent microbial communities from Mid Atlantic Ridge, Atlantic Ocean - 356-308 | ecosystem: Environmental > Aquatic > Marine > Hydrothermal vents | place: Atlantic Ocean: Mid...
TAAACAAAAAAAATTTGAAGATGATTAAAAAATTCCTAGGTTTTAGCGACAAAGAAGAAAGTAAAGTAAAAATTAGTATGTCAAAAATTGAAAAAGGACAAGCAATTTCAAATATTAACGAATACGAAAAAGGAAAATTGTTTAAATTAATTCAAATAAAAGATAGGGAACTATGAGTGCACTTTCATTAGAAGAAATCAATGAACAGAATCCTGAAAAAATTTACGACCTGCCACTTACATTAAATATAAAAAAATGGCAAACTTTTAGTTTACCTGTAAACCTTACAAGTTATAGTAAAAAAATCAAATTTGATGAGAATATTAGACAGCAAATGGATAGTATAAAAGATAAGAAAGGTATTTATATGTTTGTTGTAGAACCGAATTTTCCATTTGTTCCACGCATTGATTATCTGCTTTATATTGGTAGAGTTATTAAATCAGATACTTTTTTTAAAAGGTTTAGTGATTATGTAAATTCTATTGGCAATAAAAATGTAAGAAGAAATATACAATTATTAACAAATGCGTGGATTGAAAAAACTTTTGTTTATTTTTTCGAAATCAATAATGATCAAAATATAATTGATACGGAAAAACAATTAATTAATATTATTGTTCCTTCTTTAAACAATCAATTATACTTAAAAGGCGCACATAATCCAAGAAGCATATTAAACTAATTTATTATGAAAAAATTATATTTACCGAGTTTAAGGGGAGTTATTGGCAAGTGGACATATTATTCCACTGTAATGAAAATAAAAGATGTTGTTGATAACAATAGAATAATAACTGTAGCAGAATCATCTGATTTATATACCAAAAATATTAATGAAATTTTGCAAAGAGAGATTAATCCAAAAAGAATTAATAAAATTTCAAAATACTTATTGGAAAATGATGAACGTTTTTTTAATAGTTTGACTGTTGCAATTCATAAGGGTAATCCTCAATGGTATGATATTGATGTCGATAGTTACTTTCAAATAGAAAACAGAAAAATAACTGATGAAACAATTCAATTCATTGAAAATAAATTTGGTATTCTTGAACTTTCCGGCAATGAACAAATCTTTGCTTTAGATGGTCAGCATAGATTAATAGGAATAAGAGATGCATATAAAAAAAATAAGAAACTTGGAGGCGAAGAAATTTCTCTGATAATAGTTGTTCATAACAACGATAATAAAGAAAAAACTCGTAGGCTTTTTACTGTTTTAAATAAATATGCCGAAAAACCCAAAGGTGCCGAGTTAATTATTCTTGATGAAGACGATTGTAGAGCAATAAATACTAGAAGATTAGTAGAAAACCATCCTGTGCTAAGTAAACAAAATGCAATCTCTTCAAGTAAAAGTGGTAATATTCCAAATAAGGATGTTTCAAGTTTTACAACTCTTGTTACAATAAATAAAATAAATAATATCCTCTACAAAAAAAGACCAAATTTCTACACTAAAAGACCGACTGATAAAGAATTAAATATGTTATATGATATTTCTGTTAAATATTGGGATTTTCTATTTGATACTTTTCCTGAAATAGTTTATTTTATTGAAGATAAAAGAAATATTCATTTAAATGGACTTTTTGATAGAAATAGCGAAACAGGAGGCAGTTTACTTTTGAGACCAATTGGGCAAGAGATTATTGCTAAAATCTATTATGAATTTTTGAAGAAAAAAGAAATAGAAACATTAAAGTCAAAAATTAAAAAAATTGATTTAAACTTATCAGGAAAGCTTTTGAAATATTTATTTTGGCATAATGGTAAAATGCAACCAAAGAACAATGAATTAAAAACAAATATTTTTAAATATGTATTAGGTTTGAATGTTGATGAATCGAGTTTTCATAAAGAAATGAAGAAGTTATATGAGAGTTTTGGAGATTCATATTCAGAAATTGATAAAATTAATTAAAAAAACGGCAACAATTAAGTATCGTATTGCGTCGAAGCGAAACGGAGTGAAAGCGTAGATGCAATATGTACTGAATGTTGAACTAAACGTGGGATTTTATTACCGTGGCCGGCTTATACATTATTATATTGTGGAATCAATTTTTGCCTGTTTTTCTGGTTCGGAATTTTTAGTGCCGTTTTTTCCCTCCTTTGACATTATCTCTTAACTTGCTGCTTTTTAAAATTTGTTTCCGGATACAAAGATATGCTTTTCTAACCCTTTTCCTGTGCTTTTCAAAAATTTTGACATAGTTGTGGCTGTACATTTTAGAATGCAAACCGTATGTTATTAAATTATTGTCCATTGCTCGTTACTTTTTATTTTTAACGGGGGATCCCTGCCTTTCAATCTGAACATATTGGGCAGAGACTTTATTGTTTTCATCTTGCCACCGCAACATTTACAAATGCCAGGCTTTATTCCCATACGTTCCAGAGCTATCTCCTGCCACTTCTTGTCTTTTGGTGCGGGAGCAGGTTTAATACCAAGCGATTTGCGGATAAGCATTAGCGATTTTTTCTTTGCTGCCGAAGACAGAAAGCCGTAATGCCGTATGCGTGTAAAGCCCAGTGGTGTAATATGGCGGACAAAAAGCCTGAAAAACCGGATATTTCAGTCATACTGTGGCTATTTCGGTCTAACCATGCCACCCATTCCGGAACGATAGTGCCGTTTTAAGCCGGTTAATTTCACTATAAAATGGAGAATCCGGAATTTTTTGTATATTTGGGGCTCGTAAAGACCGGGATATAAATAACAGGGTGAAGTTTGCGAATTTTAAACGGGGTACTTCCCGTTGACAATAATTAAATGAATTGAAAAATGAAAAGGATTGCGATAATCATACTCTTAATGTTTTTAGTCGGGCAAACTAATGCCCAATATTTAGTGCCCGACAGTAGTAGTTTGGGAGGAAATAATATTCCATTACAGGACACAGTCTTATCTTCTCTTGGCCCTTGGTGGGACTGCACTGATTCATTTTTCTATTTTAACCTCGACCAAGATACAATTCCGGATGTAGAATTTCATTTATGGTGCTATATGGGAGGGATGGGTGACGTGTATGAAATATCTATCGCTACTTTTAATGATTTTTTGATCCATGTCGATACCGGTTACATAGAACATTATCAATATTTTGATGATTCAACCGGGCAAGTTTATGATACCACAAGAATAACCCCGGTTGTAAAAAAATATAATTTTGGTGATACTATTTTCAATAACCAGGCCCGGTGTTAAAACAATGAACAAATCGTCATTTTGTTTAAAACTGAAATAGTAATGCTCGAAAATATTTATAAATGCAGGACCAATGTCATAATTGCCTGCGGCAATATAAACCGGCATAGTAAGTTCATTCATATCAATTATAGCAGAATCCCAATATTCGGGTGTGCTTTGAACCATAACATCGCCGGTTAAAACGCCGAATGCCATACCGGAATAACCGTTTATCTTCGGAATGTAACCAACAAAAGGATAGTGTAAACCGTAATGTGGAGACAGCGGACTTCCATATGTATGTCCCGCAACAAAAAAAGAGTATTTTGGGGGGGTGTTTTGTGAAAATACATTTCCGGAAAAAATGAATAAAAGTATATATATAAAAAACTTTTTCACTATGATATTTTTAGTGCAAAAGTAATACTTTAAAACGAGTATGTAATCCCCAGCATCAAATTAAATCTGTAAGAGGGATAATTATAGAATTTATAGTAGCGTTGATTCAGTATATTATTGAAGTTCACGAAACCCGAAAGTACTTTTGAATATCTGTATTCCACACCGAGATTAAGGTCTGCCGCACCTTTTATCTCCTCTGCAACCTGTGTTACCGCCTGCAAGCCGGCATTATTGGTACTGTATTGATAAACAGGTGCATACATCTTGCTAAATGAAAACAGTTCGGCTTTAATCAAAAACTTATCCTGCATATTGTAATCCATCATAAGGGAGAATTCAAAATTTGGTTTGTGCCACGCGTATTCAAGATTATCAAGAGTATAGTTGTGGTATTTACCCGATATTATTGCGTTGAACTTGTTTTTATAATGAAATCCGAAATCGGCAATAAAACTTGAATGTCTTACATTGTCATATACAACCGAAAATTTGTTAGTAAGCCCTTCAGACGGTGCCGAAACCGTATCGCTCACAAAAAACGGCATATCTTCAATATTGAAATTCACGAACATCAGATTATAATCGAAATATTTCCCAACACTGCCCTTTAATCCTACAAACTCGCCAAGTTTATAATTTGTAAACCTTTTCTCAATTGTAGAGATTATAAAAACGTTATCATCACTGAAAGATTTCATACTGTTTTTTTGTAGCTCACCCTTGATGCCTGCATAAGCAACCAAATGGCTTCTAATTACCTGAACTTCCGCTGTTACAACAGGATAAACATGCACCGAAACGGACGAATCCATTTGCAACGCTACATCTGCACCAATATGAAATCCGTATTGCGAGAACTTTAAGTCGTAATAAGGAGTAAATGAGACTATTCCCGTATTTTCGTTTATTATACTATCGTTGTTAAACCATAGGTCGGCACCCGCTTCAATTCCAAGTTTTTGCTCTTTGGAGAAGTTGAAAAAACTTACTTTTTTATGAATATCGGCATTGAAAAACAGATTATGTTCGCTGCTGTTATAACCATCCCATAAATAGTAATAATTGAGTTTTAATGAATGATGCAGAGCCGAGGAGCGGTTGTAGGTACTTTCGTAAAGCGTTTTGACACCAAGAAGGTTGTAGGTTTGCCTGATATCCTTTTTCGATAATGTTATTTCCGGAAAATCATCAGGTCTGAAACCGTAAAAATGAGCGCGGTTTTGCTTATAAAACAACTCTGTTGAAAAAGCATGACGACTTCCGAATTTTCTGCCGTAAATGTTTGCTTCCGTCTCTCCAGAGCCGGGATATGCATATCCTTTTATTCCCGCTGCCGAGGAGAAATGTTTGATATGTACCCCGAAACCGCTCTTTTTTGACCTGAGCATCGAAGCATAGAAATCAAGGTATGGAGACAGGGTGGTTGCAAAACCAAGTTTTACATAATTTTTATAGAGCTTTGGTGCCGATTCTCCCGCTATCTTAGCTGCCATAATGGGATTGACCCCAAGCCGCGAGTCAATATTTTTGGATATTACCGAATATTTAATATCCGGCTTTTCACTTTCATCTTCGCTCAACTTGGGAGAGATATTCAGTTTGAAAGCATCATTTACGGTAGGTTCATAAGCTGAAACAACGGTGACCTCTTCGTTTTTTGTTGTGTCTTGCTGTGCAATAACGTCAGTATTAACAACTGACAAAGCAAACAGCATCAGAGGGATTGCTTTATCAAAAATCTTGAAATGCCGGGTCAACTTTACCGGATGCTTTCGTGTATTCTGCAGGTAAGGGTTATCTCTTTTTTCTTCCATCCTATTAATGGTTCTATAATCCATTTGTAATTGTTTTTTTAAAATTCCTGTAGTTCAACATTTTCGCCATCAATGTTAATAGTGTCCGGGACTGTCAGCACACTATCCTTTTGTTTTTGTAATTTCATTTCTTGCAGTTCGGTTGCATTTATCTTTTCCAGTTTTTCCTTTGCAATATCGGTTAAATCTTTACCGTCGTAATTGTCAATGATACTTTGGAATGTTTGTTTTGCCTGAAACAGATTCCCCTTTTTAGTATAAATATCACCGAGAAGAATAAATCCTTTGGCAACCCAATAATCATAACCGGAATAGTTGTTTACAAGTTCGAAAACCGTTTTTTCACTATTGTCATATTCTTTCAGAAGATATTCTATTTCGGCAACATTATATTTTGCTTCCGCTCCTTCGATGCCGGAAGACAGTTTGACTATGTCGTTAAACGATTTTTTAGCAAGTGCAAGTTCTCCCGCCGATAAAAATGCTTTTGCTTTTACCATCAGAGCGTCAAGTTTGATATTGTCGCTGATTTTTTCGGTTGATAACAGTTTATTTGCGTAAACAAGTGCATTTTCAAAGTCATTGAGGAACAAATATGACTTCATTTGCCAATACCGTGCATCAATCAGCAATTCCGGCTTTTCCGTTGATTCCTCCAGTTTTGCAAATAAGGGTGCTGCCTTCGAGTAGTTTTCCTGACTGTAGTTTATTGTAGCTGCTTTATAGAGAGAGGTTTCCATAAACTCAGGTTGCCCGGAATTTAAAACACTTTCATAATATTTCAGGGCTTCATCTTTCTTTCCTTCCGAATAAAGTGATTCGGCAAGGTAAAACTCGGCATTGGTCTTATAGGCACCATCAGGAAATTTTTCAAGGTATTTGGTCAATGATGATATTGCACCCTGTGTGTCTTGGTCAAGGTATCTGTTTTCGGCCTCAACATACAAAACGGAATCCTGTTCCGAAGGTGTTATATTTGCAAACGAGAGGCCCGACGCATATGCAAAATAATCTTCTGCCCTGTTTAGGTCAATGTAGATGTTTTTAATACTTGCAAGCGCTTCCTTTGATTCGGGAGTACCCGGGAAAGTCGAGACCACTTTTTTAAAGGTTGTCAATGCAAGTTCGTTTTGACCGCCGTTGTAATAAATAAGCCCTGATTTAAGTTGTGCCTTCACGGAGTAAGTGCTTGACGGCCTTTCTTTGATTATTCTCTTGAAACTTAATAGTGCATTTTCATTATCGTTCATTATCAGATATGTGTTGCCAAGTTCATAGAGCGATTTTCCGTAGAGTGCAGAATTTGGATATTTGCCAATGATCTTATTTAATGCAACGACTTTTTCATTATACCTTTGCAGTACACCAAGTGTAAGAGCCTTTTGATAAAGGGCGTAATCCACGTCAATTGCCTGCATATCAATGGCTTTATCGTAATAAGAAAGTGCATTGTCATATTGTTTCATAACAAAATAAGAGTCGCCTGCACGAAGGGCTGCATCTGCCGTCATTTGTAAATTCTCGGGTTTGGATGAGATGAACTTCTTGAAATAATTGAGAGCTTTTGCATACTCTTTTCGTTTGAAAAACACATATCCGATATTGTAATAGGTGATATTGTATATGGGGAGGATTTTTGCTTTTTTTGCTTCAAGAAATTTTTTGTAATTGGTATAGGAAAGCTGATAATTTTTTAGCCTGAAGTATGATTCTCCAAGCCAGAAAAGACTTTCAGCGGTAATCTTTTTATCCGAGTTCAAATCCGCAGCTTTCTTGAAATTTTCGGCTGCTCCCTGATAGTCCATCTTTGAAAAAAGTTCCGTACCCATAAGAAATGTTGCTTTCTGAAGGTCTTTGCTATATGTTTTTCCCTTATTTTTTATTTTTTCCAGAGCTGCCAGTGCTTCACCGTAATTCTTTGTTGATAAAGCTATTTTATACAGAAAAGTGTAAGCTTCATCATTTTTGCTTGAGTTGGGATAGTCCGCCAAATATTTTTTTAACGACTTGATGGCAATATTGTAAGGGTCGAATGAGATGTCGTAGGTTATCTTGGCATAATTGAAAAGAGCATCCTCCTTTATCTCTTTGTCAAAATCCAATTTGAAGGCTGAATTGAAAGCATTTGCAGCAAATTTTTTCTTGCCCGTCTCAAGGTAACAGGCGCCGAGATAATACCAGGCATATTGCGATACCGAATCTTTATTGCCTGAAGCCTGTTGAAGGTCTTTGATTGCTTCGGCATACTTTCCCGATTTATACCTGACAAAGCCAAGAATAAAGAGGTCTTCCCTGTTCATTTTACTTCTTGTCGCACTGCTGTATTTTTCCAAGTATGGCAATGCATTGTCGTATTGTGACAATTTGTAGTATGACTCACCAATAATCCTTGCAAGTTCCGGAGCACGTTTTCGGGAAGCGTTTTTCAGCAGGGGGGGAGCCTGCTCCGTTACTTCGGCATACTCACCCTTTAGAAACAATATCTGAACGATGTAGTAAGGAACGATTGCTTTGAAGTTGGGATCGTCGCTAAGTTCTCTGAACCCTGTCAGGGCGGTTTCGTAGTCGCCTTTTTCATAAGCAAGATGTGCCAGGTAATATTTTGACGGTGATGAATACTTGGAATTGTATAAAACAGCTTTATCGAATGCTGTTTTTGCATTTTGAAAATCTTTTGATTTGAAATAGCAATAACCGGTTTTGAAGTAATACTCACCTTTTTGCTCATTCGACAAGTCAGACACATCGGTTTTTTTGAAATAATCCAGCGCCTGACTGTATTTTTTGTTTCTGTACGAAAATCTTCCGAGTTGATAATAGGCAAGATTGGTTCTTGTGTCAGTGGGATGATAAAGTATGAATTGTTTAAGTTTGTAACCCGCATCTTTATTATAAAGTTCGAGGGCGCAGACGGCATCAAAATACTCTGCATTTACCCTTAAAGGTGATTCGGGATTTGATACGGAAGAAACCACTTTGTCAAAAACTGTTCTGGCTGCTCCGTATTTTTCCTTGTTGAAAAGTTCAATCCCCATCCTGTAATCAGCCTCCGGATTTTTATATATGGCGGTATTTTGTCCCTTTAGCGCACTAATAAAAGAGAATGCAATAATAAATGTTATAATTTTTCCTGATTTCAACATATAGCTAACACAATTTAAATGCGGAAAAACAGTTTTCCAAATTCATGCAAAAGTAATAAGTATGTAAAGCGTAAATATGTTGCTATATCCTTAAATTATAACATCTGATTGTTAATAAGTTTAACGGAATGTTTTTGGAAATATTTTATGAGCGGTAAGGTTAAACTTAAGTTACTACTCAGCAGGTGTAAGTAGTTTGAAATCATAAGCCCCGTGTTTTAGCTCTGCTCCGACAACAAAAAGATATATTCGGATAATATCATTTTGAGCATAGTCGAAACCTGACTATGCTCAAAATGACTAAAAATAAGTGCCTTTTAATAATTATATGCCTTAACCTCAAAATATGCCTGAGGATGCAAGCAAGCCGGACATTTTTCAGGAGCCTTTGTGCCTTCGTGAAGATATCCGCAATTACGGCATTTCCATACTATCTTATCACCCTTTTGAAATACTTTACCCTCTTCAAGATTCTGATAAAGCTTGCGGTATCTCTCCTCGTGAGCCTTTTCAACCTTGGCTATCATTCTGAATGCTACCGCAACCTCTTTAAATCCTTCTTCTTCCGCTATATCTGCAAACTCCGGGTAAAGTTCCGTCCACTCTTCGTTTTCTCCGTCGGCTGCCGCCTTAAGGTTTTCAAGTGTTGTTCCGATAACCCCTGCCGGATAAGCTGCAGTAATTTCAACCATTCCGCCTTCCAGAAATTTAAAAAATCGCTTAGCGTGTTCCTTTTCATTGGCCGCAGTTTCTGCAAATATCCCGGATATCTGCTCAAGCCCTTCTTTTTTTGCCTGTTTTGCAAAATAATCATAACGCATACGTGCCTGACTTTCACCGGCAAATGCCTTTAGTAAGTTTTGTTCTGTTTTTGTTCCTTTTAATGATTTCATATTAACTTTATTTTAATTAATGAATAAATGAATTTTTCAGCGGCAAAAGTAATAAAAAAAATTAAATAAGAAAAATTATTAATAAATAAAAATTATTGTTTATCTTTGCAGCGAAATTAAATATTAAATAATTTATAAAATTATAAAAAAGGAGTTAATTATGAGTAATGAAAATCAAAAATTTCCGCTTATCGGGGATAAATTTCCCGAGATGAAAGTGCAAACGACACATGGTCAGGTAAATATACCGGGCGACTACAAGGGTAAATGGGTAGTTCTTTTTAGTCATCCTGCCGATTTTACACCTGTTTGTACTACCGAATTTGTCGCTTTTGCAAAAAGAAATGACAAATTTGAAGAGTTAAATGCAAAACTTATCGGTCTTTCCATTGATCAGGTTTTTTCTCACATCAAATGGGATGAGTGGATAGAAGAGAAGTTGGATGTGAGAATTCCGTTCCCGATTATTGCCGATTCTACGGGGGAAGTTGCAAAAACCATTGGTATGGTACATCCCGGAAAAGGTTCTACAACCGTAAGAGCGGTATTTATCATTGATCCCAACGGCATTATAAGACTGATAATCTATTATCCGCAGGAGATAGGTAGAGATATGGATGAGATATTGCGCTCATTGAAAGCATTACAGATTTCGGATGCCAACGGGGTGGCTGTTCCTGCCAACTGGCCAGAAAATGAGTTGATTGGCGACAGGGTCATCATTCCTCCGGCTACTGATGTTGAAACTGCAAAATCGCGGGTTAAGGAGTATGAGTGTTATGACTGGTGGTTCTGCCACAAAAGTTTATAATTAAATTTTTTAACAATCTCCGGTTTTGCCGGAGATTGTTTCCAAAATTAACTGAGCTCTGAACAAAAACTATTTTTATTAGTTTTACTGTAAAACTATTTATAATATTGGAAACACTTGAGAAAATACGGTCGGCACTTACAACACATGGGTTAAAAGTTACTCCGCAAAGAATAGCTGTTTATAAAGCGTTGTTGGAGTTGGGTAATCATCCCGATACAGATCAGATAATTGCTCAGGTAACCGGTGAGCACCCGACAATTTCTCCCGGAACCATATATAAAACACTTGATCTTTTTGCGGAATATAAAATTATTAACCGCATAAAGACCGATACCGGGAGAATGAGATTCGACCACCGTACAAGCGCACATCATCATCTTTATGATAAAACAACGGACAGGATTGTGGATTTTGATGATGATGAGCTTAACAGAATATTATCCGACTATTTTGCACGCAAGAGTCCCCGGGATTTTGAAATTGAGGATGTTAAGCTTCAAATAGTTGGAAAATTCAAATAATTCTAACATTTATAATTAATGAAATAATCAATAACCGATGGATATAAAAGCATTTTTTAAATTGAGTTACGGGCTTTATGTTATAAGCTCCAAATACGGCGATAAACTTAACGGTTATGTTGCAAATACTGCCTTTCAGGTTACTGCAGAACCTCCTCAAATAGCTGTCAGTTGCCATAAAGATAATCTTACCTCCGAAATAATAGGCAAGAGTAAAGTCTTTTCCATTTCCGTTTTGGACCAAAAGGCGGATGTGGGAGTAATAGGTAATTTCGGATATAATTCGGGGAAGGATATTGAAAAGTTTGATAAGATGAATTACAAAACGGGTAAGACCGGAGCTCCCATCCTGCTTGATAGTACAATAGCCTGGTTTGAGTGCGAAGTGGTTGACAGTTTTGATGTGGGCTCTCATATCCTTTTCATTGGTAAAGTGGTTGACAGTGAGTTGATTGATGAGGGGAAAGATCCTTTAACATATGATTATTATCACAAAGAAATGAAGGGGAAAGCTCCTAAAAATGCACCTACTTATATAAAAGAGGAGACCGGCAAAGAAAAAAGCTCAGGTTCGGGACAAAAGTTTGAATGTGCCGTGTGCGGGTATGTTTATGACCCTGCCGAAGGTGACGAGGCACAAGGTATTCCTCCCGGAACACCTTTTGAGGAGTTGCCGGATGATTGGGTTTGCCCCATCTGTGCCGCTGCAAAATCGGATTTTGTTTCTATGAATTAAAGCGGAATGCCGATTATTCGCCACCTGTTTGTCTTTTGTGGAAGTATTTTAGGATAATAGTCTGCAAATACAGTGGACGAAGTCCAAGACTAAGCCCCACTGATGGTGAGACTGCTATGGTTTGATAATTCGTGTCAACAACAAATAGAAACGGGTATTCCAAGCCCTCTATAGGTAAACCAAGTCTGCTGTTTTTTAAATTTAAAACTTCAATTTCATTATCCTTTTCAAATATTTTTTGTTCCCTGATATTCTCGAAATTAGATAAATAAATAATTTTATCAGGTTTGAAGTCTTTTGATATTGCTTTCAACATATTTAGCTCTCGTTCAATACACTCATTACAATTACGATATTCAAACGAAAATATTAGTTTTGGGGGGGACTTTAAGAGTTTTGAAAGTTTAATTTTTTTATTTTTACTTGTTAAAAGAATGACGGATGTATCAATTAATATTCCTGCGGATTCTTTTGAAGCTGTTTCTAATTTTAAGTTTGTTGCACTATCCACGGTTATTATTATGTGATTTAAAGGTGATTGTATAAAATTATAGGCTCTATGGATTGTGTATGCAATAATGCCGATTATTGAAAATAGTATTATACTGATAATAATTATTACTTTTTTCATATTTGTTTGTCTCATTTTTATATTGCTTCCATTTTATAATTAAATGGAATTGCTGAATATTTTTGACTGTTATTTCCGGATATTATCATTGTAAATATATGACGCATACAGTATTTTTGGGTTACATAATAGTACATAACAACAATGATAAAAATCCTGAAACCATATATGAAAACTATAAAAGCATATATAAAATTGAAGAAATGATAGATGCTTTGTAAAGATAATGGATGTCAATTACATCTATATGCAAACCAAGCAGACCAATGATAGTTGGATGTTATTCACCAATGGATTTTATTTGTTTTTTAG
>Ga0256841_1003182_pt1 | contig 12461 bp, 8 predicted proteins | sample 356308metaG_FD_185971 | JGI IMG/M metagenome (GOLD analysis project Ga0256841, IMG submission 185971) | Hydrothermal vent microbial communities from Mid Atlantic Ridge, Atlantic Ocean - 356-308 | ecosystem: Environmental > Aquatic > Marine > Hydrothermal vents | place: Atlantic Ocean: Mid...
CAATCACCTATATTGATGGTGAAAACGGTATTTTACTTTATAGGGGCTACCCTATTGATCAGCTAGCGAAAGACAGTTCATTTCTAGAAGTGGCTTATCTGTTAATTAATGGTGAGCTACCTTCCATACAAGATCTGAATGCATTTATCAATGAAATTAATCAACATGCAATGTTGCATGAAGCCTTAAGAGGTTTTTTTGATGGATTTCATTATGATGCTCATCCAATGGCAATGATGGTTGGAGTGGTTGGATCATTATCTGCTTTTTATCATAGCGAACTGGATATGAATGATCCCGAACATCGTCGTATATCAGCAATGCGGATGTTAGCAAAAATACCAACAATTGCAGCGGCAAGTTATCGGCATTCAGTAGGTTGGCCGTATGTTTATCCACGTCAGGATCTGGAGTATTGTGAAAATTTCCTGAATATGATGTTTTCACTGCCATCACAAAAATATATTGATGAGGCGCATTATATCGATCCGGCTGCAGTTAAGGCATTGAATTTGCTGTTTATTCTGCATGCGGATCATGAGCAAAATGCAAGCACATCGACTGTAAGACTTGCCAGCAGTACCGGAGCAAACCCTTATGCTTGTATTGCAGCAGGAATTTCTGCTTTATGGGGGCCTGCTCATGGCGGTGCGAATGAAGCAGTACTGAGCATGCTAGATGAGATTGGCAGCGCTAAAAATATTCCTAAATTCATCGAAAAGGCGAAAGACAAAAATGACCCTTTTAGATTAATGGGGTTCGGTCATCGGGTTTACAAAAATTTTGACCCAAGGGCGACAATTATTAGGGAAACGTGTCATGAGATTCTTGAAAAATTTTCTTCTGACGATGAGCCGCTTTTTGAATTGGCGCTTGCTCTTGAAGAATTTGCTTTGAAAGATGAATATTTTATTGAAAAGAAGCTTTATCCCAATGTTGATTTTTATTCAGGAATTATTTACAAAGCTTTAAAAATTCCGGTTGATATGTTTACTGTGATGTTTGTTATTGCGCGCACAGCCGGCTGGGTGTCACATTGGTTAGAAATGATGGCGGAACCAACACATCGGATTGGGCGGCCGAGACAAATCTATACTGGCTTATCAGCACGTGACTATGTGGATATAGCTGAAAGGAAGTAATGAATTTTAGTTTTTCAAGCTAAGTTAGAATCTCGAGTTCGCAGCACACAAACTAAAAGATTTCTTCTGAACTTGCACCATTTGTTTCCGTAACAGGCTCGACTGGAGCATATTCTGTCGGGCTATTATTTTGTAAAAAATATTCCCAAATTCCATTTTTTCCTGTTGCGCTTAGTAAGCCAGTTTCGGGGTCGATGAAACGTCTAATAACACCTTCAGGTTGTTGTAATTCATGTTCAGGATAATCTTTTAACGCTGTTTCCATAAATTTTATCCACATGGGCAAAGCTGCTTTTCCGCCAGATTCCCATTTTCCGAGTGATTTAGGTTCATCAAAACCAACCCAGGCTGTTGCAGCAATGTTGGCAGTAAAACCATTAAACCAGGCATCGTATTGATCATTTGTGGTACCAGTTTTTCCAGCCAAATCGATTCTGCCCAGTTTTTTTGCCCGGGTCGCGGTTCCTCTTTGCACGACATCCCTGAGCATGGTGTTCATAATGAAATTAATTTCTGGTGAAATAACTCTAGGGGCAAACTTAGAAAAAGCGTTTGTAGTTTTCGGGCAATTTTGACAGACCACTTTGGGTTCGGCTTGATAAATGATATCGCCATTATTGGATTCAATATGCTCAATATAATAAGGGTTGACTAAATAACCGCCATTGGCAAACACCGCATAGACCCGAGCCATTTGTAACGGTGTGGCTTGGCCGCTGCCTAATGCAAGAGTTAAACTATGTGGCAATTGTTCGGGTTTAAAACCAAAACGCATCGCCGTTTTTGTCACCTTTGAAATACCAAGTCTGTGTAATAGTCTGATTGAAATAAGATTTCTGGATTTTCTAAGTCCGGTTCTTAATCGGGTTGGGCCAAAGAACTTGTGGCTATAGTTTTCAGGGCGCCACTCGGTTTCCTGGGTTGGATCATCAATAACCAACGGCGCATCATTGATAATACTTGCAGCAGTAAAACCATTTTCCAACGCAGTGGTATAAATGATAGGTTTAAATCCTGAGCCGGGTTGCCGGCTTGATTGAATGGCTCTGTTATATTTGCTGTTAAAATAATCCAGACCACCCGTGATCGCTAAAATCGCACCGTCCTTTGGGTCTAATGCAACGAATGCACCTTCAACTTCAGGAACTTGAGTCAGCTTCCAGGTGCCATTGCCAAGCAGTCTCACCCGAACAATATCTCCTTCTTTAAATAATTCATGAGGCGATTTAATTGGGTTACTGGTGTAATTAGCCGTTTTATAAAAACGAATAGATTTCAGGTTTTCCCAGGGGATCGAAATGTTTTTGTGATCGGATGTTTTTGCAATGACTTGATCGTCATGAATTGAGCTGATGATGACAGGTAAAGTGTCGCCAATTTTTTTGAAATTATCCAAAGAAGCGCCTTGAGCAATATTCGGATGTGATTTAATGCGATAACCATGCCGGTCATCATATTCATGTAAAGCTTCTCTAAGTGCGCGAGTCGCAGCTGTTTGCAGTTTGCCTTTAATTGTTGTGTAGACCTTCATTCCTGAGCCATAGGCTTTTTCCCCGTAGTCTTCGATAATTTTATTACGAACCATTTCTGCCAGATAAGGAGCGTAAAGCTCGGTTTTAGGCGAGTAAAGTTTGGCGACAGCTGGTTGCGCGACAGCATTATCATATTCTTGATTAGAGATAAGATTAAGCGCTAACATTCGAGCTAAAACATAATTCCTTCTTTGGATTGCCCGTTTCGGGTTCGTAATGGGATTGTATTGAGATGGAGCTTTTGGAAGCCCTGCAATCATCGCCTGCTGGGCGAGATTTAATTCAGCAAGTGTTTTTCCATAATAGGTTTCAGCTGCAGAGGCAATGCCGTATGAACGGTGTCCAAGAAAAATTTTGTTCAGATATAGCTCCAGAATTTCCTGTTTAGAAAATTGTTTTTCAATTTTTAAAGAAAGAATAATTTCTTTAATTTTTCTGGTGAAAGTTTTTTCCCGTGATAACAGAAAATTTCGGGTCACCTGCATGGTGATGGTACTCCCGCCTTGTTTTTTCTTGCCAGTTAATAGCAGTTGTATCCCCGCACGAATGAGACCTTTGTAATCAACCCCGTTATGATCATAGAAGCTATTATCTTCCGCGGCCAGAAATGCGTTAATTTGTCGGGTTGGAACATCTTTAATATCAACCGGTTTTCTTTTTTTATCGCCAAATTGGGCGATTAATAATCCTTCATTACTATAAATACTTAAAGGCTCTTGGTATTCAATGTTTCGTAATACTTTGATATCAGGCAGTTTTTCCTCAAAATGCTTATATACAACATAGCCAACAGCTGTAGCTGCAATGACAATGAGAATTGAAAAAATTGACAGCCATTTGAAGGCTGTTTTGAAGAATGATTTTTTTTTAGTCAAGGCTAATTCCGGGATATCTGTAGAAGTGTTGGTAACGTATTGTGCGCATTGTCCTTAGTGTAGTCAACGCTTTAAGCCTTTTCTTTAAAAATACGTCATTTTTGCCGGAATGTATGGCCGAAAACTTATATTCATAAGAAGGTGGTTTTTTTAAAAAGTTCAAGCATTAAAAAATACATACATTTAATAGTTGACAAGAATCTTTTCTATTGAACTAAAAAAATTACAAAAGCCAACTATACTTTTTGTTTATAGAAATTTGATTGCTCGATTGATACGAAGAGAGACGATAGTGTATTTCAAAATTAAGCTAATAGAAGCAGCCTCTGCAAGGGGCATAACATGAGTTTATTCGGTAATAAAAACACGCCGGTGTTGGGTATAGATATCAGTACTGCGGCGGTAAAATTACTAGAGTTAAGTAAAGCGGGGGCAAGGTATAAAGTTGAAAGTTATGCTGTTGCACCCTTACCTCAGGATGCTGTTGTTGATAAGACCATCGCGAATGTTGATGTGATTGGCGATGTCATTAAAACTGCTCTCAAACAATCAGGATCGAAGGTGAAAGATGCTTGTGTTGCAGTTTCGGGTTCTGCGGTTATGACCAAAATTATTTCCATGCCGGCTTCTTTGGAGGAAGAGGATATGGAGGAACAGATTCTGGTCGAAGCTGATCAATATATTCCTTATTCCCTGGATGAAGTAAGGCTGGATTTTGAAGTTCAGGGAGCCAGTAAAACAAATCCTGAGATGGTTGATGTTTTACTGGCCGCATCAAGAAAAGAGAATGTCGATGACAGGGTTGAAGCACTCAAAAAGGCAGGACTGAAAGCAAAAATTGTCGATGTAGAAGCTTTTGCGACCGAAAATGCGTTTACCTTGCTTGCCGATCAGCTACCTGATTCGATGGAAGGTCAAACAATTGCTATTGCGGATGTTGGCGCTACGATGACCACATTAAATGTTATGCATGACTACCGGACGGTATATACCAGGGAGCAAAATTTTGGCGGTAAGCAGTTGACGGAAGAAATTCAGCGTCGATATGGTCTTTCTCATGAAGAAGCTGGATTGGCGAAAAAACATGGTGGTCTTCCGGATAATTACACCACTGATGTTTTGAATCCTTTCATGCAGGCAATGGTTCAACAAATTGCCCGGTCATTACAGTTTTTTGTTTCATCAAGTGCCAATCGGAATGTCGATAACATTGTTTTGGCAGGAGGCTGTGCCTCAATACCAGGTATTGAAAAGCTGGTAGAGCAAAATCTTGGTATCCCAGCATTTGTGGCAAATCCATTCATTAACATGGCTTTGTCGAATAGAGTAAAACCCCAGAGTTTAAGCAATGATGCCCCTGCAATGTTGCTCGCCTGTGGATTAGCATTAAGGAGTTTTGATTAATGGCTAAGATTAATTTACTACCCTGGCGTGAAGAGCTGCGGCAGCAAAAACAGCAGGAGTTTCTAACGGGCGTTGGTTTAGCTGCACTGCTTACAGCAGCAATATTGTTTGCTGTTCACATGCACATTGAAAGCATGAGAACTTATCAAAATAGCCGTAACTCCTTGTTAAAAAGTGAAATTGCCGTTCTTGATAAAAAAATCAAAGAGATCAAGGATATTGAATCGAAAAAGAACAAGCTACTGACCAAGATTGATGTTATTCAGAAATTACAGGAAAGTCGTCCTCAAATTGTGCATTTATTTGATGAACTGCCTAAAAGTACGCCAGAAGGAATTTATTTAACCAAATTTAAGCAAGCAGGCGATAAATTAACAATGATAGGGATGGCTCAATCAAATGCCCGGGTATCGGCCTATATGCGAGCGATAGAGGCTTCGCCTTGGCTGGAAGAACCTAAGCTGAGTATTATCAAATCCAAAGGCAAAAGGAACAGTATTCATAGTCAGGACTTCACTATGTTGGCAAAACAAGGTAATGGTAAAGCTGACGATCAGAAAAAAGGAGTTAATTAATGATGAATTTATCTGATATTAATTGGGAGCTTGAAGCCGCCGGCACATGGCCAACTCCGATCAAAATTGCAGCCGGAGCCATCGTATGTTTTTTGGTCGCAGCTGGGTGGATTTACTATGACACCACCGACCAATTGGATGAGTTGGAACAGCTTGAGAAAAAGGAACAGGAATTAAAGAAAACCTTTGAAACCAAACAGAGGAAGGCAATCAATCTGAATGATTACAGGGATCAGTTGAAACAGATTGAGTCATCGTTGGGAGATATGATTCGACAAATGCCAACCAAGGAAGAAGTCGCAAATTTACTGGTTGATATTTCACAAACGGGTTTGGCGGCAGGTCTGGAGTTTAAGCTTTTCAAGCCGGGATCCACCATTCGTAAGGATTTTTACTCGGAATTGCCGATAAATATCAAAGTGGTAGGGCTTTACGAAGAATTAGGATTGTTTGTTTCAGGGCTCGCGTCTTTACCACGTATTGTTACTGTACATAATGTCTCGATCAGCCCCAAAAAAGACAGTAACCTCATGGAAATGACAGCAATTATCAAAACTTATAACGAAGGTGGAGACGGACGGCCCAGGAAGAAATCCAAGAAGAGGAGAAAACGGTGAGCATACTCAATATCAACTCCGGCTACTTGAAGAACAAAGTGTTTAAGCTTTCAAGTCTGGCATTTGCAATTGTTTTAACAGGTTGTGCTAGTGAAGATTACAGTGATCTTAATAGCTATGTCGCTGAAGTTAAAGCCAAGCCCAAACGGACTATTCCGCCTTTACCGGAAATAAAGGTAGTTGAGCCTTATATTTTCAAGCCAGACGGGTTACGCGACCCTTTCAAGCCGATGCAAAGATCGGATGATTCGGAAGAAGAAGTCGTCGTGTTCGGCGGCGGGATTAGGCCGGACAATACCAGGCATAAGGAAGAGCTGGAAGCATTTTCTCTAGATACCTTGCGAATGGTTGGTACCTTTTCAATGAAATCGAAATTGTGGGGTTTGGTTACTGCTGGCGATGGCACCATTCATCGCGTACGGGTTGGTAATTATATGGGTAAAAACCATGGAAGAATCATCCGGATAGCTGATGACCGAATTGAGTTAATGGAAATTGTTCCTGATAAACCAGGAACTTGGCGAGAAAAACAAACCTCGCTAGCATTAGTAGAGTGATTTTGAGGGTTATTTAAATGAAAATTGGACAAAATGGCATGATGATGAACAAAAAAAGACCCTTGTTTCGGTCTCAAGCATTAGTGTGGTTATTTTTGGTATTGCAAACAGTAATCACCCAGGCAGGCGCAGTGACATTAAAATCTGTTGATTTTGCAGCCTTGTCAGGTAACAAGTTGCAAATTCAGTTTGAAATGGACGGTAAAGCGAGTGCTCCCAAAGTATTTCAAACCGATAATCCAGCAAGGTTGGCTTTGGATTTTCAAGGCGTTAAAAGTGGATTAAAGACAAAAAAACATAATATTAATGTTGGCGTTGCAAGTAGTTTATATGCCGTTGAAGCTTCAGGGCGGTTACGAGTTGTCGTCAATCTTTTGGAGACGGTTCCTTATGATGTCAAGATTGATGGTAATAAAGTTTTTGTAACACTGAATGGCGGAAAACATGCCATTAATAAGGCTACCAAAAAACACATACAAAAGCGTGCAAATAGAAGCTCGTCTGCACTTGCAAAGTTATTACCTAAGCAAAGAATTGAAAAGCTTGATTTCAGAAGGGGTTCAAATGGAGAAGGGCGTTTAATAATATCGCTTTCAAATCCCAATACGGTAGTCAATGCTCAGGAGCAAGGCGACAAGATTATATTGAATTTTCTTAACACAAGCTTGCCTTCTTCCTGGGCAAAAAAAATGGATGTTATGGATTTTGCTACGCCTGTGAAAACTATTAATGCAAAATCCAGAGGGTTAAGTACACGAATTGAAATCACTCCGGTCAATTCAAACTATCAATATTCCTCATTTCAGACGAATGGACGGTTGACCGTCGAATTTCGACCATTGACGCCGATTGAGCAAGAAATGCGGAAAGTGAAATTTCCTTACGATGGCGAGCGTTTATCTTTAAATTTTCAGGATATTGAGGTTCGGTCAGTATTACAGATTCTGGCTGATTTTACAGAACTGAATATCATAGCTTCAGATACTGTTGCAGGAAATGTCACGTTAAGATTAAACGATGTCCCTTGGGATCAGGCTTTAGACTTGGTATTAAAATCAAAGGGATTGGCTAAACGCAAAACCGGGAATGTTATTTTAGTTGGACCAACGGCTGAAATAAGCAAGATGGAAAAAGATGAATTGGAATCCAAACATGTTCAACAGCAGCTAGAACCTTTAGTAACGGAATATATCAAAATTAATTTTGCCCGGGCTGAAAATTTCAGAAATTTGTTGAATGGCCAGGATACGGGGGCTTTTGGTGACTGCGGAATTCAAACCGGTTCTCAGGGAGGTAGTGCAACTAGTTCGAGTGGACAATCGCGTTCTCAAAATGGATTAAATAATTCAAGGGGGAATAGCAATTCTGGAATTCGTAAAACTAGCAGAGACAGTTTATTCAAGGATGGCGAGTTCTCTTTACTTTCAGGACGTGGTGTCGCATTAGTTGATTCAAGGACCAATACTTTGATCATAAGAGAAACTGCCGGGCGCATTGCAGAAATGAAAAAGTTGATCAGACGCCTGGATGTTCCAGTCAAACAGGTTTTGATTGAGGCCAGAGTGGTTAGCGCCAATGAAAGTTTTGCAAGGGATCTAGGTACAAAATTTGGCGTGGCTAAAACTTCGAAATTGGATAGTGACAAGCAGTTTACTTTCGGTGGTGGAGGGTTAGGGAGCACGCGAACTTTGGAAACTTTATCATCAGCTTTAAGCGCATCTAGTGGAGGTGCTTTAGCCATGACTTTGGCGAGAGGGGCTGATTATGTGCTGAACCTTGAAATCAGAGCATTGCAGGATGAGGGTAATGGGGAGTCAATTTCTAATCCCAGAATATTAACATCAGACCGTTGTCAGGCAACTATTAAGCAGGGTACACAGATACCTTACGTATCAAGAAGCCAGGACGGTACAACAACAGAGTTAATAGATGCAGTGCTCTCACTGGAAGTGACTCCTCAAATTACACCTAGTGGCAAAGTGATTATGGAGCTGACAATTAAGAAAGATGAGCCAGGAACGCCAATAATTGTTGATGGAGTACAAACTGTTCCCATTCTGAAAAAAGAAATTGTCACAAATGTTCACGTGGAAGATGGTGAGACAGTAGTATTAGGGGGTGTTTATCAAGGGAATACATCAAGTTCGTATAACACAGTGCCGTGGCTTGCAGATTTGCCTGGAGTCGGTTGGATGTTTCAGCAAAGAAACAATAATCACGACAAAAGTGAGCTACTTATCTTTATCACGCCAAAAATTGTAAAAGAAGCGATGAAAATTTAATAGCAAAACTTCAACTTAGGCGCAAAAGGGGGCATAATGCCCCCTTTTTATTGCCTTTTAAAATGATGCGGTGGAAACAATGGCCCAGTTTGAAAACATTTATTTAATTGGACTAATGGGGGCTGGTAAAACCACAGTTGGCAGGCAATTGGCCAAGGCTTTGAAATACCCTTTCTATGACAGCGATAAGGTGATTGAAGAACATACGGGCGTTGATATTCCGACTATTTTCGAATTTGAAGGTGAGCGAGGGTTTCGCCAAAGAGAACAAAAAATAATTAAAGATTTGACTGAATTAAAAGGCATTGTTTTAGCAACGGGAGGAGGATCTGTGTTGCTGGAGGAAAATCGACGCAATTTAGTGGCACATGGTTTCGTTGTATATTTACAATGTTCTATTGACAAAATACTACAGCGAACACGAAGAGATACGCAACGACCATTATTGCAAACCAAAGATCGCAAGCAAAAAATGCAGCGATTATTTTTGGAACGAAACCCGTTATATCTTGAATGCGCTGATGTCACAATTGATACGGGGCGCATCGCTAACAAAGCTGTGGTAAAACGAATTTTGGAAGCCTATCAAAAAACACACACAGGAAAATGAGGAATATAAAACAATTAAACTTGGAATTGGGTGACCGTGGCTATCCAATCTATATTGGCCCGGGCGCATTACACCAAGCCGAATTATTGGCACAAAAAATTCGTGGTAAACAAGTTGCCATTGTAACTAATGATACGATTGCACCGTTATATCTTCAGCAAGTTAAAGATTTGCTGATTGATTTTAATATAGAAACGGTGGTTTTGCCTGATGGCGAGCAATATAAAACTCTGGAAACCACAACCACTATTTTTGATGCCTTATTAGAAAAACGCTTTAATCGAAATGCTACATTGATTGCATTGGGGGGAGGTGTTGTCGGGGATATTTGCGGGTTTGCAGCGGCATGTTATCAACGGGGGATTGATTTTATACAAATTCCAACAACTTTATTGGCGCAAGTTGATTCTTCAGTGGGAGGTAAAACCGGCGTAAATCATCCATTGGGAAAAAACATGATCGGTGCGTTTTATCAGCCCAAAGCGGTTATTATCGATACTGAAGTACTAAAAACCTTGGATGACCAACAATTTTCCGCTGGTTTGGCGGAAGTGATAAAATATGGACTCATTCGAGATGCCGAGTTTTTTCAATGGCTGGAAAATAATCTTGATGCATTGCTGATCAGGGATAATGACGCACTAACGTTTGCTATTGACAGATCCTGTACAAACAAAGCAGAAGTTGTCGCAGAAGATGAAAAAGAATCGGGTATTAGAGCTATTTTGAATTTGGGGCATACTTTTGGCCATGCGATTGAAACTGGTTCGGGTTATGGTGTTTATTTGCATGGCGAAGCTGTCGCCATAGGAACTTGTCAGGCAGCAGATTTATCAAAGCGAATGGGATGGTTGAACGAGCAGGATGTACAGCGAATTATTGATTTATTTAAACGTGCTAAATTACCAGTAACTCCCCCTACCGGAATAAAAACACAAGAATTTTTGGAACTTATGGCTATCGACAAGAAAAATCTAGACGGAGGGATTCGCTTAATATTACTGAAATCAATTGGTTCTGCTTGTTTGCCGATGAATGTGGATCAGACGCTATTAACAGCAACTTTAGACGAATATGGCCGAAACTGATACATTTGCACACCATCTAGATACTGCATCGCGTACAAAAGCAGCAGTACAGGCGCTATTAAGTGAGGAGCGGGCGCAAAAATATGATTTATTGAATCATCTCATCAATAATCTCCAGCAATCATTGGTAATTTGTGGTCCGGAAGGGATTGGTAAAACCACATTATTGGAGTATTTGCTGGAGCACAAACCTGATACCTGGCTGGTTTATAACCTGAAAGGTTCGGCTCAGTTGGGAATAGATCGAGTAAAGGCTGAGCTCATTCAGTTTATTCAAAGAAGTCATTTTGGCACCACCGGGCAGGATGTCGCAGAAATATTATCAGCTGCAGAAAAACAAAATCAAAAATTTGTTTTCATTATTGATGATGCTGGCTTATTACCACCCGGCGTGATCGATTCCTTATGTGAATTTGCTTCTGCGCATGCTTCATTGCGCCTGGTTTTTGCCTTGACCCCGGATGAATTACATATCAAAAACAGTTCTGATAAAACTGTCAGTGATTGTCACTTTATCGACCTTCCGCCTTTAACTGAAATGCAGTGTGGAGGTTTTTTAAGAAGCTTGGCAGGCAAGTCGGGCGCGGCAATACCCATTGACGAAATTTCCTCCGCGGTAATAAAAAATATTTATCGGGACAGCCATGGAATACCTGGAAAAATTATTTCCATGCAAAAAGGACAAATTAAAATTCCCATGCCAGAAAGTCAGCAATGGCTTTATGCTTTGGCTGCCGGTGTTTTTATTGCCGCCATCATCAGTTTTTTTCTTTGGGGAGATGATGCCACGCAACAGGAACCACAAATTGCAAAACAATCAAACAAACGTGTTGAAGAAACTGAAACTGAGACTAAAAAATTGGCTCAAGATGCGGGCAATTTGAAAAAAAACAATAGCATGACCAATATTGAAACTATTGTTCCGCTTGATGACCCTATTTTGGCTGATACAGATGTGCTGGCAACTGGTGATGAGGAATCAACCGAACTTGAAAGTGTCGTACAAGAAGGCATAGCACTTGCTGAAAATGAATTTCATTCTTCTGAACAAGAGACACTAAAACTGGATGGTTTGGTTGCTCCTTCTGAGGAGCTTGAGTTTCTAAAAGAAAATCAAAAGGAAAGCAAGGAAAGCAAGGAAAGCAAGGAAAGCACAGAGCAAACAAGTTTGGAATCAAATCAGGAAGCTGTAAATCCGATTACTAACAATAAAACTGCCTTAAAAGAAGCAGAACAACCTTCAACGCAGCCCATTAACCAAGGGCAAAAGCAAGCAGTTTCTCCAAAATCGGAAATTGAACAAGAACAAATAGTTGTTGGGAATAAAACGAAATCTTTGACTGATAAGCAGATACAGTCTCAACTGGCTGAAGGAAGGCAGATCGAAAGGGAATTAGCCTTCCTGAATACTACTTCGAAAGTCGAGGTGCTTGCCTCGGAATCAAAACAATCTGAAGAAACCCAAAAATCGAAAGAAGAAACTAATCAAGCTGACGATGTCAAGCCTTCCGTATCTGAAAAACCAACGCTTAAAGCAAACAAGCTTAAAAAAGTAGAGCTAAAACAAAAGCCAAAACAGGCAGTTTCAGCATCTAAAAAGTCAGAATCCCTAGTCCAAAAAGTTATCAAACAACAGCCCAAGCCTAAAAAAGCCGTTGAAAGAAACATTAAGGTGACTCAAGGGACAAAATGGGTGCTATCTCAAAACCCTGGAAATTATTCTTTACAATTAATGGCGGTTGCACAGGACCAAAAATCGGCATTATTGAAAACCATCAA
>Ga0256841_1003183_pt1 | contig 12451 bp, 14 predicted proteins | sample 356308metaG_FD_185971 | JGI IMG/M metagenome (GOLD analysis project Ga0256841, IMG submission 185971) | Hydrothermal vent microbial communities from Mid Atlantic Ridge, Atlantic Ocean - 356-308 | ecosystem: Environmental > Aquatic > Marine > Hydrothermal vents | place: Atlantic Ocean: Mid...
GTGTCATCAACGGATCCATTACTGCCTTAGCTTCAGGTTCATAGATATAGTCCCAATGATGTTTCAATTCTTCTTCATCGCTGGGTTGTAATGGGAGTATTTTTTCTATTTCCGGTGACTGCGTCATTGAGTTGATAAATTTATTATTGATCAAATACAGTTCATCAATATTACCTTCAGTGAAGGAATCGAGAACGACTTTGACGGTTCCAATCAATTCATTTGCACTGGGCTGATCACCAAGATGTGTAAGGGAAGCTACGATATTGGCACCCATTCGGCCAAAAAATCCGGCAGCTTTGGTTCCTATGGTTACCAGATCCATCTCGACACCTTTGTCCTGTTGTTCTTGCATAAACCGTAAAGTGGTACGGAACAGGTTACCATTCAACCCTCCACACAAACCACGATCGGTTGACACAATGATCATGCCAATACGTTTTACTTTTTCACGATTTTCAAGAAATGGATGATGATATTCAGGATTGGCTCGAGCTGCATGAGCGACAACATTGCGAATTTTTGAAGCATAAGGTTTTGCGGCCTGCATACGATCTTGTGCCTTGCGCATCTTGCTCGCAGCAACCATTTCCATTGCACCAGTGATCTTCTGAGTGTTTTTCACACTGGCTATCTTGGTTCGTATTTCTTTTCCTACTGCCATTGGAAATTCCTGTTATCAGCCAATAATAGCCTGTTTACCATGTTTGATTTGCCTTGAAATCTTCTATTGCTGATGCAAAGGTCTTTTCGATTTCGTCATCGTAATCGCCCGATTCATTGATCTTTTTCATTAGATCAGGATGCTTGCTGTTCATGAAATTCAGCAATGCATCTTCAAAATCGATAATCTTCTCTATTTCGATATCATCAAGATAACCTTTATCGACGGCAAACAGCATCACACCCATGTCGGCAATGCTCATTGGCGAATATTGTTTCTGCTTCATCAACTCCATGACCCGTTGCCCACGCTCGAGCTGATGCCGTGTTGCTTCATCCAAATCCGATGCAAACTGTGCAAATGCTGCCAGTTCACGATACTGCGCCAAAGCCAATCGGACACCACCGCCAAGCTTTTTGATGATCTTGGTTTGTGCAGCACCACCCACACGGGAAACTGACAGACCTGCATTGATTGCCGGACGGAAGCCGGAGTTGAACAGATCGGTTTCAAGGAAGATCTGCCCGTCTGTTATCGAGATAACGTTAGTCGGTACGAAGGCAGACACGTCACCCGCCTGGGTTTCGATGATCGGCAGCGCTGTCAAAGAACCGGTTTGTCCTTTCACTTTCCCACCGGTAATTTTCTCGACATAGTCCGCATTGATTCGAGCAGCACGTTCTAGAAGACGTGAATGCAAATAGAAAACGTCACCAGGGTATGCTTCACGGCCTGGTGGGCGGCGCAACAAAAGTGAAATTTGCCGATATGCCCATGCCTGTTTTGTCAGGTCGTCATAGATAATCAGGGCATCTTCACCTTTGTCCCTGAAATACTCACCCATACTACAACCCGCATAAGGGGCAATGTACTGCATGGCGGCTGAGTCAGAAGCCGTTGCCGCAACAACAATCGTATGTTCAAGCGCATCGTGTTCTTCAAGCTTTCGTATGACCGCGGCAATAGAAGAAGCTTTCTGCCCAACTGCAACATAGATACATTTAATTCCAGTGCCCTTTTGATTGATAATGGTATCGACAGCGACGGCTGTTTTACCTGTCTGTCGATCACCGATGATAAGCTCACGCTGACCCCGCCCAATTGGCACCATGGAGTCAATGGATTTAAGACCTGTCTGCACAGGCTGATCAACAGATTGACGGGCAATGACACCGGGCGCAACTTTTTCAATGGGAGAAGTCCCTTCAGCATTGATCTCACCCTTGCCATCTATCGGATTACCCAGTGAATCGACAACTCGGCCAAGCAGTGCCTCACCGATCGGAACTTCTAGAATTCGCTGAGTACATTTGACAGTATCACCTTCGGAAATGTTCTCATAATCTCCCAAGATTACTGCACCGACTGAATCTCGCTCAAGGTTCAGTGCAAGGCCATACACACCCCCAGGAAATTCAATCATCTCTCCAGCCATGACATCACTGAGCCCATGGATCCGGGCTACGCCGTCGGCGATACTTACCACGGTGCCTTCAGTAGTGGCTTCCGTGGACAGATCCATGTCCTGAATTCGTTTTTTAATCAGTTCGCTGATTTCTGTTGCACTGATTTGCATTGGACAACCTCGTTAATTAGTAACTGTGGCTCAAAACCACGCTCAATTAAATTCATTTGCCATCTGGTTCAGACGGCCTCGTACTGACAGATCAACAACCATATCCCCTGCCTTGACAATCGCACCTCCGATCAAGCCTGGATCCTGCTCAATAGTGACATCAACACTACGTCCCAGTTTTCTCTCCATCGCCTTCGTTATCTTTTCTTTGATATTTTCATCGATCTCGTAAGCAGTAATCACCTGAACATTGGCATGTTTTTCCGCCTCGGATTTCTTCTCTTCAAACAATTGAGAGATTTCGGGGCTTAGTGAGAATCGATCAGAATCTATCAATATACAGGCAAAGTTTTTCTGGGTTTTACTCAGAGAACCGCCTGCAATATCAAGGGCCAGCTTTTTCAATTGGTCCGTACTGACACGAGGATCGTTTATCAGTGATTTCATTCGCTCATCTGATGCAATTGTTGCCAGTGCCGAAAGCGCCTCTGACCAGCCTTGCAGATCATTCTCTTCTAATGCCTGCTCAAAAGCTGCTTGCGCATAAGGACGTGCAATTGTTCTTTTTTCAATCATATGCAGGCCCTAGAGCTGTGCTCCCAGTTTTTCAAGCACCTCTTTGTGTGCTGAAGCATCGACTTCCCTCATCAGGATCTGCTCGGCTCCAGCGATCGCAAGTTTTCCAACTTCCTTGCGTAATTTCTCTTTCGCTTCACTCATTTCCTGCTCGGCAAGTGCCTGAGCTGCAGAAATGATCCTTTCACCTTCAATACGCGCGGTTCCTTTTGCTTCATCAATAATCTCATCTGCACGTTTTTGAGCCTGAGCAATGAACTCCTGAGCTTTAGCCTTACTTTCCTTCAATACATCAACTGCACGACTTTCAGCGAGCTCAAGCTCATGCTTTCCTTTTTCCGCGGCAGCCAGACCATCTGCAATTTTAGTCTTACGCTCTTCCAGTGCTGCTATGATCGGCGCCCACACATATTTTTTAGTGAACCAGACAAAGACTACAAAGGTAATCATTTGTCCAATCAGGGTCAGATTGATATTCATTCTGCTTTCCTGCTATTCAGAGTTGGTAAGTCAGTTTCCTGTTCTATGCCCGTCTTATGCGACTGCAAAAAGCACGTACATTGCCAGACCAACCGCAATCATTGGCACCGCATCGACGAGGCCCATGACAATAAAGAACTGGGTTCGCAGCATAGGAATAAGCTCCGGCTGACGCGCAGCACCTTCAAGGAAGCGCGCACCCAAAATACCGATACCGACCGCAGCACCAAGCGCGCCCAGACCCATCATTAAAGCGCCAGCAATATAGAGCAGAGCGTTTGCCATTTCCATGATTCTCTCCTGTTATTTCTCTCGTTTAGTTGTAAAAAATAAAATTAAAAATGATTATCTGAATCCTTAGTGATCTACATGATCCGTATGTGCCATATCCATATACACAATGGTCAACGTCATGAAGATAAATGCTTGCAAGGTAATGATCAGTATATGGAATACCGCCCATATAAATTGCAGAAAACCTCCAAATGTCCCCATAGCCCAGCCCGCACTATACATAAGTGCAATCAAAATGAAGATCATCTCACCTGCATACATGTTGCCGAACAGTCGCAGGGATAGTGAAATGGGCTTTGAAATCAATGAGACGAATTCCAGGAAGAAATTCACTGGGATCAAAAGAAGTTTTACAAGTGGATTTTTGGCTTCAAACGGCTGTAATGTCAACTCGCCAAGAAAACCACCGACACCCTTCACCTTGACACTGTAATAAAGCGTAAGGAGAAAGACGCCTATAGCCATGCCAAATGTGACGTTTGGATCGGTTGATGGTACAACCTTCATGTAATGAGCTATATGCAACTTCTGGGTAAGCCACGGGATCACATCAACCGGGATCAAATCCATTAAGTTCATCAGAAACACCCAAACGAAAATGGTTAGCGCCAATGGAGCTACCAGGTCGTTTTTCGCACTGAAGGAATCCTTGACACTGTCATCGACAAAATCGACGATTGTCTCAACAAAATTCTGAAACTTGCCGGGAACACCTGCAGTTGCTCTTTTGGCTATCTTAGAAAAGAAAAAAACGAAAAGCGCCCCAAGAAAAATTGACCAGAACATGGAATCCAGATGAATGGCCCAAAACCCCATCTCCTTGGCTTCTTCGGCTGAATGAGCGATACCCCAATGCCCATCTGGATGTTGACCAAATGTCAAATTGGTCAAGTGGTGTTTAATGTATTCACTTGAAGTGATCGTCTCTGTCGACATCGTTTAACTCTAATTTTTATTCTCGTCCAACTGCGATAACGAAAAAGGTAGATGCAAGGTGCACCACCAGATAAACCCCAAGCATTGCAGCAATACTGACTTTCTTGAAAAAGAGAATCGCGATCAAAAAAATCAAAGCTGTCAATGCCAGCTTTATAAATTCAGCAGCGTAATAACTCCCCAGCAGTCGGCCCGGCTCTTGCTTACTGTGTCGCCGAAAGACCACGGAAGCAAAAATTGCATTCCCGGCTGTTGCTGCTAGCCCACCGGCCAGACCTGAAACTGACAGGACCTTGTCTGACATCAATAGGCCAGCCGCAACAAGTATTGTCAAGCCCAGCTGTAGCAGTATAACCTGCCAAACCTTTCTAGCTGGAAGGATTCGCATAGCTGACGTTACTTATTGATGTCCGAAGCGGTGAGCGAGTATAAATGCTGAAAGTAACATTTTCAAACAGTGCTTCTCCACCCGGCAGCAAACACGCTTTATTATTTTTTTCAACAGACTATACATTCGCTGTTGAGCGAGGAAGTATAACAGCAAATGGCTCAGGATCAATCAAACTGTTTGTTCTTCATAAGGAAACAAACCGGTTGAAACTTAAAGTGGAAATTAAAGAAATTTTTTGAACCCTATGGCGAAAAGGCGTAATCATCCGGAAAAACAACTGAGCATCCTTTCAAGGAAAATGGAACTTTGCGGTTATTTTATATGTTCCAAGATGCCATCCAGCTCATCCAGAGAATTAAAGTGTATGACCACAGTGCCCTTGCCTTTCTGATCATGTTTCAGCGCAACCTTCGCTCCCAGGGTCTCGGCGAGCTGTTCTTCCAGTCTGAGGACATCGGGGTTTTTGTGCACCTTTTTTGATTTTTCCGGCTTCGGCTCCTGGAGCCGACGTACCAGCGATTCGGTTTGTCGTACTGAAAGCTGCTTTGAAATCACTTCCCTTGCCACCTGTCTCTGGGTTACAGCGCCCAGTGCCAGAAGCGCCCTTGCATGCCCCATTTCGATCTTGCCTTGGGCAAGGTGACGTTTCACCTCTTCATCTAGATCAAGCAAACGCAACAGATTGCTGACTGAAGCACGGGAACGGCCGACCGCGTCGGCCACCTGTTGATGGGTAAGTTCGAATTCATTGAGCAATCGTTCAAGTGCAATAGCCTCTTCCAGGGGATTCAGGTCTTCACGCTGGATATTCTCGATAATAGCGACACTAAGCGCCACCTTGTCAGGCATCTCCCGAACCACCGCAGGGATCTCCTGCAACCCTGCCAGTTGTGTTGCTCGCCAGCGCCGTTCACCGGCAACGATTTCATAACGCCCATTGTCAATGGGTCGAATGACGATAGGCTGAATGACGCCTTGTTCCTTGATCGAATCGGCCAGCTCTTGTAGTGCTTCTGGATCCATGTCGCGGCGCGGTTGATACTCACCTCGCTGGATCAGATCCACAGGAATGTTCCGCAGTTCATCACCCTCAACCTGTCCGGGCTCCGGGATCAGTTCGCTGTGGCTACCTCCCAAGAGGGCATCCAAACCTCGTCCAAGACCTCTTTTTTTTGTTGCCATGGCTTATTGCACCGCTCGCATGGGAATGTTTTCGGATCGGCGCAGCATCTCCCCCGCCAGGGCGAGATAGGCAACTGCACCCGTGGATGTTCGATCATAGGCCAGAATCGGCATGCCGTGGCTGGGTGCCTCGGCAAGGCGGACATTGCGAGGAATAATAGTCTGGTACACCTTGTCACCAAAATGTTTTAGTAACTGTGCCGAAACCTGATTGGCCAGGTTGTTTCTGGAATCGAACATGGTACGCAGGAAACCCTCTACGCTTAAAGTCGGGTTGAGATAGTTCCGAATTTTCTCGACCGTATCCAACAATGCCGAAAGACCTTCAAGGGCATAGTATTCACACTGTGTAGGGATAAAAACCCGATCGGCAGCAACCAGCGCATTGACTGTCAGCATGTTGAGTGAAGGTGGGCAGTCGACAATGATGTAGTCATAATTGTCGCGTACCGATTCCAATGCCATGCGTAAACGCAACTCGCGTCCTATCTCCTCCAGGAGTCCTACTTCAGCACCTGTCAGATCAGCGTTGGCAGGGAGTAGATCATATCCTGCCACTTCCAGTTCCAGGATCACTTCGGCTGCAGGCTTCTCATCCATCATGACTTCATAGGCTGAGGCTTCCAATTCGTATTTGTTAACCCCACTACCCATAGTGGCATTGCCCTGAGGATCCAGATCGATCAGTAGCACGCGGCGCTCCATGGTTGCAAGGCTTGCCGCCAGATTGACACTGGTGGTGGTCTTCCCGACACCGCCTTTCTGATTGGTGATTGCAAAAGTTTTTGCCATTGATCGTCTCTGCGTTTATTTAACCGACATTATCACCGGTTTTACTGATTTATTAAAATGATGCTTCTTTCTTCTTGTTGTGATCCGGCGATCTGCAAACGGTGAACAGTGACTCGCCAGTTGTCCGGTAATTCTTCTATTTCATCATCGGGCACCCTGCCCTTCATTGCCAGCAGATTATGACAAAGATGCTGTACTTGCTCCAGCAATACCCGCAGTCGTGTCACAGCCCGGCTGGTTGCCATATCGAATCTGGATGGGTCCCGATAGTCTTCCACTCTGGCGTGAACCACCTGGACATTATCCAGTCCCAACTCGATCACGGCCTGAGTCAGAAAACGGGTCTTTTTAAAATTGCTGTCGAGCAAAACCCACTGTGTATCGGGCACCGCGATCGCTGCCACCATACCTGGAAGACCAGCTCCTGTTCCCACATCGAGAAACCGTTTGCCCTGCAAGAAGGGAAGGATGGTGAGGCTATCGATCAAGTGCCGCGTGATCATCTGCACGGGATCTCTGACAGCAGTCAAATTGTAGGCCTTGTTCCACTTGTTCAGCAACAATAGATAATCAACGAGTTTCTCCGTTTTGGATCGATCCAATGAAACATCCTGGAGCATCAGCCTTTCGGTGAGGTGGTCTGCAAGTGAATCTCTGTCCACCGACACTCAACCTGCCCGCTTAAGATGGACCAGTAACAGTGAGATGGCGGCTGGGGTCACACCGGAGATGCGTGAGGCCTGGCCAATGGTCGATGGACGATAATCGGAGAGCTTTTGCACAACCTCTGCTGAGAGACCAGGCACCGCTGCATAATCAAAGTCAGCGGGCAGTGGCTTATCTTCGAGTTGACGTGCCCGCTCAATCTCTTCATGTTGACGTTCGATGTAACCACTGTACCTCGCTTGTATAGTCACTTGTTCGGCAATGACCGGATCAGTAACACCTCTCCCGGCTCCAGGAAGTGACATCAGTTTATGATAAGAAACATCTGGGCGTTTCAGCAGATCGGAGAGGGAGTACTCTCTGCTCAATGGCCGTCCAAGAACGCTTTCTGCCGCCTCGGCAGGCACTCTGTCTGGGTGTAGCCAAGTGGTGGCCAGTCGCTGTTTTTCCTGTTCGATCGCTTCCAGTTTGGTTTCAAAAAGTGCCCAACGATGATCATCGACCAACCCCAACTCACGCCCCTTCGGGGTCAAACGAAGATCGGCATTATCTTCTCTCAGCATCAGGCGATACTCCGCCCGCGAGGTGAACATTCGATAGGGTTCATTGGTACCACGTGTTGTCAGATCATCCACCAGCACGCCAAGATAAGCTTCACTGCGACGTGGTGACCAGGGTTCTCTTTGCTGAACTTGCAAAGCGGCATTCGTCCCAGCCAACAAGCCTTGGGCAGCAGCTTCTTCGTAGCCGGTAGTGCCATTGATTTGGCCGGCAAAAAACAGCCCTGTGATGTATTTTGTCTCCAGTGTCGGCTTCAGATCACGAGGGTCAAAAAAATCATATTCAATCGCATAGCCAGGGCGAGTAATGTGTGCGTTTTCGAAACCCTTGATGGAATGTACCAGATCCAGCTGAACATCAAATGGCAGGCTGGTGGAAATCCCGTTCGGATAAACTTCGTGCGTATCCAGACCTTCTGGCTCGACAAAGATCTGGTGAGAAGTCTTTTCGGCAAAACGAACAACTTTGTCCTCGACAGAAGGACAGTACCGTGGGCCAGTGCTGTCAATGTTTCCATTAAACATCGGTGATCGATCCAGACCGGCACGGATCAGATCATGCGTCTGCTCATTGGTATGAGTGATGTGGCAAACTTTTTGATCAGGGTGTTCGGCAACATTTCCAATAAATGAAAATATCGGCATTGGCTCATCACCCGGCTGAACTTCCAACTGGTTATAGTCAATCGTCCGGCCATCAAGCCGTGGTGGCGTTCCGGTTTTCAGACGATCGACTCTGAAGGGTAACTCCCGAAGTCTTGCCGCGAGAGCATTGGAAGGCTGATCACCCGCACGACCACCCTGATAGTTACTATCGCCGATATGGATCTTGCCGCCAAGAAAGGTTCCAACGGTAAGCACGACGGTCGGTGCTTCAAACCGTAGCCCCATCTGAGTGACAACACCTTTCACCTGATCACCTTCGACGATCAGATCATCCACCGACTGCTGAAAAATGGAGAGATTTTCCTGCGCTTCCAGCCAGCGGCGGGTTTCGATCTTATAAAGTGTCCGATCAATCTGTGCCCGGGTCGCTCGAACGGCAGGACCTTTACTGCTGTTCAGTGTTCGAAAATGAATCCCACTGCGATCAGCCACACGTCCCATCATGCCGCCCAGTGCGTCGATCTCTTTCACCAGATGGCCCTTGCCGATGCCGCCAATCGCTGGATTACAGGACATCTGCCCCAGCGTATCCATGCTCAACGTCAACAATAAGGTACGCGCACCCATTCGCGCTGCCGCAAGTGCAGCCTCGGTTCCGGCGTGGCCGCCGCCGACAACAATGACCTCAAATTTCTGTGGGTGTAACATTCTGAATCGATCACATCTTGCTCAAAGGGAGTTATTATAAGGAATATGGTCAGAAAAAACCCGTTGCTGGTCCTTCTCCTGCTGCTCGTCTCCTGCAATCAGCCACCCGCCAATTGTGATCGGCCCCTTATCCGGCCGATACCGGAACCAAAGGAAGAAATTCATAATGTGATTCTGATGATCGGTGACGGGATGGGGCTGGCTCAAATCAATGCAGCGCGTCTCAAGGCAAGGGCACAAAACAGGGCTCTCATCATCGACAGCTTGCCCGTTTCAGGCCTGGTCATGACTTACAGCGCCAATCATCTGATTACGGATTCTGCGGCCGCTGCCACAGCACTTGCCACCGGCCACAAGACCCGCAACAAGCACATCAGCGTCACCTCAGAGGGCAAACACCTAAAAACTATCCTGGAAGCTGCTGAAGAAAAAGGCCTGTCGACCGGTCTCGTCGTAACCTCGGATATCACCCACGCCACCCCTGCAGCCTTCGCTGCCCATGTTAAACACCGCAACCAGAAAACCAAAATCGCAGAGCAACTGCTGGAGAATGGCATCGATATTCTGCTGGGGGGCGGGAGAGGCTACTTTCTGCCGGTGATGAACAATCTGAGTTTTCGGTCGGACAGGCGAAATCTGATCGAGAAAGCCCGGAATGCCGGCTATGCCACCCCGGAAAACCGGAACGAACTCCTTTCCACCCACAGTAACAAGATCCTGGGATTGTTCGCTCGCGATGGCCTCAACTTCACCGAAAATGAGCCTTCCCTTGCTGAAATGACACGGGTGGCGCTCGATCGACTCTCCCGAAACGCCAAGGGGTTTATCGTGATGATCGAAGGCAGTCAGATCGACTGGGCAGCACATCATAAAGATGAAGAGGAAACAATCCGTCAAACCCTGCTGTTTGATGATGCTGTAAAAGTTGCACTGGACTTCGCCATTACTGACGGTCACACCCTGTTAATTGTTACCGCAGATCATGAAACAGGGGGCATGGCAATTGAGGATGGCCACCTGGATGGCTCCAATCTGAAGATCGACTGGACCACCAAACACCATACGGCTATCGACGTTCCCGTATTCAGCTACGGACCTGGGTCGTTTTCTCTTACTGGGAAAATGGACAATACCGAACTCCCGAAACGGATTGCTGCCTGGCTCAATCTCAAACTGCAATAAGGGAAACGTCCCCTTTAAGAAAAGGGACGTATGCTAAAGTTTTTTCTGTTCTTGCCGATCAGCCCCTTATCCATTTAATAAAAGGGTGATTGAGATGAAAAAACAGCATGGTGGTTTCACTTTGATTGAATTGATCGTCGTGATGGTGATCATCGGCTTACTGGGTGCCGTTGCAGTACCCAAATTTGTCAACTTGACCAAAAAGGCGGAAGCCGCCTCGGTTAAGAGTGTGCTTGGCTCAGTCCGAAGTGCGCTGTCGTTGAAAGTGGCTTCTGGTCTGGTCAATGGTCAGAATATTTCTGACTGGACCTGGAATGGAAGCGCCCCACTTAATCCCATGAATGATCTGCTGGCTGAAAAACCAGAGAACTACCTGGGCGTCCTGACAACTAATGCCACGGCCAATGATAAAGGCAAATGGTATGATCGAAATCAAAATGCATCCGATCACTGGATGATGTACAAATTGAAAAATACCTCTCTGATCACGGGCGGCTGGAATAGTGCAGGCAAAAATATTATTCACCGCATCGAAGATGTGGTTGAAAACGGTGAAACCGTTGGCTTGTTCCTGGACACCACCAGTTCTTACCAATACACCTGGAATGAATAGACTACAGCCCGTTCGTTAGCTTGAGGTCCTGTGATTGGATTCACAGGGCCTCGAATGGTAAGAAACTTGCTACTGTCTTTGCATCAAAAAGACAGAGGTAAGACATGTCACAACCATCCTTAATCCTGCTCGGTCACAATGGCGCCGGCAAATCAACCCTCATTCGCTGGTTGCTGGGCTTTTACCCGGACAGTTCACAGCACCCCTTTCTTGAAAAATGGCAGAAGATTCCCCAGCTGGATCTGAACGGCCTGGGTTTTGTGCCAGAGTTGCCCTGGCTTGATCACAACCTCACCGGCGGCGATCAATTCCGGCTGTTTGCCCGTTTGAAAAATGTCTCCCTGACGCATATTGAGATGTGTGGATTACTGGATCGCACCGGGCTTGAACACGACGTACTGGGCAAGCCCCTCAAAAAATATTCCAAAGGCATGAAGCAACGTTTGATGCTGGCCATTGCCCTGATCGGAAAGCCTCATACCTTGTTACTCGATGAACCACTATCCGGTCTCGATCCCTTTGGTCACCGACAAATCATTGATCTGCTGCTGGAACTCAAATCCACGTGTCGCCTGATCGTGTCCACCCACAACCTTCAGGATGCCTGGACACTGGGTGATGAGATCTGGCTGCTGCAACAGGGAAACTTTGTCTATCAGGGTGAGAAACCGGAATCACTGGCCGCAATGGAGAAACTCTATTTCGATCATCCTCCAGTTCTCAATGCCTCTGACGCTGCCTGATGAATTTCCGATCCATCTCTGCCATTGCAATTGCAACACTGGTTTCCCTCTTGCGAAACCGAATGACCCTGTTTCTGATCCTCCTGATGTTGGCCTTCACCCTGCTCTGTCTGGTGATCTCGACCGTGGAGGAAGGACTTCGCGTCCGGCTGTTTGAAAACCTGATGCTCAGTGGCCAGACACTCTTGCTCTATGGCCTCGCCTGGCTTTACAGTTTTGAGGTACTGCGGCGGGAACAATCCGATCTGCTGTTTATGTTGCCTCTCAGCACGGGGCTCCGGCGCCGTGATTATCTGATCGGGCGTTTTTTGGGCCTGTCCCTGCTGATCATGCTGTTCGGAATGTGCTTCCTCCTGCTCGATACCGTGTTGCTGAGATGGCTGGAAGGCCTGTTTGTCTGGCAACCGCAGCTGCAGATCCTGATCACCACGTGCGGTGCAGTACTGGCCGCGGCGCTGGTCTTCTTTTTTGGTGTTTTTTCA
>Ga0256841_1003184_pt1 | contig 12450 bp, 16 predicted proteins | sample 356308metaG_FD_185971 | JGI IMG/M metagenome (GOLD analysis project Ga0256841, IMG submission 185971) | Hydrothermal vent microbial communities from Mid Atlantic Ridge, Atlantic Ocean - 356-308 | ecosystem: Environmental > Aquatic > Marine > Hydrothermal vents | place: Atlantic Ocean: Mid...
TATCTATTTTTATTTTTTCTCCTATACATTCTTCTTTGTCTATTTTTACAGGGATTTTATCTGTTTCAAAAACAGCCTTTCCCATATCGACTGTTATAAGCTTTGCTTTACCATTTTTTTCTTTTTCTATTTTGGCTTTTACTATTCCTCCTTTTGTTTCCACTGTAAATTCTTTTTCTTTTGTAAAGCCGTAATCATATAAAAATTTACAGAAAATTCTCAGTCCATTTCCACTTTTTTCAGCTTCAGAACCATCTGGATTAAATATTTTTAGACCAAAGTCAGCTTTTTTAGAAGGAACTTTTAACAAGATACCATCAGAACCAATACCATAATGAACATCACAAATCGTTCTTATAGTATCCTTTGACAGCTCAAATGTTATATTATCTTTATCAAGTACTATGTAATCATTTCCAAGACCATGTGATTTTACAAAAAAATTTTTTTCCATTTATTTCTCCTTTTTTCCATATATTGACTTTACTACTTCTTTTATAAAATCTAAAAAAGCTGGAAAATCTTCTTTAAGAATTTTATAGAACTCTTTAGTATCAATCTCTTTTGTTGGGTCAACTAATTGTTCTCTCATATTAGATATTTTTTGTAATTTTTCACCTGTTTGTGTAGAGATTATACCGTTTTGAGCAAGATTTAAAAAGCATTCTTTTGAGCGAGGTAGTTTTGCTGCTCTTGATACATGTCTACATATCCATAAAGCTGCATCTATGAGAACAACTGCGAAATACCTTGCTCTATCAATAGCATAGGGACTGTTTATAAATTCTTCTTCTGGATATTTTAAAAAAACTTCAATTTTTTTGATATTACTTTTTATAGCTCCTGCCTGATTAGAAACCTTAATCATATTTACCGGTATTGCTAACTTAGGTTCTTTTTCTTTTAGTTCCTTTACTACTTTTGCAAGCTCTTTTATAAAAGGTTCGTAAAGCTCATCTATAAGTTGTTTTAAAAATGTATATAGTTCTTTATCTGAGTAGTTAAAATTTTCCTCAAACAGCTTTTTTCTAAAATTTACAAAATCTTCTAATGCTCTATTTATTCTTGCAGAAAATACTTTTTCTTCTACCAGTTTTTCTAAACAGTTTTCTTTTAGTTTTTCTTTAGTTATGTTTCTAAGTAAATGACAGGCTATCTTATCAAGTTCATCGTAAGCTATGATTATGTAGTATTTTGCTCTATCTGGATACATTGGTATTTTTAAAAATTCTTCAATACCTCTATCTATTATCTGTTTTGTTTTTTTTAGGGCAGACCTGAATTTAGTAGCGTGTTCGTTTAAAAATTTTGTATCTATCAAGTTTATACTCCTTATTTAGATTTTAATTGATTATATATATGGATTTTCATTTTTCAAACAAAAGTTAAGTTATTGAAATTTAAGTTTGGATTTTTTGCAAAAAGACTATTTATTTATTTTGCAAATTTGCAAAAATGCAAATATATGAATATTTACTTGTATGTATTCAAGCTAATATTATCAACTTTCTAAAATTTTATTTTTTTGGCATGATACTTGCATATTAATTTAAATGAAAAAAGGAATTTATTGGAGGATTAAAAAATGGTTTGCCTCTACCAAAGAACGATAAAAAGACCAATAGAGATAAAAGGAATTGGATTACATACAGGATTACCAGCAAAAGTAAGATTATTACCTGCTGGAGAATATGAAGGGATTAATTTCTTAAGAAATGGAGAAATTATTCCAGCAAAAGTAGAGTATGCTAATGGTTTTGCTTTTTCTACTACTTTAGAAAAAAATGGAGTGAAAGTAAAAACAGTAGAGCATTTGCTGGCAGCTCTTTATTTAACAGGAATAGATAATGTATATATTGAGATTGATAATGAGGAAGTTCCAATTCTTGATGGTAGTGCAAAACCATTTGTTGAAGCTATCAAATCTGCAGGAATACAGCCTTTAAATGAAGAAAAACTATATGCAGTAATAAACAAAAGAGTAAAAGCAGGTAACTGGGATAAATATATAGAGGGAAGACCTGCAGATTCATTGATAATTACGTATCACGCAAGCTATAACAACGATGTTATTGGTAATAAAGCATTCACTTTTGAAATAGATAATAGAGATGATTACTTAGAGATACTTTCTGCAAGAACATACTGTTTTTTAGAAGAAGTTGAATATTTAAAGCAAAATGGATTGGCAAAAGGTGGTTCTCTTGAAAATGCAGTTGTGATTGATGGTAAAAATGGTTGTGTAGTAAATCCTGAAGGATTTAGATTTAAAGATGAACCTATCAAACATAAAGCTTTAGACCTTATTGGAGACCTTTATTTACTTGGAAATCCTATTATAGGAGAGATTTACTCTTATAAAGGTGGACATAAACTAAATGCAGAGTTTGTAAAAACTTTAAAAGAAAATAATGCATTTGACCTTAAATATGCATCAGAAGTTTTAAGTTCTATCAATGAGAAAAAGTGTCTTGACTTTCTCTCCAAAGTTTCTATCAGGTAGGAGGACAGCCCGCCGAACTTCCTCCTCCTTTCTCTTTTTTTTATTTTAGTTTAATATTTTCTTAATTACAAAAATAAAAAGCAGGATTTAAAATGAAACAAAAAGCTGTTTTTTTAGATAGAGATGGGGTTATTAATGTAGATAAAGGATATGTTCACAAAATAGAAGATTTTCAGTTTTATCCTGGTGTCTTTGAGGCTCTTAAACTTTTACAGGATGCAGGATATAAACTCTTAATAGTAACAAATCAATCAGGTATAGCTCTGGATTACTATACAGAAGAAGATTTTTTTAGACTTACAGATTATATGTTGTCTGAGTTTAAAAAAAGAGGAATAAATATAGATAAAGTTTACTACTGCCCTCATCATGAAAATGGAACAAACCCAAAATATACAAAGAAATGTGATTGTAGAAAACCTGCAAGTGGTATGATAAGACAGGGAATAAAAGAGTTTAATATAGACCCTTCTAAATCTTTTCTTGTAGGAGATAAAGAAAATGATATTAAAGCAGCCCATAAAGAAGGGATAAAAGCTATACTTGTAAAAACAGGACAGGGATTAAAGTATATAGATAAAACTCAGGCAGATTATGTAGCAGAGGATTTACTTGATGCAGTTAAAAATATTATATTAAAAGAAAATAATGAAGTTTCTCTTAAGAATTAGATGAAAGTTTTTGTTTTGGTTCTGATTTTTATAACGGCTTCTATAAGGATTTTCTTCTGGATTAAGTCTATAAAAAATGAAAAACGGATAAAACAGCTTGGAGGTGTAGAGTATACAAAAGAGCTTTCAAATTTGCTGATATTTTTTCATTTTATTTTTTATATATTTGCCTATTATGAAGCATTAAATGAGTATTATGAGTTTGATATATTTGTTGCTCTTGGTATTGTGATATATATTTTTGCGATAGCCGTTCTTTTTATAATAACTAAAGATTTAGGTGTTTATTGGACTGTTAGGCTTTTTAAAGTTCCACAGCAACCAATAAGTACTCACTGGTTATACAGAAAATTTAGACATCCTAACTATTTTTTAAATATTATTCCAGAGTTTATTGGGCTTTCTCTTATGTTTAAGGCGGAGAAAACTTTTGCTATACTTTTTCCTATATATGCTGTATTGCTTGGTATAAGGATATTACTGGAAGAACATTTATTTAAAGACGAATATAAAAAGTATTATGGTAGGAAGGATGGAGAAAAATAAGTTTTATAAGCTTGATATAAATAAAGCTAAAGGGTTTTTATTTGAAGAAGAACTTTTAAAGGAAATGAAAGATAAGTTTTTTGTCATAATAGATGTAAAAAAAGTAAATGATTTTTATGTAGTTAAATTAACAGAAGTTTATGCTGTTTTGGTGGACAGAATTATATTCCGTAATGAGTATGAGTTTATAGTAGAAGATATAAAAAGGTTTTTTGAATGTTTTATTGAAGTATCTCTTAAAGATGTAAGAGATAGTATAGATAATACTCAAGCTTTACTTTCTAAAAAGATATTTAGAAGGTAGCTATTTTATAGCCTTTAAAACTATATCTACTCTATTTTCCATTTTGTCTTTTTCTTTTTCCTCTTTAAAAAATTCTAATATTTCCTGTTTATTTATACTGATGTTATTCACATTTTGGCCTTTTAGCTTTTCACATATGATGTCTGCAACAGCCATAAGTTTTTTACATCTTTTTGAAGATTTGTATTTTGCATCTGTTATTTTTCCATCTTCTTCTTTTATATAACATTCTACAAAGTGAACTCCTTCTTTATTTTTTCCAAGAAGTGTATATCCTTCTGGTTTTTCTTCTACTTTATTTTTTAATCCTTCCTTTATGTATTGAGATACTTTCATTTTCTCCTCCTTTAGTTTATAGTTTTACTCCCTTTTCTTTATAAACTCTTGCAAGAATTTTTGCAACTGCAACATATAAGTTCTCTGGTATATAATCTCCTATTTCACAGCTTTTATATAAAGCACGTGCTACTGGTGGGTCTTCGTATATAGGAACGTCATTTTCCCTTGCTATTTCCTTTATCCTTTGAGCTATATTGTCTACTCCTTTTGCAACTACTTTTGGTGCCTGCATTTTTCCTTTTTCATATTTTAGTGCAACTGCATAGTGTTCTGGGTTTGTTATAACTACATCTGCTTTTGCAACTTCAGCCATCATTCTAAGCATAGACAGCTCTCTTTGTTTTCTTCTTATAGCAGCCTTTATTTGTGGGTTTCCTTCATACATTTTCCTTTCTTCCTTTACTTCTTGTTTTGTCATCTTTATATTTTCTTCGTACTCAAATTTTCTGTAGATAAAATCTATAACTGCTATAGGAATTGATAAAAGAGCAAATGCAAGAATAAGAACCATTGTATATTTAATCATAGTGTAAATTTGCTGATAAACGGTCAGGTCTATAAGTCTTAGAATATCATTAAACAAAAACTTTAGAATAAAGTAAGAAATAGCTGTAGCAACAATTAGCTTCAAAACATTTCTAAAAAGCTCAAAAAGTGTTTTTAATGAAAAAAGTCTCATTAGCCCTGAAATGGGATTTAACCTATCTAATTTAGGCTTTAGAGCTTTTAATGTAAATAAAAATCCAAACTGAGCTATGTTTGATATAATCCCTACTAGTAAAAAGGCTAAAAATATTGGAAAAAGTAAAAAAGAAAGGGTTTTTACACTAAATATTACTAAAGACGAATTAACAGAAGGTATCAGGTAATCTGGATTAGAAAAGACATATCTGTAAAACTTTATAAGATTTGAATATGCAAACGGTATGTATGCTAAAAATATCAAAAACATAACGATTAAAGATGCAGATATGGGTATATCCTGACTTTTTGCTACCTGTCCTTCCTCTCTTGCTTTTTGCCGACGCCGAGGGGTTGCTTTTTCTGTTTTGCTTGGGTCTTTTGCCATCTTACTTTCCTATATTTTTTATCATTTTTATAAATGAATAACTTGTAGCGTCAAGCACTTCTATCCCAAAATAAACGATTGTTGCTGTTCCTATTGCAAGAGAAGCAATACCTAAAAATATTTGAAGCGGAAGACCTACGATAAATACCATTATTTGAGGTATAAGTCTGTTAATGAGAGCAAGGACTACATTTGTTAAAAACAGTACAAGAATAAATGGAAAAGCGAGTTTAAAACCTAGTAAAAATAGCTGACTGCTTTTTTCAAGAATATAAGGAAAAATACCTCCATTCATATCAAATGAGTAAACTGGAAAGAGTTTAAAACTTGCAATTACACCTGTAAGAAATATTTGATAAACTCCAGTTATAAAAAATAAAAGATAAAAAATAAGTATAAAAAGCCTATCTAAAATGGCTATTTGTCCAAATGTTGGGTCAAATATGTTTACTATAGTAAGTCCCATAAAATAACTTATAAGTTCAGCAGCATATGAAAAAGCGGCTATAAATACATTGACTAAAACTCCAAGTAAAAATCCTATAAGAAGTTCTTTTAGTGTATTTATGGCTATTTCTACCACAGAAATATTATCTACAGAAATTCTTATATCGAGTAAGGTAGATATATAAAGAGAAAAAGCTACTACAAATAAAACTCTTATATTAAGTGGAATCATAGATGTATTTAAAAGAGGAAAACTCAGGAATATACCTATTACTCTTGTAAATATAAATCCTATTCCTAAAGCCTGTTCTGGTGTAATTAATGGGTTCATTTTATCAGCTGAATGATAAGTTCCAGTGTATGTTTTGTATAATCTACAAGTTCAATAAACATCCATGTTCCAAAGAATATCATTGCAAGTATTGTTGCTACTATTTTTGGAATAAATGTTAAAGTCATTTCGTGTATCTGAGTTGCTGCCTGAAATATACTTATTAAAAGTCCTACAAAAAATGCTGTAGCTATAACAGGAGTACCTACCTTTAAAGCAACCCATAACATTTCCTGTATAAGAGTAATAGCAGTATCTACACTCATTTGTAGCTCTCTATTAAGGCTTTTGTTAAAAGCTCCCATCCATCAGCCATTATAAAAAGGACTAGCTTAAATGGAAGGGAGATAAGCATAGGGGGTATCATCATCATTCCCATAGACATAAGAATACTGGCGATTAAAAGGTCTATTATCAAAAATGGCAAAAATATAACAAACACAATCTCAAAGGCTGTTTTTATTTCACTTATCATAAATGCAGGAATTAAAGCTGTCATACTTACTTCCTCTGGTTTTGTTGGTTTTTCTTTTGCTATATCTATAAAAAGCTTAAGGTCTTCTTTTCTTGTATTTGAAAGCATAAATTTTTTTATAGGTTCTTTAGCCTTTTCTAAGGCTTCCATATCACCTATTTCTTTTTTCAGGTATGGTTGAATTGCATTTGTGTTTATATCTTCAAAAACTGGCTTCATGATGAAAAATGTTAAAAACAATGAAAGTGCTATTATTACTTGATTTGGAGGTGTTTGAGGTATTCCAAGGGCATGTCTAAGTAGAGAAAGTATGATAACTATTCTGGTAAAAGATGTTATGGTTATGAGAATTGCAGGAGCTATACTGAGGATTGTTATTAGAAAAAGTATTTTAAGGGTTATATCAAGATTGTTTAACTGATTTAATGTATCTTGAACTGTCTGTGCTGATACTGTGTATGTTATTGATATCAGTACCAAATTCGTGATTGTCAGCCTGTTTTTCATCTTCCTCATTCCACTGGTCTATTTTTTGTGCTGAATTTCCTGAAAATGCTATCAGGTAGTTTTTTCGGCCAACTTTCGCTAAAACTAAAGCTTTATCTTTTCCTATATACTGAACCTCTTGTATTTTAAGTTTTTTACCTGTGTTTATAGGTAGTTTTCCTTGATATTTTTTGAGTATATAAAAACCAGCGTATATAAAAAATAAAACGATAACAAAAGAGGAAATAAGCTTTAGAAAATCAATATATTCAAGCAAGGTCTATTATCCTTACACTGTATTTTTCATTTACTATCATCATTTCACCAATTGCAAAATGCTTTCCATTTATATATATATCAAGGTAGTCTTCTGTATGCTTATCTAACTGGATTATATCTCCTTCTTTCATCTTGAGTATTTCTCCAAAAAGTTTCTGTACCGTTCCGACAGATACAGAAACTCTAAGTTCTATATCTTCTAAGAATTTAAGCTGATTTAGTTTTTCTACTATTTGTTTTTCCATCATGCTGTTTGTATTACAAATTCTGTAAAGTATACGTTTTTTACACCGCCTATAGGTAGTATAGCATTCACTCTTTTTAGTATCTCTTCTTTTAATCTTTCAAGACCTTCTGGACTTTTTAAATCCTGCGAAGTCTTTGTAAACAGTAGTGTGGTGATAACATCTTTTATTTGAGGTAGGCGTTTTTCTACTTCCATTTTTACTTTTTCATCTTGAATTTCTAACACTATAGCTATTTTTAAGTATCTATCTGCATCTTTATCAGCCAGATTTACTATAAATGAACCAAGGTCATACTGAATACCAACTTCTTCTATATTTTTTATTTCTTCTACTATTTTTTCTGCTTTATCTTCTTCCTTGTTTTGTTTATCAAGTATCAAGAATTTATATGCTGCACCTCCTCCTGCTCCACCAAGTATAAGAAAAAGAAGCAGGAAGATTATAAGTTTTTTCTTCCCGCCACCTTTTTTTTCTTCTTGTTCTACGTTTTGATTTTCTTCAGCCATTTATTTCATTACCTCTTAAGGTTCATAGTTTCCTGTAATACTTGGTCTGATGTTGTTATTGTTCTTGCATTTGCCTGATAAGCTCTCTGAGCTGTTATAAGATTTATAAATTCTTTTGATATATCAACATTAGATAGTTCTAAAAATCCACTTCTTACTTTTGATATTACTCCACCAGGAACTATTATAGGTGTAAAAGTTTGACTGTTTGGTAGATATAAATTATTTCCTTTTCTAACTAGCATCTCTTTATCGTTAAATGTAGCAACAGCTATTCTTGCTATATCCCTAACCTGTCCATTTGAGTAAACACCTCTTACTATACCATCTTCACTTATAGATGTAGAAAGAAGGTCTCCTTTTGCATACCCATCTTGCTGAGCATAGAATATAAACTCTGAATCAAGCTGTTTTATACTATCAAAGTTCATGTTAAAGGAAATTGGGTTTCCTCCTGTGTTTAAGGTGGCTGAGTTTGGATTGTTTGTAGGAATAGCCACCATTGCAATGTTTTCTGGTGGTATTGTGTTGGTTGATACTGTAGTATCATAAGTTTTATAACTTCCTGTAGTAAGCGATTCTGTATTACCGCTTCCAGCAAATTGGTTTATAATTATTTTTCCATCGTCATAGCTTATACTTCCGATTACTCTATTGTCATTGTTTAAGTCTATTATGTTTCCGTGTCCATCATCTATCCAGTTTACAGAGATATTTGTTGTTCCATCGTTATACTCTGTAATAACTAAAGAACCTGGAAGTATAGGTGTGTTGCTAAGATTTATTACACCTAAATCTGATGTATCACTTTCTCCTGCTAGTGATTGGTCTGTATTTACACCGTATCCTTTTACAGAATTAATCTGACCTACTCCGTTAAATTCAACAAGAAGTGCATTATATGTATTTGTATCACCTGGAACAGTGAATTGAAGAGGTTCATCATCTAAAAGTCCAAAAACTCTCCACTGGTTAGAACCTGAGTGTACAAAGTAAAACTGAGCTTCGTGAGATACACCTAAAGAATCGTATATAGTTACAGAGTTTACATAACTGTATGTGTTTGCATCTCCTGTATCAAATGTATCTGTAATAATTTTTGAATTTGCATCTAAATTTGTAGGTTCTTTAAATTCTAATTTTGTTGTAACCTTAGGCTTCATATCATTTGGAATTTTTATTTCATTTAAAGCTCCTGCTATGTTTCCATTTTCATCTAAAGCCCAACCTAATAATTTTAAACCTCCTGTGTTTATAAGACTTCCATCTGCATCTTTTCTAAACTGGCCTGCTCTGGTGTAATACACAACACCCTGACTGTCTTTAACCATAAAAAACCCTTCTCCATCTAAAGCTAAGTCTGTTGCGCTGTTTGTGTTCATTAAAGCGCCCTGTGCAAAATCTTTTGTTGTACTTGTTGCAAATGCTCCTCCGCCTATTTCAGAATTTTTTGGTGCTCCATTGTTAAAAGATGTTATAGAACTTGCTATGAGGTCTTCAAAGTTTACTCTTTCTCCTTTAAATCCAATTGTATTTACATTAGAGATATTATCTGAAATTACTGAGAGCCATTCTTTATTTGCACCTAATCCTGAACTGCCAGTATAAAAGGACTGTATCATTTTTTTAACCTCCTATCTGTTTTATCTTATCAATTGATATAAAGTTATCTGAAAATAAAATTTTTATTTCTGCATTATCTTTTAAAACTCCTTCTACATATGCGTTAGAGAAAACAGTACTTTTTATCTTTTCTTCTCCTTTGTAAGCTTCTACATAAACTTGATAATAACCATCCTCTAAGGAAGGATTGTCTATTTCTACTGGATAGGTTTCTTCTGGGCTTAGAAATTGAAAACTTTTTTCTTCTACTACATTTCCATCTTTATCAACTACAGAAACTTTTACCTTATCTGCAAAATCTTCTAATTTGAAGGATATTTCTCCTTTTCCATTTTCTATATATGTTTTATTTCCTTCGTACACTATTTTTTTTCCAATTAAATTTGAAGCCATTAAAAGAGAGTTTGAACCATTTAGCTCTTTTAGTGCATTTATTGTGTCCTCAAAATTATTTAGTATTTCTATTTCTCTTAGTTTTACGCTGTTATTTATAAAATCATTTATATCATTTACATCCATAGGGTTTTGCCATTTTATATCTGCCAAAAGTACTTTAAGAAAATCTTCTTTTTCCATTTTTGAGTTGTCGTAATTGGCATCTACTATTTTTGGTTGTGTTTCTTTATTAATCCCAGCTAATTCCATACTTTTGACCTCCTTCTTTCTTTATTTCGTCAATAAGATTTTTTAGTTGAGAAAAACTGGACTGTAGATTTACAGATTGATTTATAGTCTGCTTTAAAAAGTTTTCTAATTTAGGATACATATCTATAGCAAGGTCTATTTTTGGGGAAGTTCCTTTTTTGTAAAGTCCTAAATTTATCATGTCTTCTGCTTCTTTATATGTTGAAAGAAGTTCTATAAAAAGACTCTGGTAGTTTAGTATTTCTTCATCTACAAGCTGGTTTACAAGTCTGCTTACACTTTTTTGTACATCAATGGCAGGATAAATTCTTTTATTTGCAAGTTCTCTTGATAAAATAATATGACCATCTAAAAAGCCAAGAGCTGCATCTCCTATTGGGTCTGAGTGTATATCATCTCCTTCTACAAGAACCGTATATATACCTGTTATGCTTCCTCTTCCTTTAAAGTTCCCTGCCTGTTCTATTATTTTCGGTAATAGAGAGAATACTGATGGTGTATATCCTTTTGTTGTTGGTGGTTCTCCAACAGCCAGTCCGATTTCCCTTTGAGCCATTGCAAGTCTTGTTAAGGAGTCCAGTAGAAAGAGGACATTTTTTCCCTGATTAGAAAAGTAATTGGCTATTGCTGTTGCTGCAAAGGCAGCTCTTATTTTTGCCAGTGGTGTTTGTTCTGAGGTGGCTGTGATTACTACAGATTTTTTTAACCCTTCTTCTCCAAGGTTATCTTCTATAAACTCTTTTACTTCTCTTCCTCTTTCTCCTATTAAAGCTATAACATTTATATCTGCTTCTGTATATCTTGCTATCATACCAAGTAATGTACTTTTTCCAACTCCTGCACCTGCAAAAATTCCAATTCTTTGACCTTTGCCGATGGTAAGAAGGGAATTTATACTTCTTATTCCAACATCAAGAGGTTGTTTTATTCTCTCTCTGAGAAAAGGGTTTATAAAATCGTTTTTCAGATAAAAGCAGTTTTCGTACTCTATGTATTCTTTGTTTAATGGGTTTCCAAAAGGGTCTATTACAGTACCAAGAAGGTCTTTTCCAACACCTATAGTTATTGGATGAAGGTTTGCATATACTTTACTTCCTACTTTTATTCCTTTTGTGTCATCAAACGCCATTAAAAGTGTTTTTCCGTTTTTAAATCCTACAACTTCTGTTTCAAGACCATTTTCTAATGTACATGAATCTCCTATAGAAACTTTTGGTAGTATGGCTTCTATTACAGGACCTGTAACACCAGAAACTTTTCCTATTACTTTATACCTGGGTAAGCTTTTTAATCTCTCTTTTAATTTCATCTTTTATTATTTTTAGTTTTTCTTTTACTTTGTTTTCTATCTGAAAATCTCCAAAATCTATAATAAAGTCGTCATTTTCAAGCTGAGGATTTTTCTTTACATTTTTAAATGTGTCTTTTAAAAGAGGATACAGAGTTTCACTGACTTGTATTTCAATTTTATTCTGGTCTTTAAATTCTAAAAGTATAGTTTCTATAGCTTTTGTTATGTTTTGCTGATTGTGGGAATCAATGTATAAAAGCTCTAATATTTCTGAAAGGCTATCTAGTATGATTTCTCTTATATTGTTTATATATTCTAAGTATCTTTCTTTTAAGCTATCTTCTATACTTTTTAGTTTTGATAGAACATACTGTATTTCACTTTCTTTTTCTTTTACTATTTCCTGTAGCTGTAATTGGTATTCTCTTTTTAGCTGGGTATTGGCTTTATTTATTCCTTCTTCAAAACCTTTTTTATATGCTTTTTCTACTTCTTCTTTTAGCTTTTGCTGGTATTCTTTTTTTATGCTCTGGATTTGTTCAATATATTTTTTTTCTATCTGTTCTTTTGTTTCTTCTTCTTTTATTTTTTCTTTTACAGAAATGATATTATTAAAATCTTCTAGCTCAAGCATCATTTCCCTTCCTCTTTAAGCCATTTGGATATTAGGTCTGCAAGAAGTTCTGG
>Ga0256841_1003185_pt1 | contig 12447 bp, 25 predicted proteins | sample 356308metaG_FD_185971 | JGI IMG/M metagenome (GOLD analysis project Ga0256841, IMG submission 185971) | Hydrothermal vent microbial communities from Mid Atlantic Ridge, Atlantic Ocean - 356-308 | ecosystem: Environmental > Aquatic > Marine > Hydrothermal vents | place: Atlantic Ocean: Mid...
AGTTGATTGCCCCGATTGCGATGGACGAAGGCTTACGCTTTGCGATCCGCGAAGGTGGACGAACAGTGGGTGCCGGTGTTGTATCTAAGGTTATTGAATAAAACAAGCGTCAGGAATCAGGTAATAAAATAATGAGTGATCAAGTTATCCGCATCCGTCTCAAAGCATTCGACCATCGATTAATCGATGTTTCGACGAAAGAGATTATTGAGACAGCGAAACGTACAGGTGCACAGGTAAGAGGTCCGATCCCCTTGCCGACAAAAAAAGAACGTTTCACTATTTTGATTTCACCGCATGTTAATAAAGATGCGCGCGATCAATATGAACTACGAACTCATAAACGGTTGCTGGATATCGTTAGCCCTACGGATAAAACAGTAGATGCACTAATGAAACTTGATCTTGCTGCGGGTGTTGATGTTCAAATTAAATTGAACTGAGTTAATTAAGAAGGTTATAAGAAAATGTCACTTGGATTAGTAGGACAAAAACGTGGAATGACTCGAGTCTTTACTGAAGACGGCGTGTCAACCCCCGTGACAGTTATTGAAGTTCAGCCGAACCGTGTCACTCAAATTAAGACGAATGACACTGATGGGTATCGTGCTGTGCAGGTAACCACAGGTTCTAAACATCGAAACCGTTTGAATAAGGCGCAGGCAGGTACTTTTGCCAGTGCGGGTACAGATGCAGGGCGTGGTCTTTGGGAATTCAGACTAAATGATGACGAAGGTGAAGAGCTTAAGCCAGGCGAAGAAATAAAGGTTGATATCTTTGAGCAAGGTCAGAAAGTTGATGTGGTCGGTACCACTATCGGTAAGGGTTATGCGGGCGTTATTAAGCGGCATAACTTTTCCATGCAGGATGCAACCCATGGTAACTCACTTGCTCATCGTCTGCCTGGTTCTATTGGCCAATGTCAGACGCCTGGGCGCGTTTTGAAAGGCAAGAGAATGTCTGGTCACATGGGTGATGTAAGGCGGACGATGCAGAACCTTGAAATTGTCAGAGTTGATGTTGAAAGAAACCTGATGCTTGTCAAGGGCGCCGTTCCTGGAGCAAAAGGTGGTGACTTGTTAATCAAGCACACGACGCGCGTATAAAAGGGCGCATAAGGGTATAAAAGATGGATTTAAATCTACATTCATATGAAAAAGGGTCCGTGACTGGAAATGTCTCTGTCTCTGACAATCTGTTCGCAGAAGAATACAACGAAGGATTGATACACCAGGTTGTGACCGCTTATTCAGCTGCAGCACGATCAGGAACGAAAGCAAATAAATCACGATCAGACGTTCGTGGTGGTGGTATCAAACCCTGGCGCCAAAAAGGAACAGGCCGTGCCCGTGCTGGTACCTCACGAAGTCCAATCTGGCGTAGTGGTGGTGTAACGTTTGCGGCAACAAACAGAAATTATTCACAAAAAGTAAATCGTAAGATGTATCGCAAAGCGATCGCCAGTATTTTTTCTGAACTGGTTCGCCAGGAAAGACTGCATGTGGTCGATGATTTTAATCTCTCAGAACCTAAAACGAAGGCATTAGTTGCTAGCCTGGAAAAACTGGGTGCTGGAAATGATGTTTTGATCATAACAGAAGAAATCTCAGAAAATTTATATCTGGCATCACGAAATTTGTATCACGTTGGTGTGGTTGATGTGGCTGGAGTCGATCCGGTTAGTCTCGTTGGCTTTAGCAGTGTGATCATCAGCAAGGGCGCGATCAGTGTTCTGGAGGTGAAATACTCATGAATAAAGAACAGTTAAGCAGTATTTTATTGTCACCAAGAGTTTCTGAAAAAACTGCACGTCTGGCTGATAGTTCAAATCAGTATACTTTCGATGTTGCCAAATATGCGACCAAGCCGGATATAAAGAAGGCTGTTGAAATGATGTTTGATGTCGAAGTTGCATCAGTTCAGGTCACGAATCAAAAAGGTAAAACAAAGATCTTTAAGAGGCAGGCTGGGAAACGTTCAGATGTAAAAAAAGCATATGTTCGTCTAAAACCTGGTTCTGAAATTGAATTTATTGCACCCGAGTAAAGGATAAGGTTACACACAATGGCACTTGTAAAAGCAAAACCAACATCGCCAGGACGAAGAAGTTTAGTTCGGGTAATAACACCTGATCTACATAAGGGTGAGCCCTACCGTCCATTATTAGAGCAACAGTCTAAAAAGTCTGGGCGCAATAATAATGGCCGGATTACTGTCAGGCATCGCGGTGGTGGTCACAAACAACGCTATCGCATCATTGATTTCAAAAGGAACAAAGATGATATCAAAGCTACAGTAGAAAGAGTTGAATATGATCCTAATCGTACGGCTCACATCGCATTACTGTCTTATGCCGATGGCGAAAAACGATACGTGATAGCAGCGAAAGGCATGAAAGCTGGTGATGAAATATTCTCTGGTACTACAGCGCCGATCAAGGTTGGGAACTGTTTGCCTTTGAGAAGTATCCCTGTCGGTTCGACTGTGCACTGCGTAGAGTTGAAGCCCGGTAAAGGAGCACAAATCGCCAGAAGTGCTGGAACTTCAGCTCAACTGATTGCAAGAGAAGGTGGGCATGCAACGTTAAGATTAAGATCAGGTGAAATGAGAAAAGTTCTGGTAGACTGCCGCGCTACGATTGGTGAGGTTTGCAACGGCGAGCATTCACTTCGATCGTTGGGTAAAGCAGGTGCTACACGCTGGAGAGGTGTCCGACCTACCGTTCGTGGTGTCGCTATGAACCCGGTTGATCACCCTCATGGTGGTGGTGAAGGTAGAACATCTGGTGGCCGTCACCCGGTAAGCCCATGGGGGCTGCCTACCAAGGGCAAGAAGACCAGAAAGAACAAGCGTACTGACAAGTTGATTGTTCGACGCAGAAACAAGAAATAATCAGGAGTAATTAGAGTGGCACGTTCGATAAAGAAAGGACCATTTGTTGATCATCATCTTCAGGCCAAGATTGAAAAAGCCAGGGAGACGAATGACAAAAAACCTATTAAAACCTGGTCAAGACGCTCAATGGTTTTACCAGACATGTTGGGTCTGACAATATCAGTGCACAATGGTCGACAACATGTGCCTGTATTTATTACAGAGAATATGGTTGGTCATAAACTGGGTGAGTTTGCAGTAACGCGTACTTACCGTGGGCATGTTGCTGACAAGAAGACAAAGTAAGAATAGAAGATATAGGTAATAGACGTGGAAACAGTAGCAAAATTAAAGCACGCAAGAATCTCGCCCCAAAAAGCAAGGCTGGTTGCGGATCAGATTAGAGGTATGGGCGTTGATCAGGCTATAAACCTTCTTTCATTTAGTACAAAAAAAGGTGCCGACATCATTAAAAAGGTACTGGAGTCTGCTATCGCAAATGCTGAGCATAATGATGGCGCAGATATAGATGAGCTGATCGTTAGCAAAATCCATGTTGATGAAGGGCCACTATTTAAACGTTTCAGAGCGAGAGCAAAGGGACGTGGTAATCGAATTTTAAAGAGAACAAGCCATATCACATTGGCTGTTGAAGAACAGGACTAGAGTAGAGCTCATGGGACAAAAAGTACATCCAACTGGTATCCGTCTTGGTATCGTAAAAGACTGGAACTCAACCTGGTATGCAGATTCTAAAAACTATGCTGAGTATCTGAATACTGATCTTAAAGTAAGAGAGTTTTTAAAGGAAAAATTGAAGCATGCTTCAGTTAGTCATATCCAGATAGAACGTCCAGCTAATAATGCACGAATTATTATTCATACAGCAAGACCGGGGATTGTGATTGGCAAAAAAGGTGAAGATATTGAAGCCTTGCGTAAAATTGTCTCTGAAATGATGGGTGTACCTGCTCATGTTAGTGTTGAAGAGATAAGAAAACCAGAATTAGATGCATATTTAGTAGCAGAAGGTATTGCAAATCAGCTCGAGCGTCGTATTATGTTCCGCCGCGCTATGAAACGTGCGGTCACAAACGCAATGCGACTTGGTGCAGAAGGTATCCGGATCAATGTTGCCGGGCGTTTGAATGGGGCTGAAATAGCACGAACACAGTGGTACAGAGAAGGTCGTGTACCTTTACATACACTACGTGCTGATATTGATTATGGTACTGCAGAAGCTTTAACAACTTACGGCATCATTGGAATCAAAGTATGGATTTTCAAAGGTGAGATTGTTGAGAAAGTTGAAGAAATTGAATCTGCAGAAACCGACGAAAGTAAAAAAGTCGGGTAAACGGGAGACCCTGAATGCTGCAACCTAAGCGAACGAAGTTTAGAAAACAACAAAAAGGAAGGAACCGTGGTCTCGCGTTACGTGGGAACAAGGTGAGTTTCGGCGAATATGGCCTTAAAGCAACAACTCGAGGAAGACTTACTTCGCGTCAGATCGAGGCCGCACGTCGTGCGATCACACGTCATGTAAAACGTGGTGCGAAGATCTGGATCAGAGTATTTCCGGATAAACCAATTACCAAGAAACCACTGGAAGTCAGGCAGGGTAAAGGTAAAGGTAACGTAGAATACTGGGTCGCTGAAATCCAACCGGGTCGTGTGTTATACGAAATGGAAGGTGTTGACGAAGAGCTTGCACGTGAAGCCTTCAGATTAGCGGCGGCAAAACTTTCAGTTAGAACAACATTTACATCCAGGACCGTACTGTAATGGAAGTTAAAGAATTAAGAGACAAGAACCCCGAAGAGCTGCAAAACATGCTCCTCGATTTAAGAAAAGAACAGTTCAGTCTGCGAATGCAGCAAGGTACTGGGCAAGCAAGTCGACCGCATTTATTTAAAAATTTGCGGAAAGATATTGCCAGAGTAAAAACTGTATTAAATGAAAATAAGTCTGGTAATTAAGCATGGCTGAAGAAAATAAAACTGCAAAAGTTGTGATTGGAAACGTTGTCAGTAACGATATGGAGAAGTCGATCACAGTGATGGTTGAACGGCAGGTAATGCATCCTCTGTATAAGAAATATATTAAGCGTTCAACAAAACTGATGGCACATGATGAGAACAATGAATGCAATGTAGGTGATACGGTAGCCATTGAAGCGTGTCGCCCACTTTCAAAGAATAAGTGCTGGCGTTTACAGAAAGTTGTTGAAAAAGCAGCACAATTGTAAAAACCAGCATAGATAATATTTTATAAACGGATCAGGATTAGAGTCCTGGCTAAAAGGTTAACGGAGAAAATTCATGATACAGATGCAGTCAATGCTCGATGCCGCAGACAATAGCGGTGCGCGCCGATTGATGTGTATCAAGGTGCTTGGTGGTTCGGGTATACGCTATGCAGCCATTGGTGATGTCATTAAAGTAACAGTCAAAGAGGCAATTCCTCGCGGCAAAGTTAAAAAAGGTGATGTCTACAATGCGGTGGTTGTACGTACTCGTAAAGGCGTAAGACGTCCTGACGGATCACTTATTCGCTTTGATGGTAATGCCGCTGTGTTACTCGACAAGCAGCTGAACCCTATAGGTACCCGTATCTTTGGGCCGGTTACGCGTGAATTAAGAAGTGAAAAGTTTATGAGAATTGTTTCTCTGGCACCAGAAGTACTTTAGGTTCGATAGTATGAAGAAAATAATTAAAGGCGACGATGTAATCGTTCTTACTGGAAAAAATAAGGGTACGCGTGGAACGGTATTGAGTGTTGTTTCAGAGGATAGAATCATTGTTGAAAATGTAAATATCGTCAAGAAACACACAAGACCGAATCCTCAAGTGGGTGAGCCAGGCGGTATTGTAGAAAAAGAATCTCCGATTCATATCTCGAATGTCGCGATTTTTAATCCGGCAACAAAAAAAGCGGACAGAGTTGGAATCAGAGTGCTTGAAGATGGTAAGAAAGTAAGATACTTCAAATCGAATGATGAAGTTGTCGACATTTGACAGGTTGAATAATGACTAGATTACAACAGAAATATAAAGAAACGATTGCGCCAAAGCTTCAGGAACAATTCGGTTATAAAAGCAATATGCAGATCCCAAGGATCACCAAAATCACCCTGAACATGGGGTTGGGTGAAGCTGTATCAGATAAGAAGGTTATAGAGCATGCTGTTCGTGATCTGGAGCAGATAACTGGACAAAAAGCGCAGGTAATCATGGCTAAAAAATCAGTTGCTAACTTCAAGATCAGGGAAGGTTGGCCAAATGGTGCCAAAGTTACGTTACGTAGGGAACGTATGTATGAATTTCTGGATCGACTGATCAGTATATCGATTCCCCGGATTAGAGATTTTCGTGGGTTGAATGGAAAATCATTCGATGGCCGTGGTAATTATTCTTTTGGTGTAAAAGAGCAGATCATTTTCCCTGAAATTGATTATGACAAAATTGATACCTTGAGAGGTCTCGATATCTGCATCACCACAACAGCAACAAATGACGAGGAAGGCCGTGCACTACTGAGTGCATTTAACTTCCCAATTAAATCTAACTAGTTGGAGTAGAGTTTCTTATGGCTAAAGCGTCCATGGTAAATAGAGAGCGTAAAAGAGCTCGACTTGTAAAACAATATGCTGCTAAACGCGCAAAACTTAAGGCAATGTCAATCGATCCAACATTGTCTGAAGAAGACAGAGCTAAAGCAAGAGTTGATTTGCAAAAACTGCCAAGGGATTCAAGTGCTTCTCGTCAGAGGAATCGTTGTCAGGTAACTGGAAGACCACACGGTGTATATAGAAAATTTGGACTGTCAAGAAACCATCTCCGCAGAGTTGCGATGAGAGGCGATGTGCCAGGCCTGGTTAAGGCAAGCTGGTAAGAAAAAAGCAAAGAATACGGAATTACGATTATGAGTATGCAAGACCCAATTTCAGATATGTTAACTCAGATACGCAACGGCTTGAGTGCATCAAAACGCCAGGTTACTTTGCCTGCCTCAAACAATAAGGTCAAAATTGCTAATCTTCTTAAAGAAGAAGGCTATATAGCAGACTGTACGACGGATACTGTTGATGGAAAGGCTGTGATGACAATCGAATTAAAATATATTGATGACAAGCCAGTTATCGATTTGATTAAAAGGGTCAGTAAGCCAAGCCGTCGTGTATATTGTGGAAGTGATGATCTACCTAAAATTCAGGGTGGATTCGGTATTGCAGTTATTTCAACTTCACAAGGTGTCATGACTGATCGGGCTGCCCGTAAGCTCGGTATTGGTGGTGAAGTCGTCTGCGCAGTTTATTAATTTAATTATTGGAAATATATAAGAGATGTCCAGGATATCTAACAATCCAGTTTCTATCCCTTCAGGTGTAAAAGTAAACCTGGCTGGCCAGAACATAAAAGTCGAAGGCTCGAAAGGTTCAACTGAACATGTCGTTCATGATCTGGTGCAGGTTGTGCAGGACAATGAAGAATTGAAAATTTCAGCCAATGATTCATCAAAAGCCGCAAACGCACTTGCAGGAACCACTCGATCGTTAATCCAGAATATGGTGACGGGTGTAAGTGAAGGTTTTGAAAAGAAACTTGAAATTAATGGTGTTGGTTATCGTGCACAAGTACAAGGTAAAGTTTTAAACCTCACGCTTGGTCTATCACACCCGGTTAATTATGAGATCCCTGAAGGTATTACAATCGAAGCACCTAGCCAGACTGAAATAGTCGTTAAAGGAATTGATAAGCAAAAAGTCGGTCAGGTTTCTGCAGAGATACGTGCTTTTAGAAAACCAGAGCCATACAAAGGCAAAGGTATTAAATATGCGGATGAACATATCATTCGTAAGGAAGCTAAGAAGGTCTAGGTAAAAATAATGAGTAAGAAAGCTTCAAGAATGCGCCGCTCAGTAAAAGCCCGCGCAAAGATTAGAGAACTAAGAGTTCACAGGCTATCTGTCCATAGAACTCCAAGGAATATTTACGCACAAATAATTGCTCCGGACGGTGGTACGGTCGTGACGAGTGCATCGACACTGGATAAAGAACTTCGTTCAGAAGTTAAGAATGGGGGGAATGTTGAGGCAGCATCTGTTATTGGTAAAGCAATAGCCGAACGTTGTAAGGCATCAGGTATCGAGTCAGTGGCATTTGATCGATCAGGCTTTAAGTATCATGGACGTGTGAAAGCATTGGCGGATGCTGCACGAGAAGCTGGACTTAAGTTCTAGTTGGGTTTTAGGAAAAGATAAATTATGGCATTTAATAACGAACAAAGTGAAGGTTATATCGAAAAACTGGTTCATGTAAACCGCGTCGCTAAGGTTGTAAAAGGTGGTCGGATTTTTGGGTTTTCTGCACTGACTGTCGTTGGTGATGGAGAAGGAAAAATCGGATTCGGCAGAGGCAAAGCACGAGAGGTGCCAGTAGCGATCCAGAAAGCGATGGAGAATGCCCGACGTAATATGAAGACTGTTCCATTAAAAGACGGGACGCTGCAATATTCAATTACATCAGAATTCGGTGCGGCCAAGATTCACATGCAGCCAGCTTCAGAAGGTACAGGTATCATTGCTGGCGGGCCGATGCGAGCAGTCTTTGAAGCAGTCGGTGTACATAATGTCCTGGCAAAATGTATCGGTTCGAACAACCCGATCAATGTTGTTCGGGCAACGATTAAAGGTCTTACTGAAATGAATGATCCGCAATATTACGCAAGTAAGCGTGGTAAAACGGTCGAAGAAATTACGGAATAACCATGGCGAAGCAAAAAGAACTTAAAGTGACTCTTCTAAAGAGTTTGAATGGCCGGAAAATTTCACATAAAGCCTGTGTTAAGGGTTTGGGATTGAGACGTATTCGTCATAGTGTTGTTGTTACCGATACACCTGAAAATCGTGGAATGATCAACAAAGTATCTTACTTGCTGCAGGTTGAGGAAGCTTAAAAATGCGATTAAACACAATAAAACCTAGTGAAGGTGCGAGACGTGATCGTAAAAGAGTCGGTCGCGGCATTGGTTGCGGGCAGGGTAAAACCTGTGGGCGTGGTCACAAAGGACAACACTCCAGATCAGGTGGTTACCATAAGGTTGGATTTGAAGGTGGCCAAATGCCGCTACAACGTCGGTTACCAAAGTTTGGCTTCAGATCCAGGAAGTCAATCACTAAAGCTGAAGTGAGATTGAACGAGCTTGAACTTGCGAATGCAGATATTGTGGATATTGAAGCACTGAAAAAAGCAGATATTATTTCCAATAATATTAAAACAGTAAAAGTGATGCTTTCTGGTGAGATTAAAAAAGCGATTACTTTGAAAGGTATCGCAGCGACGAAAGGTGCCAAGGCAGCAATAGAAGCTGCTGGTGGAAAACTGGAAGACTAAGTGGCTTCAAAAAAGAAAAAACAAAAGGCTGCTGCACTTCCCGGTGGAATATCCGGTATCGGTGAGGTTTCAGAACTCAAACAAAGACTTCTTTTTCTGTTTGGAGCCCTTATCGTATTCAGAATTTGTACGCACATACCCGTACCAGGCATAAATCCGTATGCATTAGCGGCGATATTTGAGCAACAGAAAGGCACAATTCTGGATATGTTCAATATGTTTTCAGGTGGGGCATTGAAAAGATTTTCAGTAGTTGCTCTTGGCATCATGCCTTACATTTCTGCATCGATTATTATGCAATTGTTGACGGTAGTTCACCCCAAACTTGAACAGCTGAAAAAAGAAGGTGAAGCTGGTCGCAGAAAAATCACCCAATATACACGTTATGGGACTGTTGTACTGGCAACTTTCCAGGCTATGGGTATTGCTATCGCATTGGAAGGTCAATCTGTGGGAGGTCAGGGTCTGGTGATTGATCCGGGCATCGCATTCAGATTGACAGCTGTTACAACTCTGGTAACCGGGACCCTGTTTCTAATGTGGCTAGGTGAGCAAATCACAGAGCGCGGTATTGGCAACGGAATTTCAATGATAATATTTGCTGGTATTGTTGCAGGACTGCCTGCTGCCGTCGGAGGGACGCTAGAATTGGCAAGAACGGGGTCTCTTCACTGGTTAATGGTATTTGCTTTGTTTGCATTAGCATTACTGGTGACAGCTTTTGTAATCTTTGTTGAACGAGCACAGAGACGTATTACTGTTAATTATGCTAAAAGGCAGGTCGGCAGAAAAATGTATGGCGGACAAACAAGCCATTTACCACTGAAACTAAACATGGCAGGTGTTATTCCCCCAATTTTTGCATCAAGTATTATTTTATTTCCAAGTACAATTGCGGGATGGTTTGGCAGTAAAGAAGGAATGGGCTGGTTGAAGGATATAAGTACAACTTTATCTCCAGGGCAACCGTTGTATGTTATGTTTTATGCTGCAGCAATTATATTCTTCTGTTTCTTTTATACTGCGTTGGTATTTAATCCGCGAGAGACTGCGGACAACCTGAAGAAATCAGGAGCATTTATTCCTGGAATCAGGCCAGGTGAGCAAACGGCTAAATATATTGATGGTGTAATGACTCGATTAACAATGGCGGGTGCAATATATATTACCGCTGTATGTCTGCTGCCAGAGTTTTTGATTCTGAAATTTAGTGTGCCATTTTATTTTGGTGGTACATCATTACTGATTATTGTCGTCGTTGTGATGGATTTTATGTCTCAAGTACAATCTCATCTGATGTCACATCAGTATGAAGGTCTAATGAAGAAAGCGAACCTGAAAGGTTACGGGCGATAAGGTATTAGAGGTAAATAAGATGAAAGTTAGAGCATCAGTTAAAAAATTGTGCAGGAATTGCAAAATTGTCCGCCGCAATGGTGTGGTTAGAGTAATTTGCAAAGATGGAAGACATAAACAGAGGCAAGGATAAGTTAATTCCTTGATTAAGTGCGCATAAAAGAATAGACTCTTGCGCCTTTTTAGCGTTAAACAGATGGTTAGGAGACAAAAATAATGGCTCGTGTTGCAGGGGTAAATATCCCAGATCAAAAGCACACTGTGATTGCATTGACTTATATCTATGGTATTGGTCGAAGTCGTGCAAAAGACATATGCACTGAAACAGGTGTTGCACCGGATCAAAAGGTTAAGGAATTAACAGAAGAGCAGCTTGAAAAACTTCGAACCGCAGTTGGGTCATTTCAGGTTGAGGGTGATTTGCGACGAGACGTTTCAATGAACATCAAGCGGCTGATGGATCTTGGCTGTTTCCGTGGTATTCGACATCGTCGAGGACTACCACTTCGTGGCCAGAGAACAAAAACAAATGCAAGAACGCGTAAAGGTCCAAGAAAAGCAATACGTAAATAATTTAGTTTCAGGAAAATTAACTCAGGTTTTTAACAATTATGGCAAAGTCACCAGGACGAGCTAAAAAGCGAATTAAAAGAACAGTCGTAGACGCAGCAGCACATGTGCATGCATCTTTTAATAATACGATTATAACGATCACTGATCGTCAGGGAAACGCTCTCGCATGGGCAACAGCGGGTGGGAGTGGTTTTCGTGGTTCACGGAAGAGTACTCCTTTTGCGGCCCAGGTTGCTGCTGAAAAGTTAACGGATACCATGAATGAATATGGAATCAAGAATCTTGATGTTTACATTAAAGGACCTGGGCCAGGTCGTGATTCAGCCGTCCGAGCTCTGAATAACGCGGGATTCAAAATTAGTAATATTACAGACGTAACGCCAGTTCCACATAATGGATGCCGGCCACCTAAGAAAAGAAGAGTATAGAGTAGATATCTGATATGGCTAGATACATAGGACCAAAATGTAAGTTAAGTAGACGTCATGGCGTTGATCTGTTTTTAAAGAGTCACGCAAGACCACTGGAATCCAAGTGCCAGCTTGAGAAGCCACCTGGCCAGCATGGTGATAGTCGACAACGAAGAATGTCTGATTATGCAGCGCAGTTAAATGAAAAACAGAAATTACGTCAGATCTATGGTGTGCTTGAGCGTCAATTCAGAAACTACTATAAAAAAGCATCTAAAACCAAAGGCTCAACGGGTGAAAACCTTCTCCAGCTTCTTGAGTGTCGGCTTGATAATGTAGTCTACCGTATGGGCTTCGGATCTACCCGTGCTGAAGCACGACAGTTAGTGAGTCATAAGGCAATACTTGTAAATGGTCAGACGGTGAACATACCTTCATACCATGTTAAAACAGATGATGTGATTACAGTCAGAGAAAAAAGTCGCAACCAGGTCCGTATTCAGGACTCATTGGTATTAGCTGAACAGTTTGGTATTCCAGAATGGATGCAGGTCGATCCTAAAAAAATGGAAGGTATATTCAAGTCTGTTCCAGATAGAAGCGATTTACCTGCTGACATAAATGAATCACTTGTTGTTGAATTATATTCTAAATAATACGGGTTAGGAGATTACCATATGGCCACTTCCTCTACGGAATTATTAAAACCACGTATTGTTGATGTAGATTTCATCAGTGATAAAAGTGCGAAATTAGTCCTTGAACCACTCGATAGAGGTTTTGGACATACTCTGGGTAATGCGCTTCGCAGAGTCTTGTTATCATCTATTCCTGGTTC
>Ga0256841_1003186_pt1 | contig 12441 bp, 10 predicted proteins | sample 356308metaG_FD_185971 | JGI IMG/M metagenome (GOLD analysis project Ga0256841, IMG submission 185971) | Hydrothermal vent microbial communities from Mid Atlantic Ridge, Atlantic Ocean - 356-308 | ecosystem: Environmental > Aquatic > Marine > Hydrothermal vents | place: Atlantic Ocean: Mid...
TCCTTGAACTTACCACTTTTAATGGTTACAGGTTTGTAACCTATTTTTTTAAACAGTTCTGTAAAGTTTCCGAAATTTATTATTACTCCTATGCTCCCCGTCAATGTTCCCGGGTTGGCAATGATTTTCTGGGCTGCCGATGCGATATAGTATCCGCCCGATGCCGCTATGCCTCCAAGGGATGCCAATACGGGCTTAGTTTTCGACACCTTGACAACTTCCCGGTAAATTTCCTGGGAAGGACCAACGCCACCCCCCGGTGACTCAATCCTGAGAAGAATCCCCTTTATCGAAGAATTCTTTTTGTACTCGTCCAGGATTTTTAAGATGGGCTTTGAATTGGCAATTACGCCTCTAATTTCTATGACTCCAATCTTGTTACCTATGCTTATAATCGTTTTCTTCGATTTGATAGAACTGATCCATGCGATTGAACCAATTAACACGGAGAAAAAGACAAGAAAACCGACTAACCCGAGAAAAAAACTCTTACGCTTCACTTCATGGCCCTTTCAACCATCTAAATTAATAAATTAAAACTAACCAATTATATCACAGAGTGGTCGTATGTAAAATCTTTTGCCATTCGCCTGCCTTGTGTGAATAAAAGGATATGCTCCAGGATTGGGCAATGCCGATGTCGTAGCCATACCTTAAAACTACAGAAACGACATTTTTTTCCTTTATTTTTGGGTAGCGAGCTAGCACTATGGCAACGAGTTCTTTGGCAGTTTCCTCGCTGTCTTGAGGCCGGTCTTTCAAGGTGGCATCTACCTTGACGTAGGATATTTCCCATTTTTTTCCCCGGGTATACAACCAGCTCCTTCCCACGCATGCTGATGCGTAATGAACCTTCCCCGTACCTTTTATCCCACGTTCCACAGCAATCAAGCTCTTTAATGTCTCATTTTTACTGACTACCAGGTTCAGGTAGGGTGCGGCTGCCAACGCAACAACGCAGAACATGGTGGCAATGACGTAATGAAGCTTCCAGACGTCACCTACTATTACTGGCCCTTGCCTGTAAGTATGCACTACGTATGTGCCTGTTGCGAGATCGTGGAGACTCTGGCGAGTCTGGCGGTTAAAGACGTAAAAGTAAAGTATTGCGGAACCAAGTCCAAAGACCAAAAAACTTGCAACAAGAATAGCCGGTTCATTGTTGGTGAGTTCCGGCAATTGGGCGTTGTTTAAGAAGTACGGTACTCCGAGGACGCAAAACCGGCTAAGAGATCGAACAGGAGAGATGTTTTTGCCCATTTTGTTAACAACTTCAATACCAAGTAGTCGCTTTCCCAGTGTTTGTCCGTGCGCGAGCGAGCTATTTAGGACGGCAAAGTAACCTGCGGCAATAAAAAACCCAAGGAGCCGTCCCCAGGGACCGAGCCTCGCAAGAGTGTCAAATGCAAACGAACCAAGCAAAATTCCCGCCAGGGCGAGTATAAAAATGTCGATAATAAATGCCCCGGTTCGTCTCCAAAATCCGGCTATTCGCCTTGCAGTTACAGAAGGGGGACCTGGAGTCCTAAATTGACCGGGTGCCTCTGATAAACCCATCGATTCCATCGTTGGAAACCTCCTTTTTCCGATCCGTACCATTCCGGCGTGGCAATCTTTGACACCCGAATCCTAAAGTTGAATCCCCACCTATGAATTCTACATGTTAGCCTTCTTCCCGTGCAACAAAAAGTGGTAGGTTAAATGCCTTAGTAATGCCAGCTGTCTTGGAACTTCCCCGGGCGTTAAACATAAATCCGTGACGAAACTTTATGGCTATTTTGTATAACATGTTTAAATTGCTTATTATTGGCCAAATAGCCAGGGTGGGTTATTTTTCAACTTGTCAAGCAATCTTTTTACGCCCTGCGGGTCGTCCACCTGGACCGCATCTCTGGCGTCATCGCCCTGCGGACATAGCTACTATTGTCCGCCGGGCTCTTCCTTGTGTTTGCGGCCCAGGTGAACGATCACGAATTCAGGTTAAAGAAAAAATTTTGTGGCTTTCGATTGCCATTTGTGAAAATGTGTGCTATTGTCAGACAAATGATGTAATACGATATTGGGGAAAGTTATTGATGATTAAGCAGAAAAAGTCACGGACCGTAAGTATAAGGATAACCAAGGAACATGAGAGTATGTTAAAAAAGTTACAAGGGGTTTCGGAAATGAGTCAAACGGATGTTCTGCTGAAGGGATTGGAAGTGCTTGGAGGTTATGTTGGGGCGGAAAGTGAAAAAGCTTCGCTGGGGGAGAAGTTAAAAGAACTTGAGCGAGCTGCCTTAGAACACGCGGAAGAAATAAGAGAAATACGAAAAAAGGAAGACGTGATAAGGGAATTAGTCAAAGAGTTGAAAGATGTTGACAGGATTATTGATAAGCACCAGTGTGAACCAAGCGCACTTATTCAAATACTTCTGGAAATACAGTCGGAGAAAAGATGGTTGTCAAAGCCTACCCTTATCTGGGTAGCTGAGAGGCTTGGTGTTCCCCTGTCTCGCGTAATGCACATTGCAACTTTTTACAAGGCGTTTTCCTTGGAACCCCACGGGCGTCATCTGGCTCAAGTTTGCCTGGGTACAGCTTGTCATGTGCGGGGTGCTCAACAGTTACTGAACAAGGTATCAATGGCGCTTGGCATAAGACCCGGGGAAACAGATTCAGAAATGAAATTTACTTTAAAAACCGTAAACTGTTTGGGTTGTTGTGCGCTGGGTCCGGTTGTGATGATTGACGAGGACTATTACAGCGATCCGTCCGTAGATGAATTAAAGCAGATTGCTGACGATCTGGAGTAAAGGTGGACCATGATGATGAAAAAACTAGCCACACGGGAAGATTTGGAAAAGTTAAGAAAAGAGCTTCAGGATAGGTCGAAGAAAATCAAGCGGTGGGTAGCTGTTTGTTCCGGACCGGGATGTCATGTCCATGGTTCAGGGGAAGTTGCGAAAGCATTTATGGAGGAAGTAGCGGCGCAGGGGTTGGAGGATTCCGTTAGGGTCAGGGCTACGGGCTGTCACGGTTTCTGCGAGGTAGGACCTGTTGCCGTAATATTCCCGGAGAGATACTGCTATGTAAAGCTCAGAGTTGAAGATGTTCCTGAAATAGTGGGGAAAACCCTTAAAAAAGGCCAGGTGGTTGAAGATTTTCTTTTTATGGATGAAACAACAGGTAAAAGGATCCTTTACGACGAGGAGATCCCGTATTACAAGTTTCAACAGAGACTTCTTTTAGGGCAGCACCTTCAAATTGACCCGAGAGATGTTGGAGATTACATCGCCGCTGGGGGATATAGTGCTCTTGCAAAGGCACTTTTTGACCTGGGACCCGAGGGCGTATTGGAAGAGGTTAAGGCTGCCAATTTAAGGGGTAGAGGTGGTGGAGGATTCCCGGCAGGAATAAAATGGGAAACTACTAGAAATGCACCTGGAGAACCGAAGTACGTAATAGTAAACGCAGACGAAGGGGATCCCGGGGCTTACATGGACCGAGGAATTCTTGAAGGTAATCCCCACAGCGTTCTTGAAGGCTTGATCATAGGAGCCATTGCCATAGGTTCAACCCAAGGATTTGTTTACGTTCGCCAGGAATACCCGATTGCAGTTAAAAATATGCAGCGTGCCATTGATCAGGCGAGGGAACTGGGACTTCTGGGTGAAAATATCCTTGGATCTGATTTCTCTTTTGATGTCAAGATACACATGGGAGCCGGCGCCTTTGTGTCGGGGGAATCCAGTGCCTTGATGACCGCCATAGAGGGCAGGGTGGGTGAGCCAAGGCCAAAGTATATCCGTACTGCTGTCAAGGGAGTATGGGATAAACCTAGTAACCTCAATAACGTTGAAACATGGGCCAACGTGCCCCTGATCATAAATAACGGTGCCGACTGGTACTCGGGTATTGGTACGGACAACAGCAAGGGAACAAAGATTTTCTCCCTTGTTGGCAAAGTGAAGAATACCGGTCTTGTAGAAGTGCCCATGGGGGTGAGCCTGAGGAAGATAATATTCGACATTGGTGGCGGAATAAGAGGGGGTAAGAAATTCAAGGCAGTTCAGACCGGTGGGCCCTCGGGAGGGGTGATCCCTGATAGTCTGTTAGATATTCCCGTGGATTATGACGAATTAAACCGGGTGGGGTCCATGATGGGTTCAGGTGGGATGATCGTCATGGATGAGGATACGTGTATGGTTGACGTTGCCCGGTACTATATAAATTTTCTTTCTGACGAATCGTGTGGGAAGTGCGTGCCTTGTAGAGAAGGCCTACGCCAGGCGCTCCGGATTCTCGAAAATATTTGTGCCGGAAAAGGGAAAGAAGGGGATATTGAACTTCTTGAGGAACTCGGTAGTTTCATGAAAGATGCCTCTCTTTGTGCGCTCGGGCAAACTGCTGCAAACCCCGTTTTGAGTACTATCAAGTATTTTCGAGGAGAGTATGAGGCTCATATACTTGAAAAGAAATGCCCGGCAAAGGTATGCAAGGAGCTCATATCGTTTTTCATTGATCCCGACAAATGCAAGGCGTGTGGGCTATGCTTCAAGGCATGCCCAGTGGATGCCATTACCGGAGGCAAGGGGCTGGTTCATATCATTGACCAGGCAAAATGTATAAGATGCGGGAGTTGTTTTAGCGTATGTCCCGAGAAATTTAGTGCGGTGGTTAAGCTGTCCGGGGAACCGGTTCCGGAGGTTACCCCCGGGACAAAAATGAAAAAGAAAGCGAAGGGTGAGAAAAAATGCAAGAAATAACATTGGAGATAGACGGATTTAAGGTGACAGTTGAAGAAGGAAAGACGGTGCTGGAAGCAGCCAAGGAGGCCGGAATAGCAATCCCGACCCTGTGTTACCATGAAGAACTCGAACCCTTCGGGGCATGCAGGTTTTGCATGGTTGAAATCACCAAGGGTAACCGCAAAAGGCTGGTCGCTTCCTGTGTTTACCCGGCGGAGGAAGGTCTTGTGGTTAAAACTAACACAGATCGGGTGAAAGAAATTCGCCGCATGATCCTTGAACTTCTATTGCCTTTGGCTCCGGCGGGTCCCATAAGAGAGCTTGCAAGAAGATACGGGTTGGAAAAATCCCGTTTCAAAACTGAAGACATCAAACCTACTCACTGTACCCTTTGCGGAATGTGCGTGCGTTATTGTAACGAAGTGATGAAATACGATGCCGTGAGCTTCGTTGGTAGGGGTGTTTCAAAGGCGGTTGCGTTGACTCCGGAGGCTCGAGACCTATGTGTCTTCTGCCGCAAATGTTACACGATTTGTGAAGCTGGCCGCTTTCCGATGCTTGCTGAGGAATACAGCGTCTAGAAAACAAAAAAGCGGGGTTGACAAAGGATTTTCAGCCCCGAGTATCATATTTCTTATTGTGCCGAACAAAAAGCTAAGGCACGGTAGTTCCGAAAGCACCGAAGCGATCTCCCTGGCGATCGCTTCGGTGTCTTCCTTGACAGCATGTTACAGATGTTTTTTTAACAGTCAAGCCCCTAGTACTCACATCTTTTTAGAAGGTCTTCCCACTCCTTGTCTACCCGTTGTTGTATCTTATTTATCTCTTTTTCAGTAAGGTGTCGAAAACGTCTCTGGGTTTTTAGATATTCTATGACCGGTTTTGGATGTTTTACCTTGTTTGTTAGCCTCCATTTACCGTCTACCACTTCGTAAAGCGGGAAAATCCGGGTTTGGACTACCAGACGCGCCACTTCAACAGAAACACTCGGATCACATCTCCAGCCGGTTGGGCAAGGAGAGAAGATGTGAATGTATGCGGGTCCCTTGACGGTCGCACCTTTGCGCACCTTGTTCATGAGATCTATATGAAATGCAGGGGAAGCAGTAGCGACATAGGGTATCTCGTGAGCAGCGGCTATGGCAGCAACGTTCTTTTTCCAGGTCATTTGGCCAATGCTCTTTTTTCCGGGAGGTGAAGTTGTCGTCATGGCCCCATAAGGCGTTGAAGATGACCTCTGTATACCGGTGTTCATATATGCTTCGTTGTCCAGGCAAACGTACAGGAAATTATGACCCCTTTCCAGTGCGCCGCTAAGGGACTGCAAACCGATATCTGCAGTACCACCATCTCCGCCATAAGCGAGAAAGGTAACATCCGGTTGGTTAATTTTTCCCTTTCGGTTCATCACCTTGTATGCTGCTTCCACACCGGAAGCTACGGCAGCAGCGTTTTCAAAAGCCACGTGCAACCATGGCACTTCCCATGCCGTCTGGGGATACGGGGATGAAATAATTTCCATGCATCCCGTGGCACTAACGACAATCACGTTGTGGCCAAGAGCTTTCATGACCAAGCGGAGCGCAAGTACTTCACCGCAACCCTGGCAAGCACGGTGTCCGTTGGTTAATGGTTCAACTCGAGGTATCTTTGACGCCTTTATTTTCTCGTAGTTCCTTATTGCTTCTGCTGCGCTTTCCATCATATTATTCCCTTACATTTACAATCGTGTATTCTGGTTTAACACCCTTCTGGGCACAACTTTCAATGTCGGATACGATATCGCTAAAGTCATCCACCGTTACGTCACGTCCACCCAAGCCTGCTATGTAATTTTTCAGGTAAGGATGGAGGTTGGCATCATATAATACCGATCTTATTTCAAAGGATAGGGGCCCGCCCATGCCGTTTAGGGCAACAGCCCTATCTATTACTGCAAGATTTTTCACGTTTTTCACTGCTTCAACTATTTCATCTGCAGGAAAAGGCCTGAATAACCGTGGCCTTATAATTCCAACCTTTTTCCCCTTATCTCTCATCTTATCTACGGCTGTCATCGCAGTTTCTGCAAGACTTCCCAGAATCAAGATTGCAGTTTCCGCATCTTCCATCCGGTATGTTTCAACGGGGCTGTAGTAGCGCCCGAAGAGGTCTCCGAATTCTTTCCATGCTTCGATGATGACTTTCTTTGAGTTCTTCAGGGCTTCATCCTGGGCCTTCTTCGCCTCGGTATAGACTTCAGGCATGCCAACCGGTCCCATGGTGATTGGGTTTTCAGGATCCATCCTAATAGGCGCACGATACGGGCGCAGGTACTTGTTGACTTCTTCCTGGCTCAAAAATTCTATAGGTTCTATCATGTGACTCAAGGTGAACCCATCGAGATTCACGATCATCGGAAGCATAACCCTCGGGTCTTCTGCTACCCGGTAAGCGTGCAACACGAGGTCAAAGACTTCCTGGCCATTTTCGGCAACGGTCTGGATCCAACCGGTGTCCCTGGAGAGCATCATGTCACCATGATCATTCCATATGCTAATTGGACCTGAAAGTGCCCTGTTAGCCACGGCCATCACTATGGGAAGACGTAAGCTAGAAGCTATGTACATTATTTCAACCATAAGAGCTAGACCCTGGGAACTCGTGGCAGTAAAGGTTCTAGCTCCCGCAGCACTTGCCCCCACGGAAGTACTCATGGCACTGTGCTCGGATTCTACGGGTATAAATTCCGCATCAAGTAATCCGTCGGCAACAAGCTCAGAGAGGTGCTCCACTATGTGAGTCTGGGGTGTTATCGGATACGCAGCGATAACGTCGACGTCAGCGAGCATTACTGCGTGTGAAACTGCAAGAGAAACTTCTATTCCAACCCGTTTTCCCATGATTAATGGCCCTCCTCTACCATCTTAATTGCATTCTTGGGGCATTCCCTTACGCATATTCCACAACCCTTGCAGTGATACAGATCCACTTCGTAAAAACCTTCTTCGTTTTGCACATAGGCCATGTCGGGGCAGTAAATATAACAATTCCCGCATTGTATACATTTGTCAAAATCTGTCACTGGGTGCTGGGATCTCCAGTCTCCAGTGCGGAGTTCGGAAGCATTTCCTGGTTCCAAAATGGCGCAGCCCAATGGTAGTTCCTTCCAGCTAATGATCCCTGTTTCTTTAGCCACTTTCTACTCCTCTATGATGACTGTTTCCTCTAAAGCTGCTTTAAATGCCTGAATGTTCTTTTCCGCAATTGGTCCGAAACGTTCTCTAAGAGGTGCTTCAAGAGATTCTGGCGAGACAATGCCGGTGGCTTTTATTAATGCTCCCAGCATCGTTGTGTTAGTGATTGGTAACCTGAGTATGTCTAACGCGATTTTGGTAGCGTCCACGAGCGCTAACCTAACCTTCGTGTTAAGCTGTTTCCTGATCTCATCAGGCGGAAGGTTTGTATTTAGAATTAAGGTGCCTGTATCTTTCAGTCCTGAAGTTACAGGAACTATCTTCAAAATCGTGGGGTCAAGCACAAGGACAACGTCGGGCTCATAGACCTTTTCCCTGGTCCTGATCCTCTCTTCACTTACCCTTACGAAAGCCATCACGGGAGCTCCCCGCCGCTCCGGTCCAAAACTCGGAAACGCCTGTGCGTACTTGCCTTCCTCGATTGCAGCAAGGGCTGTAAGTTCGGCTGACGTTACTCCACCCTGACCTCCGCGTCCATGCAGCCTGATCTCAATCATCATTTTCTCCCGAATTATATGTAATTTTTAGCACAAAAGGAAAATCTATGAGTATTTTGCTCGGCTTATAACTTTAGAAACCAATTATGTCAAGGAATTTCAGGGATTCTTCCCAATAAATGTTTCCATTCAGCGAGTCTCATGTTACTGTAATTTTATCTTACACTTTCTGCTTTCATTTTAACAAAATTTTGTAAAGAAAGGGGAAAAAAATGATTCTCGGTATCTCTGGAAGTGCAAGGAAGCCGGATGTATCAAACACTTACAAGCTTGTTAAAATTGTACTTGAAAATACCGGTTGTGAATATGAGTTGATATCTTTGAGGGGTAAAGATATATCTGGATGCATCGCGTGCCTGGGATGCGTGGAAGACAACGTATGCAAGGTGGAAGACGATTTTCGAGAGATGCGGGATAAAATTGTTGCTGCCGATGCTTACGTTATAGGTTCACCCAATTATTATTCCGGGTTGAATTCCATGACGCATGCTTTTCTTGAACGGTGGTTCCAGTTCAGGCACAGAGAGGGAAACTTGCTATGGGGCAAAATAGCTGTTGCGGTTGGTGTTGGTGGAACATCGGGAAAATACCCCGCCAACGAGATCGAGAAGTTCTTTTCTTATAATTTTATTCAAACCATTGCAAAAATTTTTGGGCAGGGACCGGCATCCTGCTATTCTTGCGGCTATGGTGATAGTTGCAAAGTAGGGATACCGTATTTCTTGTATGGTGAAGGGGTGGAGATTTCCGAAGAAAGCAAGCCCGACGTCACGAAACAGGAAGATGTGATGAAGAGTGCAATTGAAGCAGGAAAACTACTGGGTAAGATGGTCAAGAGCGGTTACGATAGATCTGAGATAACTGCAAGAATGCAGAAAAGGATGATGGAAATGTTTGCAGGAAGTGTTTGATTAATATTTTAGCCGTTCGGCTGAATATTGAGGAATGGCCCAAAGCGTGTTAAATCAGCAACTGGAAAGGGGGTAACAAATGGGTGACAAAAAACAGGTTGACATTTTTGATTTTGCCATCAACTCAGAAAGGCAGGGAATTCGGTTTTACACCAGGGTTTCTGAAAAATTTGACGACAAGGACTTGAAGGAGCTATTCCAAAAACTGGCGAAAGAAGAAGCGGTGCACGTAAAAACGTTCCAAAAGTTCAGGGAGAAGGCTGAGAAAAAGGGAGAGCTTGATCCCTTTGTTTTCGAGGATGCAGAAATTGATGATTATGTCGAATCCATTATGCTTGAGGGGCTTTTCCCCAGCGAGGAGGAAGTTGACAAGCAAGTCGAGTCTATAGACTCACCTGCTGGAGCATGTGCCCTGGCAATGCAGGCTGAAAAAAATGCCATTCTCCTCTACTCTGAACTGGCGAAGCTTGCCAAGGATAAAGAACACAAGAAGGCGTTGGAAAAACTGGTTAAAGAAGAGAAGTCTCACATGGTTATGTTAAAACAACTGAGGGCGAATTTTGATCCAGAGTATGCTGCCTTATCTTTTGGGAGATTTTTCTAGGTAGGTTTTTTTAAGCGGTGACTATTAAGGGCCACATCACCCCGTGATGCGGCCCTGTTTGTTTACTCTGGGTTTTTGTGCAATATTACCAATTGATCATCTTCTACGTCCACCGTAATAGTTGCACCGTCCATGATTGCACCACTTATTATGTCTCTTGCGATTCTTGTTTCAAGCTCTCGCTGCAAGTACCTCCTCAAGGGACGAGCGCCATATACCGGGTCGTATCCTTTCTCTGCTATAAACCTTCTGGCTTTGTCCGTTATCACGAGTTTGATATCTCTGTCTTTGAGCCTTTCGGCTATCTCCTTTGCCAGTAGGTCGACAATTTTTTCAACTTCATCCAGGGTTAGAGCTTTGAACAGGATAATATCGTCCACCCTGTTAAGAAATTCCGGCCTGAAATGAGCACGTAACTCAGACATTACTTTTTCACGCACGTGCTCCGGTATTTCTCCCCTTTCGGTCACTCCCTCGAGAAGATAGTGAGAACCAATGTTGCTGGTCATTATTATGACGGTATTCTTAAAATCCACCGTATGACCCTGGGCATCAGTCAATCTTCCGTCATCCAGGATCTGGAGCAATACGTTAAAGACGTCATGATGAGCTTTTTCTATCTCGTCAAACAGAATAACGCTGTACGGTTTCCGCCGGACAGCTTCGGTGAGTTGCCCACCTTCCTCGTAACCAACGTATCCAGGAGGAGCACCGATAAGTCTGGCAACCGTGTGTTTTTCCATGTATTCGCTCATGTCAATCCTGATAAGGTTTTCCTCGGTATCGAAGAGGGCTTCCGCCAGCGTTTTCGCGAGTTCTGTCTTGCCAACCCCAGTAGGACCCAGGAATATAAAAGAACCGATGGGTCTTCTAGGATCCTTGATCCCAGCTCTTGCCCGAATTACTGCATCTGCCACTTTTTGAACGGCTTCGTCTTGGCCGATTACCCTTTGATGAAGGATTTCATCAAGTTTCAGCAACTTTTCTCTTTCACCCTCCATCAGCTTGGTTACCGGTATCCCGGTCCAACGGGAAACTATTTCGGCTACTTCTTCCTCGGTGACTTCTTCCCTGAGAAGCCTCGTTTCGCCCTGGCGCTTTGCCAGTTGTTCTTCTTCGGCCGCAAGACGTCTTTCGAGTTCCGGTAACTTACCGTGCTTGAGCTCAGCAGCCCTGTTCAAATCGTAGCTTCTTTCAGCTTCTTCGATCTCTCGCCTGAGTCTTTCAATTTCTTCGCGAAGAGCCTGAATTCTTTTGATAGCCTGTTTTTCAGCTTCCCACTGCGCCTTCATAGATTCTGCCTTGGCGCGGAGTTCTTCAAGCTCTTTTCTTATGTTCTTCAACCTTTCCTGGCTTGCCTTATCCTTTTCTTTCTTAAGAGCCGCTTCTTCGATCTCGAGCTGCATTACCCTTCTTGTTACTTCGTCCAGCTCAGCAGGCATAGAATCTATCTCAGTTCTAATCATGGCGCAGGCTTCATCGATCAGGTCAATTGCCTTGTCGGGCAAAAACCTGTCGGTGATGTACCTGTGGGACAGAACTGCCGCTGCAACCAGTGCAGAGTCCTGGATTTTGACTCCGTGGTGTACTTCGAAACGTTCTTTCAATCCGCGCAAGATAGATATGGTGTCTTCTACTGATGGTTCTTCGACTAACACTGGCTGAAATCGTCTTTCGAGAGCAGCATCCTTCTCGATGTACTTTCGATACTCATCAAGAGTTGTGGCTCCAATACAGTGGAGTTCTCCCCTTGCAAGCATCGGTTTCAGTATATTGCCGGCGTCAATCGCTCCCTCTGCCTTTCCGGCCCCTACGATAGTATGGAGCTCATCTATAAACAGGATTATCCTGCCTTCACTTTCCTTGATTTCTTTGAGCACCGCTTTCAAACGTTCCTCGAATTCACCACGGTACTTGGCACCGGCAATGAGTGCGCCCATGTCCAGTGCAAATATGGTCTTGTCTTTAAGACCTTCAGGTACGTCGCCACGTACGATTCTATGTGCAAGACCTTCAACGATTGCGGTTTTCCCAACCCCGGGATCGCCTATAAGGACGGGGTTATTCTTGGTTTTCCTTGAAAGAATACGAATAACACGCCTTATTTCGGAATCACGCCCGATAACAGGGTCAAGTTTTCCGCTGCGAGCTTCTTCCACCAGGTCTCTGCCGTACTTTTGGAGAGCCTCATAGGTGGTTTCAGGCGTAGCGCTTGTTACCCTTTGTTTACCTCTCACATCGGTAAGCGCTTGCAGAAAGCTGTCTTCGGTGACGTTGAAGTCTTTAAGGATACGACCCACGGGCGTCGATATGCCTTCTTTTATGAATGCCAGGACGATATGTTCCACCGACACGTACTCGTCCTTGAGCCTCTGGGCTTCTTCTTCAGCAGCTATGAGAAGCTTATTCAGACGTGCCGTAAGGTAGATTTTCCCCGCTTCGGCACCGGGCCCAGAAACTTTG
>Ga0256841_1003187_pt1 | contig 12435 bp, 9 predicted proteins | sample 356308metaG_FD_185971 | JGI IMG/M metagenome (GOLD analysis project Ga0256841, IMG submission 185971) | Hydrothermal vent microbial communities from Mid Atlantic Ridge, Atlantic Ocean - 356-308 | ecosystem: Environmental > Aquatic > Marine > Hydrothermal vents | place: Atlantic Ocean: Mid...
GCCGCCGTCCGGAGAAGCTCCCGGTGCCGTGCAGGCGGCGATCTTCCTGAACCCTGGGTTGGTGACACCCCTGTAGGGGGTTGTGGAACCCTGGGTTGGTGACACCCCTGGGTCTCAGCGGCTGTTGAGCTTGGAGAGGAGGCGGAGGATCTCCAGGTACAGCCAGACGAGCGTGACGAGGAGGCCGAAGGCGGCGTACCACTCCATGTACGCCGGCGCCCGCCTGGTCACGCCCCGCTCGATGAGATCGAAGTCCAACAGCAGGTTGAACGCGGCGACGGCGATGACGAACACCGAGAAGCCGATACCGAGGACACCGGTGTCCCAGACGAAGGGCATCTGGACGCCGAAGACCGCCAGCAGCAGCGACACGAGGTAGAAGACGGCGATCCCCAAGGTCGCCCCGATGATCAGCGCCCGGGTCTTGTCCGTGACCCGGATCGTGCGGGTGACGTAGAGCACGAGCATGACCAGCAGCACGATGACGGTCGCCATGACCGCCTGAACGACGATCCCGTCCCAGGCGGACTCGTACACACGACTGATCCCGCCGAGGACGACGCCTTCGACTCCGGCATACAGGGGAGCGGTCACCCTGGCCCACTGCGGCTTGAAGATCGTGACGATCGCGATGCCGAGCCCGCCGAGGACGGCGGCGAGGATCCATCCCGGCGTCGACGTCGCGCCCGACGACACCAGCGTCCATCCCCACACGCCGCCGCCGACCAGGATGGCGAGCAGGATCGCCGTCGCCCGTCCCGTCCCGGCGATCGTCATCGCTCCCGAACCATCGAGGACGGCGACCTCGGGGATGTAGGCGCCGGCGTCCACGACCGCGGTCGACGCCGCGGCCCGTTCTTCGAAGCCCTTGCTCAGTACCGGATTCGCCATCGCTGCTCCTTCGCTCGGCCCACCATGGTACCGACGGGGTCGTCGATGGCGGCGGTAGAGTCGGCGAGAGCCGGAGGGAACGAGGAGGAACCATGGGGCGTTTCCCCGCGTCGTTCATGTGGGGCACCTCGACCTCTGCCTACCAGATCGAGGGAGCCTTCGACGAGGACGGCAAGGGCCCGTCGATCTGGGACGAGTTCGTCCGTCGACGCGGGACGATAGTCGACGGGTCCACCGGTGACGTCGCCTGCGATCACTATCACCGCTGGGCGCAGGACGTTCGCCTCCTGGCCGAACTCGGCGTCGATGCCTACCGGTTCTCCGTGTCATGGCCGAGGGTGATCCCCGATGGTCGCGGCCCGACGAACCCTGCGGGACTCGGCTTCTACGATCGGCTCGTCGACGCTCTGCTCGACGTCGGCGTCGAACCCATGGTGACGCTCTACCACTGGGACCTCCCCCTGACGCTCGAGGAGCGTGGCGGATGGCCGTCGCGGGACACCGCCGAGTGCTTCGCTCGATACGCGTCGGTCATGGCGGCAGCGCTGGGCGATCGCGTGCACCGCTGGGTCACGATCAACGAGCCGTGGGTCGTTGCCGAGCGTGGATACGTATACGGCGACAAGGCGCCGGGACGACGCAACGACGGACGGGCGGCGTTGGCGGCAGCCCACCACCTCCTCCTGGGCCACGGGCTGGCGACCGAGGCCATCGTGGCCGAGCGGCCGGGGGCTCAGGTCGGGATCACCCTGAACCTCAGCCCTGTCGTCGCAGCCTCGAGACATCCGCTGGACGTCGACGCGGCGCGACGCCTCGACGGCGACCTCAACCGGTGGTACCTCGATCCTCTGTACGGACGCGGGTACCCCGACGACGTCATTGCCGACCACCGCGCCGACCGCTGGTTGGAGGCCGACGGTCTGGAGGCCTTCGTCGGGCCGCACGACATGGAGACCATCGCCACCCCGACCGGTTTCTTGGGCGTCAACTACTACGAGCGGACCATCGCCAGGGATCCAGCCACACCGGTGCCTCCCGAGGTCGTCGCCGACGACGCCGCACGCACGGCGATGGGATGGGAGGCGTATCCCGAGGGGTTGCGGGTGCTGCTTCACCGCCTCTGGGACGACTACGGTCCATCCTCGATCGTCGTGACCGAGAACGGAGCGAGCTTCCCCGACGGCCCCGGTTCCGACGGTCGGATCCACGACGAGCGAAGGAGTCGGTTCATCGACGAGCACATCGACGCGGTCGGCGCTGCGGTCGGCGAAGGCGTTCCCGTCGACGGGTACTTCGTCTGGTCACTGCTCGACAACTTCGAGTGGGCATTGGGCTACACCCAGCGGTTCGGCCTCGTCTGGGTCGACTTCGCGACCTTGGAACGGATCCCCAAGGGCTCCTACTTCCGCTACCGGGACCGGATCGCCGCCGAACGGAGAGCCCGATGAGCCGGTCCGACGATCGACGTCGCCTCCTCCGGTTCGTCTACGGCGCCGATCGAGCCGAGGACGTGCTCGACAGGATCGAGGCGTTGCTGGCACGGCATCCCCCGAGCCGGCGATCGACGATGCCGCGGTGGGACGAGCGGGACTCCTGGCTGATCGCCTACCCCGATCAGTTCCGCCGACCCGGCGAGGCGCCCCTCGCGACGCTCGACCGGATCCATCGTCGGCACCTCGAGCCCCTCAACGGCGTCCACGTCCTCCCGTTCTTCCCGTGGTCGTCGGACGACGGTTTCGCCGTCATGGACTACACCGAGGTGGATCCTCGGTATGGGGGATGGGAGGACGTCGAGCGCATCGCTCGGCACCGGCGGCTCATGGTCGATGCGGTCATCAACCACATGTCGGTGGAGGGAACGTGGTTCCGCCGGTTCCTGGCAGGCGATCCCGAGTTCACCCATCGCTTCCGTACAGCCGATCCCTCCGCCGACCTCTCGACGTGCGTGCGCCCGCGGACGACCCCCCTCCTCACCCCGTTCGAGACCGATCGGGGCACGGTCTGGGTATGGACGACGTTCTCGGCAGACCAGGCGGATCTCGACTACCGGGATCCTCGTACGCTCCTGAGCGTCCTCGACGTCCTCCTGTCCTACGCGCGGCATGGCGCGAAGGTGATCAGGCTGGACGCCGTCGGCTTCCTGTGGAAGCAGGAGGGAACGAGCTGCATCCACCTTCCGCAGACCCACGCCTTGATCCAGCTGTTCAGGGCATGTCTCGACGACACCTACCCCGACGTGCTGTTGGTGACCGAAACGAACGTTCCGCACGCCGAGAACCTCTCGTACTTCGGGGACGGTTCGATGCCCGAGGCTCAGATCGTGTACCAGTTCGCCCTGGCGCCCCTCACCTTGCATGCGATCTCGACCGGTGAGGTCGATCCGCTCCGCTCCTGGGCTGCCGGCCTGCGGCTGGACGTGCCCGGTACGACCTTCCTCAACTTCCTGGCCTCCCACGACGGGGTGGGGCTTCGGCCCGCAGAGGGGATCCTGTCGCCGGCCCAGATCGATGCCCTCACACGGCTCGCCATCGAAGCCGGCGGCGTGGTGGGGGAGCGGGCCCTCCCCAGCGGAGGCGAGGCGCCGTACGAGCTGGACTCGACATGGTTCGATCTCGTCGCCGTCGGTTGGCCGGAGGAGCTGGCGGTCCGTCGGCACCTCGCGACCCATGCCGTCATGTTGGCGATGCGGGGCGTGCCCGCCGTGTACGTCCACAGCTTGTTCGGCACGTCGAACGATCACGGCGAGTACCACCGGAGCGGGATCGCTCGCCGATTGAACCGGCACCGGTTCGCCGATGCCGACGCGCTCGAGGATCGACTGTCCGACATCTCGAGCCGGGAGCATCGTGTCCTCCATGGGATGCGTCGGATGTTGCGGCTGCGGGCATCCCACCCGGCCTTCCACCCGGACGCCACGGGCGCGATCTTGGACGTGGCCGACGGGGTCTTCGGTGTCGAGCGGGTCGCGGCGGACGGTCGCCGGGTGCGGGTTCTGGTCAACTTGACGCCGGATCCGGTTCCGCTCGATCATGCGCGCTGGCGTCGACTCGTCGACGGAGCACAGCCGCCTGACCGCATCGAGGGCTTCGGTTCGGTGTGGCTGGCGGAGGGCCGAGCCGGCGCGCCGTGATCGCACCGCGGGCGCGGCGTGGGCGCGCCGGGGCCCCTACCTGTGCGTCACCGGGAGGCCGGTGATGGCGGCGATCACCTCTGCGGTCCGTTCGGCTGCCGCGGCGGGACGGAGCGCGCCGGTGATGACCGCCTCGAGCATGTGCTGGAGCTGCACGCTGACGAGGTGGTAGTTGGGGACCGCGGGACGGACCTCGGCCTGATCGAACCGTGTGGCCGCCTCCGCCACCAGGTCCGATTCGGTGGCGGCGAGTTCCATGGCGGAGCGACGAGGGGGGATCAGGGGCCGCCCGTGCACGCGTGCCGCCAGGCTCTCGGCGGTGACGAGACGTTTGATGAGATGCATGGCGAGGCGTGGGTCCCGCGATTGCCGGAACACGGCATAGGCCATGCCCCCGGCGACCGAGGCGGCGGCACCACGTGGCCCGCCGGGGAACGGGACGAACAGGAAGCGGCTCCACAACGCTTGGAGGGGGATGCCGGCGGCGTCGGCGATGACCTCGGCTTCGTAGGTGCCGCCGAGGGTCATCCCGACCCGTCCCGATCCGAGGGCGCGGGCGGCCGCAAGCCAGTCGGCGGCGACGACGTCGGGGCTCATGACCCCGGACTCCACGAAGGTCCGGTACAGCCGGAGGGCTTCGACGACCGCCGCGCTGTCGAGCCGTACGGCGCCGTCGGCGATGATCGCACCGCCGTTGGAGGCGAGCACCGTCGTCAGGGTGTAGGTGGCCGTCTCGCCGGCGGCGTATCCGCCGGGGGCCATGAAGGCGTGCCGGCCGGAGGGGAGGAGGGACTGCATCGTGGATGCCAGGGTCAGCAGCTCGTCCCAGGTCGTGGGCGGCGTCGACGAACCGGCGCGTGCCATCAGGTCCCGTGACAGCCACAGGCCACCGACGTTGATCTCTTCGGGGACCGCGTAGATCTTGCCGCCGTACTCGCGCTGGTCGACGAAGGCCGAGACGAAGTCGGCGCGGTACTCGTTGGCGATCCAGTCGGGGTCGAGGTCGTCGAGGGGGGTGAGGAACCGCGCGTGGGCGAAGTCGGTGATCCACACCTCGTCGATCAGGGCGACGTCGGGGGCGCGTCCTTCCCCGACGGACCGGGCGAGCGTGCGTCGCAGATCTCCGTAGTCGACGGTGGCGACGTTGATGGTCGCGCCGTCGAGGTCGATGGAGGCGATCTGGCGGGCGGTGATCGGATCGGAGACCACGACGCGGATCTCGTGGGTGTCGCGGCGGGGCACCCAGTGCGGGTTGAGGAAGGTCCCGCGTCGCCGGATGCGGATGATGACGCCTTCGTCTGCGAGTTCCGCCAGCGCCCGGTTGACGGGCGTTCGGCTCACCCCGAGTCGTTCGCACAGTTCGTGCTCGGTGGGCAGGCGGATCCCGGGCGGGTAGGCACCGGCGTGGATCGATTCCAAGAGGAGGAGCTTGATCTGGTGGTACAGCGGGATCGGGGAGGTCTCGTCGATCCCGGCGGGGTCGTCGGTCGGTGGGAACGGCATCACAGAATTATCATGGCAGGATGACAAATAGATGCAAGTATCGGTCGGAACCGCTTGCGAACATCCTTGAATTGTGGCTAGCGTAGGACAATAGATCGGGGTGCTCGGGCGCCTCGACCGGGATATCGACAGAGGAGAGCTCTGATGAAGCGCATGCGACTCGGATTCCTCCTGCTCGTCGTCCTCGCGATGGTCGCCGCGGCCTGTAGCTCGACATCGAGCACGACCACGGCAGCCGGCGGAGGCGGGGGCGAGCCCAGTGTGACGATCAAGTTCTGGAGCACTGAGACCCAGCCTGCCCGGCTGGCCAAGACGCAGGAGATCATCGACCGGTTCACCGAGAAGACCGGGATCAACGTCCAGCTGACCGCGACCGACGAGGACGCGTTGCCGCAGCTCATGCTGACGAACGCCGCCTCGGGCACCCTGCCCGACGTCGTGTTCCATCCGCTGGACTTCACCATCGGGTGGGCCAACGCCGGCTTGTTGGACATCGACGCCGCCAACGAGGTCGTCGAGAAGCTCGGACGCGACACCTTCTCGCAAGGCGCGCTCGATCTCGCCTCCGTAGACGGCAAGCCCGCCGCGGTGCCCTCCGACGGATGGGGCCAGCTCCTCATCTACCGGAAGGACCTGTTCGACGCCAAGGGCCTCGACCGACCCGACACGTTCGACAAGATCGAGGCTGCGGCCAAGGCGCTCAATGACCCCGGGAACAACTTCTACGGGATCACCGCCGCCAACGACCCAGGTGCCGTGTTCACCCAGCAGACCTTCGAGCACTTCGCGCTGGCCAACGGGTGCCAGCTCGTCGACGACGCCGGGAACGTGACCCTCGACACGCCCAACTGTGTCGGGGCCATCGACTTGTTCACCCGGCTGCTGGAGAACTACTCGCCGGGCGGGCTCCAGGACGTCGTGTCGACCCGAGCCACGTACTTCGCCGGGCAGGCGGCCATGATCATCTGGTCGCCGTTCATCCTCGACGAGATGGCCGGGCTTCGGGACGCCGCCTTGCCGACGTGCCCCGAGTGCGGCGACGACCCGGCGTTCCTGGCCAAGAACTCGGCCTTCGTGCCGTCGTTCGCCGGCCCCGACGGTGCTCCCGCCCAGTACGGGCAGGTGTCGTACATGGGCATCGGCAAGACGGACAAGACCGACGCCGCCAAGCAGTTCGTCGAGTTCTGGCTCTCGGACGGCTACATCGACTGGCTGTCGGTCGCTCCCGAGGGCAAGTTCCCGATGCGTCAAGGCGACCAGTCCGACGCCACCAAGTACATCACCGAATGGCGCAACTTGGAGACCGGCGTCGACCGGAAGGCTCCGTTGAGCGACTTCTACAGCGAGGACGTCATCAACGAGCTCATCCAGGGATCGAACAACTTCGATCGTTGGGGCTTCAAGCAGGGTCAGGGCGAGCTCGTCGCCCAGGTCTACTCGACGCTCATCGTGCCGCAGACCCTCGACCAGGTGTTCCAGGGCACCCTGACTCCGGCCGAGGCGGCCACCTCGATGCAGCAGCAGGTCGAGCAAGAGAAGAAGCTCCTCGAAGAAGAGGGCTGATCCATCGCTGAGGGGTGGGGCCGGGATCCCGGCCCCACCCCCTGGCATACTCGGGAGGGCGATGACCACCATCAAGGCGGGGAAGTCGGGGCTGGCTCGCCGGGAGAACCGTCTCGGCATCGGCCTCGTCATGCCGGCGGTCGTCGTCGTCGGGGCCCTGGTCGTCTTCCCGCTCATCTGGAACGTCGCCCTGTCGCTCCAGCCGGCCCGGCTGCTCAACATCCGGAACGTCTCGGTATTCGGCTTCACCCCGACGTTGCGGAACTACCGGGTCGTCACACAGGACCTCGACTTCTGGCCCGTCCTGTGGACGACGTTCGTCTACACGATCTTCGGCACCATCCTGTCGATCGGGATCGGACTGTGGGCTGCCCTCACGTTGCAGAAGACGTTCAAGGGTCGGGGCATGGTCCGTGGCCTGACGCTGTTCCCCTACGTCGTGCCGGTCATCGCCGCGGCCTTCGTATGGAAGATGATGCTCAACCCGACCTTCGGGATCGTCAACGAGTGGATCGCCGCCGGCGGAGGCCAGCGCATCGATTTCCTCGGCACGAAGTCCCAGGAGATCCATCTCGTCGGCCTCAGCTTCTCGATCCCCCTGGCGCTCATCACCGTCATCCTCTTCGAGGCGTGGCGGTACTTCCCGTTCGCGTTCCTCTTCATCCTCGCCGCGCTCCAGTCGCTCCCGAAGGATGTCGAAGAGGCCGCCATCGTCGACGGGGCCACCCTGTCGCAACGCTTCTTGTACGTCACGTTGCCCCAGCTCGGGCCGGTCCTGTCGGTCCTGTTCCTCCTCCGGTTCATCTGGACGTTCAACAAGTTCGACGACGTGTTCCTGCTCACCGGCGGCGGTGCCGGGACGCGGGTCATCACCGTCAAGATCATCGACTGGCTCCTCGGTCGAGCCGACGTCGGCGCCGCCGCCGCGCTCGGCATGATCCTCGCCGGGATCTTGCTGATCCTGATGGCCATCTACTTCAAGTGGTTCTATCAGGAGGAGGCGGCATGACCATCACCCGGGCGCGGTTCGAGGAACGGCTCTTCGGGACCCTCAAGGTGCTCTCGATCGTCTTGTTCGTCGTCGTCTCGCTGTTCCCGCTGGTCTACATGGTGGGTCTGTCGTTCAAGCCGATCCAGGAGCTGTTGCGCAATCCGACCAACATCGTGCCGTCGTGGGAGCAGATCCGCAGCCTGGAGACCTATCGCGCCGTCCTGCGGTCCCAGAGTGAGGGTGGACAGGGGTTCTTGCTGTTCATCCGCAACTCCACGATCGTCGCGACCTCGACGGTCGTGCTCACCCTCGGGTTCGGCATCCTGGCCGCCTATGCGGTGGCTCGCCTCAGCTTCTTCGGAAAGCGCTCGGTCAGCCTCGGGATCATCCTCATCTACCTGTTCCCGGCCGTGGTCGTCTCGATCCCGCTGTTCGTCATGTTCTCCCGTATCGGCCTGCGGAGCTCGCTGCTGGGCCTCATCGTCGTGTACCTCGCCTCCACCTTGCCGGTGACCCTCTACATGCTGCGGGGGTACTTCCAATCGATCCCCAAGGAGCTCGAAGAGGCCGGCATGGTGGACGGCCTGTCGAGGGCCGGGGTGATCTGGAAGATCACGCTGCCGCTGGCGGCTCCCGCCGTGGCCGCCACGGCGCTGTATGTCTTCATGATCGCGTGGAACGAGTTCCTCTATGCGCTGTTGTTCGTCCTCGAGAACCGGCAGTTGTGGACCCTGTCGCTGGGTCTGCAGCAGCTCGACACCCAAGAGGTGCCCAAGACCATGCTGATGGCGGGATCGGTCATCATCACGATCCCGGTGATCGTGCTGTTCTTCGCCGCGGAGCGCTTCCTCACCGAGGGGCTCACCGCCGGCGGGGTGAAGGGCTGACCGGACCCATGCCCGGAGGGGGCCTTCGATGAACATCGGCATGGTCTCCACCCGGTTCGCCGGACTCGACGGTGTCAGCCTCGAGGCGCGCAAGATGGCCGAAGCCCTCGGGCAGGCCGGACACACCTTCTCGTGGTTCGCCGGGGAGCTCGATCCCGAGTTCCGCCCGGGCATGCACGTCCCCGCCGCGTTCTTCGGGACCCCCGAGAACCTCGCATTGCAGGCCGCGATCTTCGGTCACGACGTCGTCGAGCCGGGGGTGCCGCGACGCCTGCTGAAGACGGTGGGTGAGCTCGCCGGCTCCTTGCTCACCTTCGTGGAGGACTTCGGCGTGGACGCGCTCGTCGTCCAGAACGCCCTCGCCATCCCCATGCAGCTCCCCCTGGGGTTGGCGATCGCCGAGGTCGTCGCCGCCTCCGGGGTTCCGACGATCGGCCATCACCACGATTTCGGCTGGGAGCGTCCTCGGTTCGCCCGGTGTGCCCTCGAGGGGATCGTCGACCTCGCGTTCCCGCCGACGATGGCCGGTCTCTCCCACGTCGTCATCAACCTCGACGCTCGTGACGCCCTGTTCGACCGCAAGGGTGTGGAGGCCACGGTGCTTCCCAACGTCATGGACTTCGAGCGGGGACCACGCCGGTCCGGTCGTGGCGAGGTGTACCGCAACGCCGCCGGTCTGTCCGACGACGACGTGATCTTCCTCCAGCCGACGCGCGTGATCCGACGCAAGGGGATCGAACTGACCATCGAGCTCGCCCACCGGCTCGCCGATCCCGCCATCAAGGTGCTGGTGAGCCACGTCGACGACCTCGACGCGACCTACTGGGACGAGCTGCGGGCCCTGGCGGAGGATCGTCGAGTCGACCTCCGCCTCGTGCCGGCGGCACCGGGAGGCCTCGGCGATCCGCGGTTGGCCGACGCCTACGCCGCCGCCGACCTCGTGTGCTACCCCAGCCTCTACGAGGGATTCGGGAACGCGCTGCTCGAGGCGTTCTTCTACCGACGACCGGTGCTCGTCAACCGCTACCCCGTCTACCGGCGTGACATCGCCCCCACCGGTGTGCGCTGCATCGAGATCGACGGTGCCGTCGACCAGGTCGCGGTCGAGACGACCGCCCGGTGGTTGTCGGACCCTGGGGGCGAGCCGGCGACCGCCGCCGAGGCGAACTACGACGTCGGTCGCCGCCACTTCTCCTACGGGGTGCTGCGGGACCGGATCCTGCCGCTCCTCGGCTGAGGCGCGTCGCCGCGGTGGCGGCGAGCCGGGCACCGGAGCGAGGAACCTCCCGCGGAAGTGTAAGGAACGGCCCGGTCGCGCGTCTGGTCCCTGTGGAACGACGAAGGAAGGGAGATTCCACGATGAACATGAAGCGCATCCTCGCAACCACCGGCCTGACGGTGGCCCTCGTGCTGCCGGGCGGTGCCGCCATGGCCGACGACGGAGGGCTACAGATGGAATGGCCGTGGACGCCGACGCCGACGCTCTGCCTCTCCGATGGCGGAACGCTCGTCCCGTGTGACTCCAGCCCGGAGGACCCGACCACCGATCCGGCGGGCCTGGGCATCATCGGTGAGGTGGTCGTTCCCGAGCTCGTCGGGACCGACGGGTCGGGGATCATCGGTGAGGTGGTCGTCTCCGGGTTCGGCGACATCGGCACCGGGATCGAGGACCCTGTTCTCCCGGGTCCTGGTGATCTGGCGCCCGGTGGCAACGGTCCGGACGATCCGACGTTCCCCGGTCCTGGTGATCTGGCGCCCGGTGGCAACGGTCCGGACGATCCGACGTTCCCCGGTCCTGGTGATCTGGCGCCCGGTGGCAACGGTCCGGACGATCCGGGCGGGGGAGCACCCGACGATGGGACCGACGAACCGGCGACACCCGTCGACGAGACCGAGGACGCCGCGGTCGAGACCACCACGACGACGATCCCCGAGACGACCACCACCGTTGCCGACGAGGGCACCGACCAGGCCGCCACCGCCCTCGCGGACGATCGCACCGATGCGGGTATGTCGCCGATCGTCGCCGCCGGGATCGGCGCCGCCGCCGTGGCGGCCCTCGCCGGCGCCCTGGCGCTCGGCCTGGGGCTGGGACGACGGCAGGCCTTCTGAGAGAGAGCCTCGACGGACCTGCCGAGATCAGGGGGGAGCCGAGAGGAGGGCCGGGCCGGGGGACCCGGCCCTCCGGCTCGGCCGGAAAGGAGCACCATGGTCCGGTACGATGAGCGGGAACTCTGGGGGGGAGTCCACGATGACCCAGGACACCGAGCTCGTTGCGGCCGCCGTCGCCGGCGACCGCGACGCCTTCGAGCGCCTCTACCGCCGGTACTTCGACCGGACCTACGACTTCGCGGTGCGGACGACCAAGGATCCCCACCGCGCCGCGGATGTGGTGCAGGACGCCTGGATCAAGGTCCACGAACGGCTCCACCAACTGCGCGATCCCGAGGCGTTCCGATCGTGGCTGTTCTCGATCGTTCGCCGGGAGGCGCTGGCCGGGTTCCGGACCGAGCGACGGTCCGTGCCCATGCCCACCCTCGGCTCGGACGACGTCCCCAACGAGCTGCAGACCATGACCGACCGTGACCCCCTGGCCGACCCGGTGACGTCCTCGGAGCTGGACGACTCGGCCCAGCTCGTCTGGGAGGCGGCCGCCGCCCTCGACGCCCGCACCTACACGGTCCTGGACCTGCACGTGCGCCAGGGGCTGTCCTCCGCCGAGATCGCCGACGTGCTCGGCGTCAAGCCCGGTGCCGCGTACACGATGCTGTCGAGGATGAAGGATCGCGTGGCGGGGGCCATCGCTGCCTATCTGCTGGTGCGGAAGGGGAGCGCCGACTGCGTGGAACTGTCCCGGATGGTCGCGGGCGCCACCATCCCGCCCTTCGACCGGCGCCTCCGCAGGCGGGTCGATCGTCATGCCCGTTCCTGCGACACCTGCGAGCGGACCCGACGTCGACTCGTCGCCCCGATGTCGGTGTTCGCCGCCATGGCCGCCGTGCCTGCGCCGAGCGGCTTGGCCGACCAGGTGTGGGCCCGGATCCCCGAGGCGACGCCCGTCCCGCCGGTGGGCGGTTCACGGACCCGGTGGCGCCGGACGGCCATGGCCGTGGTGGCCGGGGCGGCGCTGCTGGTAGGAGGGACCGTCATGCTGGCCGGCGGGGCATGGTCGGGTCCCTCGTCGCCGTCGGCGACCCTGGAACCGGCATCCGCGGTGGGTGCCTCCTCCTCGACGGAGGCGCCGCCCTCCACGGCCGGTGGGTCGTTGGTCCCCGGCGCGCCGGCCATCACGACGACGACCTCGACGACGCCCCCGACCTCGACGACGCCCCCGACCTCGACGTCGACCTCGACGACGCCCCCGACCTCGACGACGACCTCGACGACGCCCCCGACCTCGACGACGACCACGGTCGCCCCCGACACGATCGCGCCGACGATCCGTCGCCTGGCCGTGTCGCCCGCAGAGA